>Ga0153985_1000082_pt1 | contig 30002 bp, 29 predicted proteins | sample TSGA069MetaG_FD_104715 | JGI IMG/M metagenome (GOLD analysis project Ga0153985, IMG submission 104715) | Attine ant fungus gardens microbial communities from Georgia, USA - TSGA069 MetaG | ecosystem: Host-associated > Fungi > Mycelium > Unclassified | place: USA: Georgia, Alexander Wildlife...
TAATTACCGGCACACGCAACAGAGTTGTTAGCGTGATTAAATAGATTCTCTTGATTTATCAAGGTTTCATTCATTACCATATTTTGGAGAAATACGAATTCCAACAAATTCTTGACGCAATCACTCTTTAGACAGGCTTTCAAATTAATGATATTATAGTAAGTAATTAAGGAAAATAATTATATATAGAAATAAATGTAAATTAGAAATGAGGTATAGATGTGAAGTACAATAAGATTGTAAGTTTATTAGCGCTGGGAACTCTATTTGGCCCGACCCTTTTATCTTCACAACAGGCTTTTGCTGAGGAAAGTGGTGTTGTTGGCAGCGATTCTGCCACGACGTCTTCAAGCCAACAAACAACTGAAAGTTCGACTCCGGGAAGCACAGATAGTTCTGAAGAACCGGCTCCTGAACCAGAACCGGCTAAACAATATAATTTATTAGCTAACGGAAACCCTTTTGCCAATAATGCTTTTAGTGATGCTCATGGAAGTCAAATTAGTTTCCAATACACATCAGAAACGGGATTGGTGGCGAATACAGCGGTTCACTATACAGTGGCATTAACTGAAGGGTACAAAGTAAAAGAAGTTAAAGTGATCAATACAGCGACACAGGCGGTAGTTTTATCAAGTACTGATGTTAATGGTGTGTTTACAATGCCGGAATCGGACGTATCCATTCAATTTGAAACGGTGAAGGAAGAAAAGCCAACACCTACACCAACTCCAAAACCAGAGGAGAAACCTAACAATAATACTGGTAACAACAACAGCAATAATCAAAATAATAGTAATCAAGGGACAACTAGCAATAATTCAAGTAATCAAAATACGCAACAGCCGGCTGCCAGCGCTCCGTCTGCGAATCAGGATCAAACTGCAGCGGCAGCTCGACAACCAGATGCCTCGGCGTCAGATGTTCGTGTGCCATCTAATCAAACTGCACCAACCTTTAGTAATGAAGTTCAAACAGCGATTGTTCAAGAAGCGTATCGCCATCTTGGCAAACCGTATGTTTGGGGTGCAAAAGGACCAAATGCCTTTGACTGTTCTGGTTTAGCATATGTTGTTTATGCGAATGCGACTGGTCATAACATTGGTGGCTGGACAGGCGATCAACAATATGCAGGTACTCAAATCCCTGTTAGTGAAGCGCAACCGGGAGACCTATTGTTCTGGGGAGCACCAACAAGTGTCACGACTCACGTAGCGATTTACATTGGCAACGGTCAATATATCCATGCGCCGCAACCAGGCGATGTGGTGAAGATCGGCAGTATCAGTGGATTTACTCCAACATTTGCGGTTCGTGTAAATGTTTCTGGTTTACCAAAAGCAACCGGCTCATTATCGAATGCCTTTGGCGAATATAGTACAAATCAGCCGTTTATTTTTAATAAGAATCAAACGACGGATCAATTTATCAAGAAGATCGGGGAAACTTCTCGTGAAATCGGGCAAAAGAATGGAATCTACTCTTCAGTTATGATCGCACAAGCGATTTTAGAAAGTGGATCAGGAAATAGCTCTTTAGCTAGCGAGCCAAACTATAATCTATTTGGTATCAAAGGCAAGTATAAGGAGCAAGGCGTTTCTTTCCAAACGTTGGAGCAGGACGCTGGTGGCTCAAGCTTCCAAATTACTTCTGAATTTAGAAAGTATCCTTCTTATAAAGAATCATTGGAAGATTACGCGAAATTGATCAAGAAAGGGATCTCCGGAAATACGGATTTCTATAAAGATACTTGGAAAGATCAAACAGAATCCTATAAAGACGCCACCGAACGTTTGCAAGGACGCTATGCGACAGACAAGCAATACGCAGAAAAATTGAATGCGATCATTAAAGCTTATGAATTAACAGAATTTGATCAGGCGAAAGAAAAGACGAATGGACCAGAAGTCAAAGCAACGAAAGCTTCTTTTGACGTGAATGACCAGATCCAATCAAAATTGATTGCCAGCATTATCAATAGTCCACGTATTCCGCAATTGATGTCAACAAAACATTTTGTAAATCTTTTCCGTGGAGAAAGCTTGATTGCCTTAGCTGCAACTGCTTTGCCTGCGAAGAAAGTTTCGGGTCAAGTGTTCCCAACGACATCTTCTAGCTACATCACATTAAGCAACGGACTGTTGGCGGTTATTCCACCAATGAAATAATTTCCAAACAACTTTTAGCTGTCGAGTGAAAACTTGACAGCTTTTTTCTCTTTAAAAAAGGATCAACTTGTGTGAAAATGGAATCGTATTCATTTTTTTGAAATCGGATTTATTAGTGAATAAAGAAAAGAAAAATTTCACAAGCGAATCGATTTCGTGAAATTTTATAGGAAACTAGAAAAAATTCAAAATACGGTTTATTCCGGCCATTTTTGTTTTTTTAAAACGGGAGAGATGACAATGAAACGAAAACAAGACAGTTTGATAACGAAGCAGCGTTTACTGGAAACAGCATTTCAAAACTTCTATGAAGTGGGTTTTGAAAACACCTCTTTGGATAAAATATCAAAGGATGCAAATGTCAGCCGAGGAGCTGCCTACTGGCATTTTAAAAATAAATCGGAAATTTTTGGCGAGGTCGTTCACATGACGATCGAGAAAATAAAGGCTGAAAAAAAAGCAATCATGCTTGCTGAAGACTTGAGCTTCGAAGAGAAAGTTGTGCAGATACTAGTTGTACCATCGCGGAATCAGGAAGGATTCAAATTCATGCAGCAATCGCTGAAAACCTTGGAGGTCTATCCAGAGTTCGCAGAGCTGCGGGAAATTTTTCGCGAAACCCGCGGTCGACTATATGAGTTTTTCTTAGAAGGATTGAAAAAGGAAGGGCTAAGTGAGAATGATGCTTCAGCGGTTTCCAGTATGCTTTACAATTATTTTGAGGGAATGTATGGTTCTGGAACCCCTGATAACGTTACAAAAAATTACACGGTCGAAGCTATTAGACGCAGTATTTCGATTATTTTTACAAACATTTAAAAAAATGAGGAACTTGTTTGCAGCAACATTTTGCGAACAAGTTCTTTTTTTCACTAATTTGACAGCGCTTTCATAACTTGGTTATATAGGGTTGTAGGATACATACACCGATGTATGCAAAAATGAAAGGGGCTTAAGAAAATGGCAATTGAACAAATGGTACAACGGGCACGTGCTGCAATGGAAGAAATCAGTGGTTACGATCAGGCAAAAGTAGATAAGATGCTTTACACAATCTCGAAAGCGGTTTTTGAACAGGCGGAGCCACTAGCTAAGTTGGCGATCGAAGAAACTCGTTTAGGTCGTTTGGATCACAAGATCGGTAAGAACCAAGGAATGGCAACCAATATTTTTGCTAGTTTAAAAGATAAAGCATCTGTCGGTGTGATCAGAGAAATACCTGAAGAAGGGCTAATCGAAATCGCGCATCCAAGAGGAGTTATTGGTTCAGTAACTCCGACGACCAATCCGACGATCACACCGTTAGGAAATGGTTTGATGGCCTTAAAGGGTAAAAACGCGATGATCGTTTCTCCACATCCTCGTTCGAAAAATACCACGAAGGAAACGATCGAATTGATGCGGGAAGCACTTGTCAGCGTCGGGGCTCCGCGGGATTTATTGCAGGTAATTGAAGAACCGAGTATCGAATTGTCACAAGAATTAATGAAATCAGTCGACTTGATCGTAGCTACCGGTGGTCCGGGCTTGGTAAAATCGGCTTATTCTAGCGGTCATCCAGCATATGGAGTAGGGCCAGGGAATGTACAGGCGATTTTAGATCGTGATTTTGATGTCGAAGCTGCCGCGGAATTATCCGTTATTGGTCGTTCCTTTGACAACGGGATTGTCTGTGCTTGCCAACAAAGTTTGTTCTATCCAGAAGAAAAGGAAGCAGAAGTGCTTGAGGCATTACGTGGAAAACAGGCCGCCGTTATTACTGATACTGATGAACTGAATAAATTACGGAATTTACTTTTTGTGGACGGAAAAGCAAATCCGGCGATGATCGGGCAAGATCCGAAAGTAATCGCTGGAGCCGCTGGCGTAGAAATTCCGGCTGACAGCCAGATTATTGCGGTAAAAGTTGATGCTGTAGGAGAGGCAGAACTGTTCTGCAAAGAAAAAATGGCACCTGTTTTAGCATTAAAAGGCTACGAAGATTTTGAAGAAGCAGTTGCTTTTGCTCGTGAAAATCTATTACTGGAAGGAGCAGGTCATTCGGCGGGCTTGTTCAGCCATACTAAAGAGCATCATATTTATGCAGGAGAGGTATTGCCAGTCAGCCGTTTGGTTATCAATCAGCCAACGATCGACGCGGGCGGCTCACCTGCCAATGGCTTGAATCCAACTGTTTCGCTTGGGTGCGGTTCTTGGGGAAATAATATTATTTCGGAAAACTTGACCTATACTCATTTGATCAATATTTCTCGTATCGCGACGCCGATTTCGCCGAAGCATGACGGCAATCCATGGAACTAGGTGAAGGTCATGCGAAAATTTGAGGAATTACTTGCCAACTTTTCTAGTGAAGAAAGGATACGGATCGGTGTTGTTTGCGCCAATGATGAAGTGACGATCCAATCGGTATTTAATGAAAAAGTCAGAGATTTTTTAGAGCCGATTCTAATTGGTAATGAAGAAAAAATAAGCAGAATTTTAGCTCAACAGGGTTTAACCGCAAGAATTGTTCCTGCAGATACGGAGGAAGAGTGTGCCGCGATCGGTGTAGCACTCGTTCGGAGAAATGAGATTGATTTCCTGATGAAGGGGCACATTCAAACACGGACGTTTCTAAAAGCTGTAGTGGATCGAGAAAAAGGAATTGCCTCGAGCAGTTTATTAAGTCACGTAGCGTTGAATGAAATTCCGGCTTACCATAAACTTTTGCTGACTACCGATGGAGGCATGGTCACGAATCCAAGCAAAGCAGATAAGAAAATTTTGATCAAACATGGAATCGAAGTCATGAATAAACTTGGGATCGAAAAACCGAAAGTCGGTTTATTAGCGGCCGCAGAAAAGGTTAATCCGAAGATTTCTTCCAGCGTGGAAGCGGAGGAGATCATGGGCGAGATACGGTCCGAAGCACCTGATAGCTGCTGGATCGATGGACCAATCTCGTTAGATCTTTCCTTAAGTAAAAAAGTAGCAGAGATCAAACATTATGAAAGTCCAGTTGCCGGTGATGCAGATATCGTTGTAGGTCCAGATATTACCACGATGAATGTGCTGGGAAAAAGCTTGACGATTTTGGCTGGGGCTAAAATGGCTGGTTTGATCATGGGGGCCAGTGTACCGATCGTCATGGTATCCCGCGGTTCAACAGAAGAAGAAAAAGCGTATTCGATTCTAGTCGCTATGTATTGCAGCAAGAGGTGATAGCAAATGAAAATTTTAGCAATTAATCCCGGATCGACCTCCACCAAAGTTTCTTATTATGTGGATGGTGAGATCATCAAGGAGCAAGGTATTTCTCATTCAACAGAAGAAATTCGCAAATTTCAGAATGTCGTCGATCAAATGGAATTTCGGCGGGATATTTTATTAGCTTTTATGAAAAGGGAAGGAATCGATCCCAAAGAGCTAGATGCAGTGGCTGGTCGCGGCGGAAGCTTGCCGCCGGTTTCTTCAGGGGCATACGAGGTCAATTCTGAGATGATCGATTATTTGAGAAATGTTACTCAGATTGACCATCCATCCAATTTAGGTGCGATTTTAGCCAATGAGATCAAAGAACAGGGTAACGAAAAAACTATTGCCTTGATTTATGATCCGGTATCGGTGGATGAATTTGAAGAGGTGGCTCGTATTTCAGGCTTGAAAGGAATTGAACGAAAGAGCATCGGACATGCGTTAAACATGCGTGCGGTGGCGATGAAGGTCGCAAGAGAAGAAGGGCTAGATTATCAAAGCGCAACTCTGATCGTAGCCCATCTAGGCGGCGGAAATACGATTAGCGTTCACCATAAAGGCAAAATGATCGATTTAATCTCAGATGATGAAGGGCCGTTTTCAACGGAACGGACAGGTGGTCTGCCGTTGAAATATTTGATGCCGATGTGCTATGAGCATTCGTTGAAGGAAATGCTGAGGATCTATAAGCGTGAAGGCGGCTTGAAGTCCTATACGGGTACAAGTGACGCAAGGAAGATTGAAGAACGTATCCTTTCTGGCGATGAAGAGCTGAAAATCATCTACGACGGTTATATTTATCAGATTGCTAAAGGGATCGGAAGCTTTGCAACGGTAACAAACGGTGTAGTTGATCGAATCGCTTTGACAGGCGGTGTTGCCTATTCGCAAATGGTCGTTACTGAATTAAGAAAACGAGTCGGATTTATCGCTCCAATCATCGCCGTGCCGGGGGAACACGAGATGATCGCTCTATCAAAAGGAGCGGAGCGGGTAGTGCTGGGGGAAGAGGAATTGAAACAATTTAACAGTCCGACTCTTAAAAGTTAGATGGGCAATAATTTGTCTGAGCAGTTGTTTTGGATAATATCTGTACAAAATTGAATCGCTAAATTGAGAAAGGAGCAACATAAATGAAAATCAAAGCAGCTTTAGTAAAGGAAAAGGGCGCGCCATATGAAATCACTGAATTGGAATTAGCGGAGGTTGGCTCGAAGGACGTACTGGTAAAAATCGTGGCATCGGGGCTATGTCGTTCAGATTATGGGGAAAGAAATGGAAACAGCATCAATTTTCCAAATGTTTTAGGGCATGAAGGTGCAGGGATCGTTGAAAAAGTTGGAAACGCGGTAACGTCAGTAGCACCTGGTGATCACGTGATTTTATCTTATGCCTATTGCGGCGAGTGTAAGCACTGTGTGGAAGGCCATCCTTCTTCTTGTGAAAAATGGTTCACTGTAAATAACCTTGGAAAAAATCCGCGGGGAGAATTTATTTTGCATACGGATGATGGCACCGAGGTCAATAACTTCTTTAACCAATCCTCCTTCTCAACTTACAGCTTGACGGAAGAATCCAATGTCGTGAAAGTTGATAAAGATGTCGACCTGCGTTTGCTTGGTCCGTTGGGCTGCGGTCTAGGGACCGGCAGTGGCGCAGTATTGAGTGTATTGCAGCCAAGAGTTGGAGAAGGAATCGCTGTTTTTGGAACTGGCGCGGTAGGGTTCTCAGCTGTTATGGCGGCTAAAATTGCTGGCTGCTATCCAATTGTCGCGATCGATATCAACGATCAGCGTTTAGCGAAGGCGAAAGAACTGGGAGCCAGTCATATCTTCAACAGCAAAGAAGAGGATCCGGAAAAATTCATCATGGATTTGACGGAGGGCAGAGGGCTCGATTATGTTATTGATTCGACTGGTGTGCCGCCTGTGATGACTAAAGCCTTGCATTCGGTTAGTAATTCAGGAACTTTTGTACCATTAGCAGTAACACAGAAAAATTTAGAAGTGAATACTTTCTTCGACCTCGTTTTCGGAAATAAAAAAGTTCGCGGTGTATTGATTGGAGATACCATCGCTAAATATCATTTGCCAAACTTGATCGAATTTTATAAGCGCGGCGAGTTTCCTTTTGATCAATTTGTAAAATATTATGATTTTGAAAACATCAATCAAGCGGAAGCAGATTCCATCAGCGGCGAGGTCATCAAGGCAGTTGTAGTAATGGACAAAGATTACCAGCCGCCTAAGTGATTGGAGGAGATATAATGAAAAAAGGGGACATTGTTTGGGCTCTTCTGTTGGCTGGATTACTGGCATTATTCGTTATTCCAGCTACCAGAGATCCCATCCTAGCAGCAAGCGGCGCCCATCCCTATCTGGGCGGCTTTATTCAATTTGCGATCTTAGCGACGATGGGGGATCTTTTTGGGAAACGTATCGCTTCAGGAGATTATCAATTTTCGACGCAAGTATTACTACGAGCGGTTGTTTGGGGAATCATAGGCTGCATGGTCACCCTTGTTTTTCCAGTATTTATGGGAGGCGCAGGACTGGCGCAAGCAGGGAAGTTACTGCCGTTCGCCGGTGTTTCCTTTGTTCAAGCTTTCTGCGGCAGCAGTATCATGAATCTGACTTTTGCCCCGGCGATGAACACCTTTCATCGAATGATGGAATTGTGGATCGAAGCGACCGCAGCTAAAGAGCCAGTGAGTCTAAAAGGATTAATCGGTAAAATCGATTGGGTGGCCTTTGTCACCTTCAACTGGTTGAAAGTCGGGATTTGTTTCTGGATTCCGGTACACACGATTGTATTTCTATTACCAGAAAATATTCGGGTCGTAGTAGCGGCCTTCAGCTCAATTGCTTTAGGGATTATTCTCTCTTTCGCATCGAAAAAAGGCAGTAACTCGCCGGAAATGACGGAGAAAGAAGCGCTGTAAGATAGATTATGGAAAGAGGCTATTCTAATCCCTTGGAATGGCCTTTTTATCGTGAGAAGCTTCTCATTTAATTATCTGTAAAACGGTTGCATGGTATGCTGATAACAGGTGAACTATGCGAGAAAAACGGAAATAGTTGAGGAGAATACTCAACTTTTTTTGTGTCAAGAAAGGGGTAGTGAAATGTACGAAATCAAAGATTTATCTGGTATTGAATTCTCAAAAATTGCTGCATGTATGAGAGAAGCCTTCTCTGATTACTATGTGAAAATGGAGTTGGGCGATGACGCTCTTTACCATCGTTTTCATAGTGAAAATGTTCGGTATGATTTATCCTGCGGCGCCTTTGTCGGTGATGAATTGGTGGCGGTCTTGCTGAATGCCGTCGGGGAATACAATGGGGAAAAGGTTGCATTTGACGCGGCAACGGGTGTTGTACCTGCGCATCTACGTAAGGGACTTTACTCAAAAATGATGGATTTTTGTATGGAATTATTAAAACAGCACAACTTTGCTTATTATGGGTTAGAAGTGATCCAAACGAATGCGCCAGCAGTCGCGACTTATCGGAAAATGGGCTTGGATGTCGTTAAAGAATATGCCTGCTTCCGAGGAAATGCGAAGGAAACCACTGAAGGGATCGAGGAGTTTCAAGAGCTGCCGATCACCGAGTTCCCATTAGAAAATTTAAAACCACTGCTGCATGACGCCCCTTCTTTTGAAAACCGCACCGAAATTCTGCAGGTTTTTCCTGCTGATTATACGATCATGTATACTGGAACACCGAATCGGTGTGAGGCATTTATTATCTATCAGAAGGAAAATGGCCATGTAAAACAATGGGGAAGACGTGAAGGAAAGCTAACAGAATTGGGCCAGTTGATGGTTAATTTGAGCGGCCGTTATCAAGATGTGCGTCTTCATAATATCAATTTTACTGATCAGGCTTGGATCGAGCGATTAGAAGAATTAGGTTTTGATCATTTTTGTGATCAGTACGAGATGAAAATGGATTGTTAAAAAATGGAGTCCCCGCTAAAAGATGAGCATTTCTTTTAGCGGGGACTTTTTATGGATTGATATGGAGCTCCATTTCCGGTGCATTGACGATCGTGTCTTTGACCGGGCAGGTTTTTTCAATAAAGGCGACAAGATCTTGAATCTCTTCGTCGCTATTGTCCGCCTCAATGTAATAGTTAGTAATGATTTTTGAAAAACCGATCTTTACATCTGGCTTGCCCTTCAAGCGATCTGAATCAATTTCACCTAAGATTTCTACCCGCATTGATTTCAATTTGATCTGTTTTGCCTGATAAAAGAACCGTACTACCATCATTTTTCAGGCTCCTAAAGAACAAAGCAGAGCCTCCAGCGGATTCATCGCTTCATTGCTTCCTCCGACGTTTTTTGGTTCGTCGATCATAAATTCAAACCCGCGTGCCGAGCATTTCAGCTGTAATCCGCCTAAAGATTCTACTTCTGCTTTTAACACTTGTTTTACCATCAAAATCCCTCCAGTCTCTTTTACTTAATCATACGGTTTTTGCTCAAAAAATTAAATAACTTGTGCAATTTTTCTCAATATTTCATTTTTTTGCATGTTTTTATTGAAAATAAGGTGAAAATCTTGTATGATACCTGTACATTATGGCTTCGGTCGAGAAGGAAGGAACCTTATGAAATCGGATTTATTTATGGAAATTGACGAAACACCTGCGACTGAAAGCGAAAAGCATGTGAAAACTCACTCAACTTTGATGTCTCAGCTGGAGTATTCGATCAGTAAAAAAATTGATTTGTTTAATTCGAGTTTGCCTCGTTATGCAGTACGTTCAATGTTAGCTTGCTTGTTTTTAGCTTTAGGAACGGCTATTGCTTTTTATATTGCCATTCGCATGCAAGAAGCGATTCCTGGTTTGGAAAAAATGGCGTATGCCTTCATGTTCAGCTGGTCATTGGTTATGATTTTGTTCATGAATGCAGAATTAGGAACATCTAATATGCTATACACGACGATCGGCGTATATAAGAAAAAAATGTCTGTCTCGTTTGCCTTAAAATTATTATTTACCTGTATCTTTTTCAATTTGATCGGCGGGGTACTTTGCGGGTATTTATTATCCTTAACAGCACCTTTTGGCCACTTAGAAGCGGATAACTATATGTTCACCGGAATCGCTTCTAAGCTGACGAAATCAACTACTCAAATTTTAGTAGAAGGCATGTTTGCCAACATTGTAGTAAATACTGCTGTATTGGTAAGCCTGAGAATGAAGGATGATGCAGCGAAAGTTATGTCAATCATCTTTATCATTTTCATCTTTGCTTTCTTGGGTTATGAGCACGTGATTGCCAACTTCCCAGCCTTTTCTCTAGCCTATTTCGCATCTCATGGAACAATCGCTGAAATGACTGCGGGAAATGTGGCTCATAATTTATTCTTCACTTTGATTGGAAACTTTGTCGGGGGCGGACTTGTTATGGGTCTTGGCTACGCATGGTTGAATAATACAGATTCAAAATATGTTGACTAGAAAGAGGTTGTGACAGAAGTGGTCAGCTTCAAGAAATAAGAAGGAATTTCCGGAAATTGCTTCTTAAATTTTTGTGAAATTTCGGCTTATTTCCGAAGAAGCTACTTCTGACACACCGTTTGTTCGGAAAAGGGACCTGTGACAAGACTTTTGTCACAGGTCCTTTTTTGCGAGTTCTACTTTTCGTGATTTGCTAAAGAATGGGTAGATTTCAATTTATCAGAGTAAACGTTCTTCAAAAGATGACGCGTACGCTTGCGAAGAGACTGAAAGAATCATATAGTTGAATAAATGAATGATTGACGGTTAAGGAGGTTGTTGTATGGATTTGTATTCAAGTATGTTTACCCGTAAGTCGACCCGCAATTTTACATCAAGACCGCTGCCTGAGAGCAAGCTTAAAGAGCTCAGGGGCTTTATTGAGACGATCAGGCCGCTTTTACCGAGTGCGAAAATTACTTATAAACTGGTAGGGCCAGAAGGGGTCAAAGGTATGGGAGTTCCTGAGGCCCCCCATTATTTATTGATCTATGGTGCGGAGCAGCCGTTGAGAAATACTTGTGCGGGTTTCTTATTTCAGCATGTTGATTTATATTTATTCTCTCAAGGTTATGCCTCTCGTTGGATAGGGATGATTAAGCCAAAAGAGTCAGCTGCTGACTTTATTATTGGGATGGCTTTCGGCGAACCTCAGGAACCTGTAAATCGAGGATTGGCCGATTTTGATCGAAAGTCACTAAAGGAAATAGCTGAAGGAAAAGATTCAAGAATCGAAGCGGCGCGTTTAGCGCCATCTGGGTTGAATGGACAGCCGTGGCATTTTATTGTTAATAATGGCATGATTTTTGTTTACTGCAAGAAAAAAATTAATGGATTGCCTGGAATGATGTACAAGCTGACCGACTTGGATGTGGGTATCGCTCTTTGTCATTTGGCAGTTGCGAGTGAACATGCGGGAAAACCTTTTGAATTTGTAATCAGTAAAGGTGCCCCAGCAGCACCAGACGGTTTCATTTATCTAGGTACAGTGAAATAGAAAGAACCCACCAACAGTTTTACTGATTGGTGGGTTCTTTTGTGAGCAGGGTATTCAAATCTAATTGACAAATATCTTTCATGACAAAAGGTGTTTTGCTGCGATAAGCGGCGGCACCACTTTCAAATAAGACGAATAGCTGATCATTTTCGACATAGATTTGTTCCAAATAGGGAGGCGTCGCAATAATTTTTATCGCCTGGTCAAGATCAGAAAAATCGGTTGTTCGCTGGATATCGAAAATAAATATTTGTCCCGGCTGTTTGCCCCAAGATTGAGAGAGGAGCAGGTAGTTTTTATAAAAAGTGACACCTTGGATCTTCTGCGGGACCGACAATGTTCCAAAAGGTGATGCTATTACAGCACTATTCGTTGGATTTGCTAATTCCCCATTGTCGTTGATCGGATAGCAAACAATTTGCCCCAGCGTTTGCAAGGAAAATAATGCGACCACCAGATATTCGTGATCGTAGGTCAATGCGGATGCTCGCGGCAGCTCCTTTAAGGCAGTCTTTTGCTGATACGAGATTGGAGCAGAATCCGTTGAATAATTTTCGATTTGTTCAAGACTGATTGTTGTTACAGCAGCGTGTTTTCCTGAATTATTACTGATCCAGATTTTTTGATTGATCGGATCATAGGCCAATCCGCCAACGTGAGGCAAGTCAGGTAAAACAATTGTTTTTAGTTTAACCCCAGTGAGGCGGCCTAATACATAGATGACGGAGTTGTGTTGATGATTGTGGCAGTAAGCGGAGATCAGCAGGTATTTTTCTGTTAGAGTCATCCCTTGAGGTGTCATCGTCAAACAATCCGTCGGTTCTTTTTTTAGGTTTAAGGTACGTGTTTTCGTTAAGCCAGGAACACGATAGGTTTGTTCAGTTGCGGCATCGAAAAATTCTGGGAAGGCTTGCCAGACGTTTCTGCGATAGTAAAAGGAACCTGTCAAAAATCGATGCAGCCAGTTAATTAATCTAAAAAACATTTTTTTCATCAATTTCGCCTCCAATGCTTTTATTTTAACAATTTCCGTTGATTAGGAACAGTCAAAGGAATTCAGAAAAATGGAACTTTCTGTTAAAAAAAGTTGACAACCTGAAAAAAAGAGCGTAGTATTCAAAAAAATAAATGTCTAACAAAAGAGAAGTAACATAAATAAGCCTTTTCAGGGAGCTGATGGTGCTGCGAATCAGTAGGGATTATTATGCGAATGGACTTTTGGACGAAGTTTTGAATGGATAGTAGGAACTTCCGGGAACTCCCGATACAGAGTAAGGTCGTTGTTGGACGATTGAATGAGAAATGCCTTGTTTGGCATATTATTGAGGTGGCACCGTGGATCAACCGCCCTCAAGTCGAGTTTATTTCGACTTGGGGGCTTTTTTGCGAGTTCCACTTGGTGCTTCAGCATCTTAGTGGAATTGTATGCGTGGTGAAAGAAAAAATCATTTAAAAATCAAATCATAAGCAAGAGAAGTAGCTAGAAAAGAAAAAATCACAGAAAGTTTCGGTTGATGAGAAGAAACATTTTTTCCCTAGTGAATGGACTTGCTGAAGCGTTCTTGAACAACAGTAGGGAACGACGGGTGCTCCCGTTACAGAGTACGATCGTTGTTAGACGATTAGAGTTGCTGTTTTCTAACAGTAAAAAGAGGTGGTACCGTGCTGCTTGCGCCCTCAAACCAAAGTTTATTTTGGTTTGAGGGCTTTTCTGCGTTTTATGGCAAAAATTATCAAGTAAAGGAGTTTTATCGTTATGAAGAAAGTAAAAAAGATAATCAATAAAAACATTAATCCGTTGACGATTTATTACAGCTTGAAGGATGACGGAACATGTTTGTTTGAGAGGAAATCCGAAAAGAAGGATTACGCGATCATAGCTTTCGCACCAGTTAAGCGACTGACCTTTCAAAATGGTGAATTTTTCAATGGGAATGAACACTATCCTTGTTCTGACCCACTAAAGGAAGTTGAAAAATATGTACTTGAAGAGGATGAACATCAATCGGATCTGTTTTTTCAGGGTGGTGCACTTGGCTATGTCGGCTATGATGTAGCGGCTTGCTATGAAACTATCGGTGAGACTCCGACGGATGAGTTAAATGTTCCAGATCTGCAATTCTATCTTTATGAGTCCTACGTGATTTATGACAAGCAAAAGGAAAGCTGCACGTTGATCGTTGGCAATACGTATAGCAAGGCGGGAGAAATAGAATTAGCTGCGCGGCTAGAGGATTTGGAACAGAAACTGCTAAAAGAAGTTGCGCTGCCGGAGCTTGAATTGAGTCCCTTGCACTTCACTAGTAATTTCTCTCAATCGGAGTTTGAAGCTGTCGTTAAGCTGGCGAAGGAAAAAATCGTTGCAGGAGATTTATTTCAAGTGGTTCCTTCACAGCGGTTAAGCGCTGAATTTTCAATGGAGCCCTTTACCTATTATCGCCAATTAAGGGCCACCAATCCTTCCGCGTATTTATATTATCTTGATTTTCCGGATGTTCAGGTGATCGGGAGTTCGCCAGAAAGTTTGGTAACTGTTGAAGGAAACCTAGTAACTACAAACCCAATTGCGGGAACTAGGAAACGTGGAGCAAATGAGCAAGAAGATGAAGAACTAGCGAAGGATTTACGAAGTGATCCGAAAGAAATCGCAGAACATCGTATGCTGGTGGACCTTGGCAGAAATGACCTCGGGAAGGTTGCAGTAAGAGGAACGGTGGAGGTGCCGACTTACTTAACGATCGAACGCTATCGATACGTGATGCATCTGGTTTCAGTAGTAACCGGAAAGTTGAAATCAGAGCATACAGCCATGGATGCGCTGAAAGCGACGCTGCCTGCAGGGACGGTTAGCGGCGCGCCGAAAATTCGAGCGATGACCCGCATTTATCAATGGGAGACCGTCAAGCGCTCGATTTATGCGGGAGCTGTAGGGTTTTTAGGTCAAAATGATCAGGCTGATTTTGCTATCGCGATTCGTACGATGATAATTAAAGCTGGAATGGCCCATGTCCAAGCGGGAGCAGGAATAGTTTATGATTCAGAACCAACTAGTGAATATTTTGAAACCATGCAAAAAGCCAAAACATTGATGGAGGTAGCGCAATGATTTTGTTAGTCGATAATTATGATTCATTTACCTATAATCTGGTCCAGCTTTTGCCGGAGAATGTCACGATTTTACGCAATGATGATCCGAATTTACTCACTACTGCGGAGGAGGCCGAGGCGATCATTCTTTCGCCGGGTCCGGGAAGACCGGCCGAGGCTGGAAAAATCGAAATGATGATCCGATACTTTTACCGCAGAAAGCCGATCTTAGGAATTTGTCTTGGTCACCAAGCGATCGGCGAAGTCTTCGGTGGGAAAATTGTCAGTGCGCCAACGATCATGCATGGTAAGCAGTCGCGCCTGCAGGGGCAAAAGGAGCAGAAAGTCATGCGTTACCATTCCTTGATGATTGATCCGAAGAAAGTTCCTCGGGACTTGGAAGTAACTGCTGAGGCTGACGGCTGTATCATGGCAATTCGTCATAAACGTTACCCGGTGTTTGGGCTGCAATTTCATCCGGAATCGATTGGAACGGAGAATGGCGCAAGCTATCTCAATCATTTTTTACAGAAAGCAGGGATTTAAATGCAAGAATTATTTGAAAAAGTTTATTGCGGAAACGATTTAACCGTTCAGGAGATGCAGCAGTTGGGCAAAGCAATCTTTGAACAAGAATTAACTGATAGTCAAATCAGCGGTCTGCTGGTTGGTTTGAAGGTCAAAGGCGTGGCTGCGACGGAACTGACGGGACTGGCGCAAGTTATGCAAGGAAAAGGTACACCGATGCTGACTGCGCCGGCCGGGGTGATGGACAATTGCGGAACCGGCGGGGATCATTCCCATAGCTTTAATATTAGTACCACTGCAGCTTTTGTTTTGGCCGGCGGCGGGATTCCGATGGCAAAGCATGGCAACCGCAGCATTTCCAGTAAATCTGGCAGTGCAGATGTACTAGAGGCATTGGGGATTTCTTTGACTGTCAGTCCCGGAAAAATCGATTATTTACTGAAGGAAGCAGGGATCGCGTTTTTATTTGCACCAACCTTGCATCCGGCGATGGGGGCGGTGATGCATATCCGCAAAGAGCTGGCAACACCAACGATTTTCAATTTGTTGGGACCAATCATTAATCCTTATCCGCTAGAACATCAGTTGATGGGGACTTACGCTGGAGATTCTTTGGTAGAATCAGCGAAAACATTGGGGCAGTTAGGACGGAAACGGGCAATCGTTGTTCATGGTCATGGCGGAATGGATGAAGCAAATTTGGCGGGCACAACTCATTGCGCGCTATATCGAAATGGCGTAGTGGAGGAATTTACTTTTAATCCGGAGGAAGTCGGCTTTAAGCGAGTACCATTAACGGGGATTGTCGGGGGTTCCGTTGAAAAGAATAAAGACATTCTATTATCCGTTTTACGCGGAATTCCATCTGCTTATTATGAAACGGTCTTACTGAATGCAGGGCTAGGATTTTTAGCCAGCGGAAGTGTGAAAAGCTTGAATGAGGGAATCACAGAAGCGGAACATTCGATTCTTTCAGGAGCTGCCTATGACCGTTTAGAACAATTGATCGCAAAACAACAGGAGGTGGCTTAATTGGATTTTTTAACAACAATCTTAGCGGAAAAGGAACAGGAAGTTGAAAATCTAACACCTGTTCAAGCGGTACCAGTCAAACAGCGCCCTTCTTTCTACCAAGTAGTCAAAGAAAATCCAGAAAAAATGCATGTGATTGGAGAAATCAAACGTGCTTCTCCTTCAAAAGGAGCAATCAATGAAGCAGTAGATATCCTGCAGCAGGCTAAGAGCTATGAGCAAGCCGGAGTCAGTGCTATTTCCGTCTTGACCGATCCGGTTTTCTTCAAGGGCAGGATCAATGATCTGGCGGCGGTTGCTCAGGTGGTTGACGTGCCGATTTTGTGCAAAGACTTTATCATTGATGAACGACAATTAGATCGGGCCAAACAGGCCGGAGCAAGTCTAGTTCTGTTGATTGTTGCGGCTCTTTCAGATAGTCGACTAGCGGCGCTTTATCACGGGGCGGCGGATCGAGGACTTGAAGTTTTGGTGGAGGTTCATGATGCCGCCGAATTGGCGAAGGCTCAGGCGCTCGGTGCAAGAATCATCGGAATCAATAACCGTAATCTAAAAACGTTTGAGGTTTCGATTCAAACGAGTTTGGATTTGGCGCAACCAGAAGATGAAGCAATTTATTTCAGTGAATCCGGCTTTAAAACAGGCGAAGATGCAGCGCAAGTCAAACAGCATTATCACGGTGTTTTAGTCGGTGAAACATTGATGAGAGCGGCCGAACCAGCAGAAAAAATCAGGGAATTGCAGGTGTGCAGAGAATGACTCAGATCAAAATCTGTGGTTTAAAAAACCAATCAGCAGTCGACGCAGCAGTGCTGGCTGGAGCAGATTATTTGGGCTTTGTTTTCGCTGAGAGCCCGAGGAGGATGACGCCGAACAAAGTACGTGAGTTGACAAAAGATTTACCGAAAACAATCAAAAAAGTTGGTGTTTTTGTTTCACCGCTTCAAACCGAAGTCGAAGAAATCGCTGATATTGCTGGCTTAGATATGATCCAAATCCATGGGGAAAGTAAGCTGACTAAGCTTTCACGACCAATCATTCGAGCTTTCAGCATCAAGGATCAAGAGTCCGTTTATTTTTATCACTACTCGCATCTTTTACTGGACGCCCCGCCAGCTAAGCTGATGGGAGGAAATGGGCAGACCTTTGATTGGCACTTGGCTGATCAAAGACGGTTACCTAAAGAAAAGCTTTGGCTGGCTGGCGGACTGGATGCTGCAAATGTCGGCGAAGCGATTCGTTTTTTTCAGCCTCGAGTGGTGGATGTTTCTAGCGGAGTTGAAACAGCTGGTGAAAAGGATTTAACTAAGATCCATGCTTTTTGCCAGGCAGTAAAAGCATCGGATGTTCAATTTTAGAATCGATCAATAAAAAATAAATAGTAACCAATTTAAAGGAGTGATCTCATGTATCAAGAACCAAATCAGGAGGGCTTTTACGGGGAATATGGCGGGAAGTTCGTTCCCGAGACATTAATGTACGCGATCCAGGAACTAGAAAAAACGTATGAGGATTCGAAACAAGATCCAGAGTTCCAAGAAGAATTGAAGTACTATTTGAAACAATACGTAGGGCGGGAAAATCCTCTTTATTTCGCGGAACGCTTAACCAATCATCTAGGGGGCGCTAAGATTTATTTGAAGCGCGAAGACTTGAACCATACCGGTGCCCATAAAATTAATAATGCCTTAGGCCAAGTATTGCTGGCGAAAAAAATGGGCAAACGCAAGGTTGTTGCTGAAACAGGCGCTGGTCAACACGGAGTGGCAACCGCTACTGCCGCCGCACTTTTCGGCATGGAATGTACGATCTTTATGGGGGAGATCGATGTGCAGCGTCAAGCTTTGAATGTCTTTCGAATGGAGCTTTTAGGGGCGAAAGTTGAGAGCGTGACTTCCGGCAGCAAAACGCTAAAGGATGCTGTAAATGAGGCGCTGCGGTATTGGGTCGCAACTGTTGAAGACACGCATTATGTCATGGGATCGGTGTTAGGACCGCATCCGTTTCCTGAGATTGTTCGGGATTATCAAAGCGTAATCGGAATCGAGACGCGCAAACAAATTTTGGAAGCAGAAGGGCGTTTGCCTGATTTGGTAATGGCCTGTGTTGGCGGCGGAAGCAACGCGATGGGCATGTTTTATCCATTTATTGAAGACGAGGCAGTTCGCTTGATGGGGGTGGAAGCCTCTGGACATGGATTGGACACTGAGGAGCATGCGGCTTCTATTAATAAAGGAAGTGTCGGAATTTTGCATGGAGCTAAGATGCACCTGCTGCAAGATGATGACGGACAAGTTATAGAAGCCTTCTCGATTTCTGCAGGGCTAGACTATCCCGGAATCGGTCCAGAACATTCTTTTCTGCATGATATCGGTCGGGCAGAATATGCGGCGATCAATGATGAGGAGGCGGTCGAAGCCTTCCATTGTCTCTCTCGCTTGGAGGGAATCATTCCGGCATTGGAAAGTTCCCATGCGTTGGCGCAAGTCGTCAAAGTCGCGCCAATGATGGAAAAAGACCAAATTATTATCGTGAATCTTTCTGGACGCGGCGACAAGGATGTTCAGCAAATTAAAGAACGAATGGAGGCAGCCAAATGAAACCATTGACTCGCACACTAAAAAATAAAGCAAAATCTGAAAAATTATTCGTGCCTTATATCATGGCGGGCGCCCAAGGCTTAGACAAGTTGGAGGAAGAAATTGAAATGTTGGTGGAACAAGGTGCCGCTGCTATTGAACTTGGTGTGCCGTTTTCTGACCCTGTCGCAGATGGTCCGACGATCCAAGCTGCCGGATTACGAGCATTTGAGCAGCAGGTTACATTAAAAAAATTAATTGCTGCTTTGCACGACATCCACTCGGAGGTTCCATTGATTTTGATGGGCTATAGTAATTCCTTTTTTCATTACGGTATCGAGGAGCTAGTTCGTGATCTGCAGGGGACGGATGTCGAAGGCTTCATTATTCCCGATCTGCCGTATGAGCATCGTGAGCTGGTTTTCCCTGATTTAGGGGATATGGCATTATTGACATTGGTTTCATTAACCAGTCCAACAGAGCGGATCGAACAATTAGTCGCGGAAGCAGAAGGTTTCATTTATGCCGTAACAGTCAATGGCATTACTGGTGCGGATCAAAACTTCCGTGATGACTTGATGGAACACCTCGCGCAGGTCAAAGCAGTCAGCAATATTCCTGTCTTAGCCGGCTTCGGCATCGCCACTAGAGAACATGTTAAAAATTTCCAACAGGTCTGCGACGGTGTAGTGATCGGTTCAAAAATCGTGAAGTCCCTTGAAGAGCAGGGAACCGAAAAAACCGGAAAATTGGTAGCCGAAATCGTTCAATAGGATTTCGTTTGGTGTTTAAATTTATTAGCGTTATACTTGAGGTACCATGAAAAGGGAGAGTGTTTCAAGTATGACAAAAAGAGTAAAAGGTTCATGTACCACTGTACTAGTCGGAAAGAAAGCATCAATTGATGGCTCAACTATTATTTCAAGGAACGATGACGGGCATGAAGCTCTAGACCCGCAACGTTTTGTGGTAGTTCAACCAGAAGAACAGCCAAGACATTATCAAGCGGTAATCAGTGGCGTGAAAGTTGATTTGCCTGACAATCCACTGCGTTACACATCTATGCCAAACTCAATTTTAACGAACGGTATTTGGCCGGCTGCCGGGGTCAACAGTGAGAATGTAGCGATGTCCGCAACTGAAACAATCACTACGAATCCGCGAATCCAAGGACTTGATCCTTATGTTGAAGGCGGCATCGGGGAAGAAGATATCGTTACGCTAGTATTGCCTTACATCCACAGCGCGAAAGAAGGGGTCGAACGTCTAGGTTCGCTATTGAAAGAATATGGAACGTATGAACCGAATGGCATCGCCTTTTCCGACCAAGACGAGGTTTGGTGGTTGGAAACAATCGGGGGCCATCATTGGGCAGCCGTTCGCATTCCGGATGATGCCTATGTCGTTGCGCCAAACCGGATGAACATCGATGACTTTGATTTTGATTCAGCAGATACGCTTTGCTCTAACGATCTAAAAGCTTTGATTGAAGACAATCATTTAAATCCTGATTTTGACGGCTACAATTTACGTCACATTTTTGGAAGTTCTTCTATTAAAGATACGGTGTATAACAATCCGCGGGCTTGGTATGGTCAAAAATACTTCACACCAGAAGTGGAACAAGATCCAATGGATCAAGATTTACCGTTCATTTGTCGCGCCAACCGCAAAATTTCGATTGAAGACGTGAAATTTGTGTTAAGTTCTCACTTTGAAAATACGAAATACGATCCTTACGGTGACGGTACTGAAGCAGAAAAAACATTGATTCGTCCAATCGGGATTAATCGAAATCATAATGTACACATTTTGCAAATTCGCAACAATGTACCCGCTGAAATCGCTGGCGTTCATTGGTTAGCGTATGGTGCAAATACATTTAATACGGTTGTACCATTCTACTCAAACGTCAACGACACGCCTGCTTGCTATAAAGATGCAACTGGTACCTTTGACATGAACAACATGTACTGGTTAAGCTGTGCGACTGCGTTACTTGGTGATACAGACTACAACTTCTATGTTGATTTCCGTAATACCTTTGAGTTGGAAGCAATGTCCGCTTATCACGGTATCCAAAATGAAACCGATAAAGCTGTTACTGATCAATCCGATGTCCAAAAATTCTTGGAAGCTGCGAATGAAAAACTAGCGGAAGAATCATTTAAACGTCAAACGAAGCTATTCGGCGATATGGTCATTTCTGGTTCAGAACACATGAAATTACGTTACAATTTAAATGACTAACGGGTGTTAAATCTTAAAGGACCTGTGACAAAAGTCTTGTCACAGGTCCTTTTTCCGAACAAACGGTGTGTCAGAAGTAGCTTCTTCCTCGCAAGCTATGCATACAGTTACTGCTAAGTTTCACTAAGCAGAGCTAGCATTCGGAAATAAGCCGAAATTTCTTGAGGCTGACCACTTCTGTCACAACCTCTTTTTTTGTCAATGTTTTTTTGCACATTTCTAGAAAAAGGCGAAAAATGTCACAGATTTAGGACATTTTTTTCCGATACTCAAAGACTGATTGACTTTGAATCTTTACCTAGAGTATCGTTTAAGTGTGGTCACAAGCAAATACAAAAAAGGAGGCGACAGCCAGCATGGCCGAATTAAATTTAACAGCCAACCAAGTATTTTCTCTAAAAAGAAAAACACTTGAAAAACGTCTGATGGCTTATTATGAAGAGACCCGCGATGAGAATAAAATCGTTAAACTATTGGTAGCGCTTCAGGTGAGAGATGAGTTGTGTGAAGCAGATTTTTCCTATTTCTTAAAGGAGTTAGTCCGTCATTTATTTTTGAAAACAAAATCGACGCGGGCTTTGCGTCGTTACTTTGTTTATTTTAAAGACTATTTTGAGGCAAAAGAGTGGCGGTTATTGAAGCTGCGTTTGCGTTCGATCAAAACATATATCGCTGAAAAGCTTGAGCAATTATATACGCAATTTATCAAAGAACCGCTGCAAGGCTTAGTAGGTTCTTGACGAATAAAATAGCCAATTTAGCTGCAGCCTTTAAAAATAGCAAAGGAAGTGCCTACATTGATGTGTGTAGGATCAAGATACCAGAAAAAGCAAAAAAATTAACGACAATCAATTTATTCAAAAGATTGACGGCGAAAAGCTTAGACGAGCTTTCGCTGTAAGAATTGAGCTGTCGATTTTCAATAAAAGAATACAACAGGTGGCGTCTGCCCTGAATAGGGACAAGGTATCTGCCATAAAATAATTCGACCATTATTTTCCAACTATCTGAAGTATTGAACGAGTTGTGGTAGGAGCTCACTGATGATCGGCCAAACAGAGATCGATAAGGATGAAACTGCGCAGTTCAGCCTTATTATGAAAATGGAGAGCCTGATTGACTACCTAAAAGATGATTTTGTCTTAATGATAAATCCAACGTTGGTTAAGACGAGGTCCGTAATAGAACTTCAATAGAATAAATCCTGATCAGTGAGAGTCTCGTAGAAAAAAGATTCTTTCGGTTTCGGGCTATTTTTTATGCCTGAATTTCTGCTGTGTGATAAGTCGTCTTGCGAGGTGAGACGCTTGCTGCCTGTTATACTGAAAAGAAATAAAAATACGCAGTCAGTAGTTTTCCAGATAGGCGAAAAGGGGAGAGTAGAAACAATGAAAAAAGTAGTATTGATTGTCAATCCCAGCTCTGGGAATGCAAAAGCAAAGGACTATGAACAGCAGGCACGAGAAAAATTGCAAAGTTTTTTTGATGAAGTAGAAGTACGAGAAACTAAAAAGGGCGGCGATGCGACAACCTTTGTAAAAGAAGCCGCGGAAGAAAAAGTGGACAGCGTCTTTGCGATGGGCGGCGATGGAACAGTGAATGAAGCGATCAATGGTTTGGCGGAACAAGAATATCGACCAAAGTTTGGCTTTTTTCCGCTAGGGACAGTGAATGATCTGGGGCGATCATTGAAGATCTCAATGAATCCAGAGGAAGCAATCGCATCATTCGATAGTGAACGCAGGACGAGTTTGGATATTGGCAAAATCAATGACGATTATTTTATGAATGTCGTGTCAGTCGGCAGTATTCCCGAAGCGATCAGCGATGTGGGGGTTGAAGAGAAGACGAGGTTCGGCAAGTTGGCGTATTTCGTGAATGGCGTTAAGGAAGTATTCAATGAAGCGAACTATCACTTTACTTTGGAAATCGACGGAGAGCAGACAGAGATTGAAAGCAGCGCGGTTGTCATCGTATTGACGCGAACGATCGGCGGTTTTACTCATATCGTCCCTGAAGCCAAGAATAACGACGGCAAATTGTACTTGCTTTATTTGAAGGATCAAAATATTGCGGATCGGCTGAAAAGTGTACCTGATATTATTAAAGGCATTGATCAATCAACTGAAACGATCGGTTATAGGCCTTTTGAAGAATGACGATTGACAGTAAGAGAGAAAGCAGAACTGCATCCGAGTGTGGATGGCGATGAAGGCCCAGACCTGCCGCTGACCTTCAACGTATTGCCGCGACATTTGGAAGTCTATTATGGTGCGGAGTAAAAAATAATAAAATGAATCCTTTACCGATTTAGGTGAAGGTTTTTTTAATAGAAGGATGTTATCAACTTGAGTTTCTCATTAAAACTCTAGCAGTAAAGGGTGTTTAATGTGAGAACAAACCGCTTAAACGAAGAGATGTGGAATCATTTTCGGCAAAATCTATCATTTTTTTCTTCCATTATAGTTATTTTCTTTTTTTCTCAAATATCGTAAATCAAAAGCGCTAGGCTGAACATTTGGCAATTTATAGGTTAAGGATTATAGTTATTATAGAAAGGGTTTTATTTTAGTTTTGTTATTCACAATTGTAGGGAGGAATTAAAATGGATATAGTGACGTTGGCCCGTTTTCAATTTGCCATGACAACGGTTTTTCACTTTTTCTTCGTACCATTCTCGATTGGGATGGTTTTGGTTGTTGCCATTATGGAAACTTTATTTGTTAAAACGAAAAATGAAAAATACCGTCAATTGGCGAAATTCTGGGGGAATATTTTCCTTTTGAGTTTTGCGGTGGGCGTCGTGACTGGGATCATCCAAGAATTTCAATTTGGGATGAACTGGTCAGATTATTCACGGTTCGTCGGAGATATTTTTGGCGCGCCATTAGCAATTGAGGCTTTATTGGCCTTCTTTATGGAGTCGACTTTCTTAGGACTCTGGATGTTTACATGGGATCGCGTGAAACCACGGACACACGTCATTTTTATTTGGTTAGTAACCATTGCTTCGATGTTATCAGCTTTCTGGATTTTAGCGGCAAATAGTTTCATGCAGCATCCAGTTGGTTATGCCCTTCGTAACGGTCGAGCAGAAATGACTGATTTTGGTGCAGTAATCGCCAATCCAAAAGTGTGGTATGAATTCGGTCACGTAATCGCGGCGGCGATAACAATGGGCGGAATGATTGCGGCTGGACTTGCTGCATTCCAATTGTTAAAACGTAAAGATAAAAAGATGCGCGAGTTCTTTATGAAATCCATGCGTATCGGACTAGTCGTCACTTTATTTGGTTCGATCATGGTTTTAGGCGCAGGTGACGCGCAAATGAAGGCCTTGATTGAAGGTCAGCCAATGAAGTTTGCGGCGATGGAAGGAACCTATGAGGATACGGGAGACCCGGCTGCTTGGACCTTGATCGCATGGGACAATGAGCGTGAGCACAAGCAAGTCTTCGGTGTTCAAATTCCATACATGTTAAGTATTCTTTCCTATAATAAACCTTCTGGTTCTATCAAAGGAATGGATACCGTCAACAAAGAATTAGTCAAAAAATACGGCGATCGGAATTATTATCCGCCAGTTAATGTCTTGTTCTGGAATTTCCGGATCATGGCTGGTTTTGGGATGCTGATGCTGCTAGTTTCGATACTCGGCTTGTTCTTCACTCGGAAGAAGAAACCGATACTTTATGAAAAACGCTGGATGTTATGGGTGATGGGGCTTTGTACCTTTGCGCCGTTCTTAGCAAATACAGCGGGGTGGCTAGTCACTGAATTAGGTCGCTATCCTTGGACCGTTTACGGTTTGTTTACGATCGAAGACAGTGTTTCGCCTAATGTTTCTGTTACTTCTTTATTGATCTCAAATATCATTTACTTCCTGTTATTCTCAGGTTTAGCAGTAACGATGATCTATCTGGTGAGACGGGAATTAAATAAGGGGCCAGAATTGGAACCAATCAGCGAGGATCGCGATTCGATTGATCCTTTCGACAAGGGGGCGTTCACTCATGAGTAGTTTACAATTATTATGGTTCTTATTGATCGGCGTCCTGTTTTCCGGCTTCTTCTTTTTAGAAGGTTTTGACTTTGGTGTTGGGATGTCTGTGCAAACATTGGCGCATGACGAACATGAAAAAGATCAGATTGTGCAAACGATTGGACCGGTTTGGGATGGCAATGAAGTTTGGCTATTGACGGCTGGCGGTGCGATGTTCGCATCATTTCCATATTGGTATGCGTCATTGTTCAGCGGCTACTATTTGATTCTGTTTATCATTTTATTTGGTCTGATCATTCGCGGCGTATCCTTTGAGTTTCGCGCCAGTATGCCGAAGGAACGTAAACAGATGTGGAACTGGACATTAAGTATCGGCAGTTTTATCGTACCTTTCTTCTTTGGAATTTTGTTTATCAGTATGATCCAGGGGATGCCGATGGATGCGGATCACAATATGATGGCGACTTTTACTGATTATATCAATTTGTATTCCATCGTTGGTGGAGTAGCGTTGACTTTATTGTGTTACCTGCACGGGTTGAACTATATTGCATTGCGTACGGAAGGTCCGGTTCGTTATCGGGCAAAAAATTACGCGCAAGTTTTATACGGTGTGTTGTATTTTGGGTTAGTTGTATTTGCTGTATTGATGTACTTCAAAACAGACTTCTTCCAAAATAACTTCGCGGTAACATTGATTCTATTGGCGGTGATCGTCTTACTAACAGTAATCGCAAATGTCGCGGTCTTTAGAAATAAAGAAATGCTGGCGTTTATGATGAGCGGATTTACGTTGATCGCTTTAGTCGTGTTATTGTTCAGCGGATTGTTCCCACGAGTATTAATTAGCTCTATTCCAGGCAATGATTTATTGATCGAAAATGCTTCATCAAGTCCGTACACGTTGAAGGTTATGTCTTACATTTCATTGACAATCTTGCCTTTTGTATTGGCGTATACAGCTTGGACGTACTATATCTTCCGCAAACGGATCAAACATCCTCATGCGGTGGAGGTTCAACAATGATCGACAAGAAGTTAATCCAACTTCCCGGTATCAAAAAAATTCTGATGTTGCTTGCAGGATCTGCTATCCTGCAAGCAATCTTTATAATTGGGCAAGCGTACGGGCTCTCTATGACGACCACCCATTTATGGAACGGTGAAGGGCTAGATAATCAATTCAAATGGATGGTGCTTTTCTTTGGTTCTTTTGGCTTGCGTCATTTAATGACTTATTTGCGGGAGCATGTGTTGGAAGAATATGCTTATCAGCAGGCTAAGGATTTGCGCGGTCAATTGCTGCGGAAGATTTTCCGCTTAGGACCGCAGGTGGTACAAAAACAAGGAACCGGCAGCGTGGTCACGACTGCGTTGGATGGTATCGATCAAGTGGAGGAGTACTTGCACTTGATTTTACCGAAAATGCTGAACATGATGATCATTCCATGGATTCTATTAGTCGCGATCTTTCTATTGGACTGGGAATCCGGGGTGGTCCTATTAATCGTCTTTCCGTTGATCATTATTTTTATGATTATTTTGGGGTATGCGGCTCAAAGCAAAGCGGATAAGCAATACAAAGTATTCCAAGTGTTATCAAATCATTTCATTGATTCTCTGCGGGGGATTGATACGCTGAAATTTTTCGGTATCAGCAAGCAATACAGTAAAAGTATCTATACAACGAGTGAACGGTTCCGAAAGGCGACGATGAGTACCTTAAAAATCGCGATTCTTTCAACCTTCGCACTGGATTTCTTTACGACACTCTCCGTTGCGGTGGTGGCAGTCTTACTGGGATTGCGCTTGATTAATGAGGCGATTTTCCTGTTTCCAGCGTTGACTGTCTTGATCTTGGCACCAGAATATTTTTTGCCGATCCGTGATTTTTCAAGTGATTACCATGCGACATTGGATGGTAAAAACGCGATGGATGATGTTAATCAAATTTTGGATTTGCCGGAGAGTCAAGATGTGACGATTGGTTTACCAACTTGGTCCGCAGATAGCCGCCTTGATGTGGCTATGAGTTACAGTTATGCGGATAAACTGGGCGCAGAAGTTGATTTTTCGGTGCAGGGATATAAAAAGATCGGGATCATCGGCATGAGTGGTTCAGGAAAATCTACATTGATCAATCTGCTGAGCGGCTTTTTACGGCCTGATGATAGTCAGATCCGCTTTAATGAACAGAAGATCACTGCTTTTGACCAGCCTCAATGGCAGGAACAGCTGATCTACATTCCGCAAACCCCTTACATTTTCCAACGCTCAGTTCGCGAAAATATTGCTTTTTATCATCCTGAGGCTAGTGATGAAGACATCTTAAAAGCCATTGATGTCACTGGTTTAACCGAATTGCTGAATGAATTACCTGAGGGTTTGGATACTAAATTAGGGGAAGGTGCTCGCACGTTAAGCGGCGGACAAGCACAGCGAATTGCATTAGCTCGAGCATTCTTGGATCAAGAACGAAAGGTCTTATTGTTCGATGAGCCGACTGCCCATCTAGATATCGAGACGGAAGTAGAGTTAAAAGAGCGGATGCTTCCGTTAATGAATAACCATTTAGTGTTTTTCGCAACACATCGGCTGCATTGGTTGGCGGAAATGGATTACTTGCTGGTGATGGATCACGGCAGGCTTGTCGAACAGGGAACACTGGAAGAACTGAAGCAAAAAAATGGCGCCTTTACAAAATTAAGTCAAGCATTGCGAGGTGATGGAGCATGAAGCACATCGGATTATTCGATGTACTAAAAACGGATGAATGGGTCAAACCGTTTTTCAAGCAGTATAAGAAATCTTTGATTCTGGCTTTAACGTTAGGTTTCATCACTTTCTTCTGCGCCGGCGCTTTGATGTTTAATTCAGGCTTCTTAATCAGCCGGGCCGCTTCATTGCCGGAGAACATTCTGCTGATTTATATTCCGATCGTTTTGACTAGAGCCTTCGGAATTGGACGTCCAGTCTTTCGTTATGTGGAGCGGCTTGTCAGCCATAATTGGGTCTTAAAGATGACGTCAAATTTACGAGTGAAGCTGTATGATTCATTGGAACAGGATGCAATATTCTTCAAACAGAATCATCGCACAGGAGATATTCTCGGCTTGCTTTCTGAGGATATCAATCATATTCAAAACTTGTATCTGCGGACGATTTTCCCAACGATCATCGCTTGGCTTCTGTACGTTTTTATTATTATCGGAATAGGCTACTTTTCACCTTTCTTCGCGTTAGCAATGCTGCTGCTATTAGGCATCGTGGTGTTTTTACTGCCGTTGTGGTCAGTAATTATTAACGGGGCGCGGCAAGAGCAGCAGAAACAAATGAAGAATCAGCTATATAGCGACTTAACGGATAATGTTTTAGGTGTGTCGGATTGGATATTTAGTCAACGGGGGCAGGATTATGTGAACCATCACGAAGCCTCTGAAGAAGCTTTGCGTGAGGTCAATCGCAAGCTTCAAAGCTTCCAACGAAAACGCAATTTCATTTTGCAATTGATGTTTGGTGTGATTACAATCGCGCTGTTACTGTGGACTAGCCGTCAATTTCCGGGCAATCACGGAGGAGCGGCCAACTGGATCGCTGCATTTGTTTTATCGGTCTTTCCATTGATTGATGCCTTTGCACCGCTACCGGCCGCAGCACAAGAGACTAACAGCTATCAAGATTCGATTAAGAACCTGAACGATCTGCCTCAGATTCATGAGAATCAAGCAGCCGTTCCGAAAGTCTCTGGTCCACTGACATTGAAGATTGAGGATGTTCATTATCATTATCCTGGAAGTAAAAAAGCTGTTTTAGCAGGAATTGATTTGACACTCCAGCATGGGGATAAAATTGCGATCTTAGGCCGCAGCGGTTCAGGCAAGAGTACGTTGGCCAATTTGATTCGCGGTGATCTGCGAGCGACTGAAGGAGTAATAACGTTAAATGGTGAGAACACCTCTAAATTTGGCGACGATATCAGCCGTTATCTTGGAGTTATCCATCAAACACCGTATTTATTTCATACAACGATTGCTAACAATTTGCGAATCGGAAATGAGGCGGCAACTGAAGAAGAGCTCTGGGAAGTATTGAGTCGTGTCGAATTAAAAGAGCTGGTAGAACATTTGCCGGAAGGATTAGCGACGATGGTTGATGAAGCCGGGTTACGCTTTTCTGGCGGTGAGCGTCAACGCTTAGCTTTAGCTCGAATCTTATTGCAAGAAGCACCGATCATTTTGTTGGATGAACCAACTGTCGGGCTTGATCCGGTGACGGAGCAAGCACTAATCAATACCTTTTTCCATGAACTTCAAAATAAAACAGTGATTTGGATCACCCACCATTTGCAAGGGATCGAGGCCATGGATCAAGTCATCTTTATTAAAGATGGTCACCTGACGATGCAGGGCAGTCCGAATGAATTAGAACAAACCAATGCTCATTATCGTAAATTAAAACAAATCGATAAAGGGATTGTATAAAACTCGAAGGACCTGTGACAAAAGTCTTGTCACAGGTCCTTTTTCCGAACAAACGGTGTGTCAGAAGTAGCTTCTTCTTCGCAAGCTACGCATACAGTTACTGCTAAGTTTCACTAAGCAGAGCTAGCA
>Ga0153985_1000083_pt1 | contig 29901 bp, 22 predicted proteins | sample TSGA069MetaG_FD_104715 | JGI IMG/M metagenome (GOLD analysis project Ga0153985, IMG submission 104715) | Attine ant fungus gardens microbial communities from Georgia, USA - TSGA069 MetaG | ecosystem: Host-associated > Fungi > Mycelium > Unclassified | place: USA: Georgia, Alexander Wildlife...
CTAGCTCTGCTTAGTGAAACTTAGCAGTAACTGTATGCGTAGCTTGCGAAGAAGAAGCTACTTCTGACACACCGTTTGTTCGGAAAAAGGACCTGTGACAAGACTTTTGTCACAGGTCCTTTTCTTATACATTGTTATAAACAGAGGTTGCCGTTTCTTTTAATACGGCATTCAATTCTTCGATGTTTCGCTTGCCTTCTTCCGATAACCAAGCAATCGCTTGCTCTTCACCCTCAGTTACAAAAGACTCCACACCATTGGCCCAAGTTGCCCGGCCGCATAGCACGCCGTTAAAAGTTGAACCTGATTGTTTCGCAAAGCGTAATGTTTCCTGGAACAACTCCGCACTGACACCCGCGCTTAAGAAAATAAACGGCAGCTCAGTTGCTTCTGATTGCTCTTTGAAGTAAGCAGCTGCCTCGGCTTGACTACAGAGGATTTCTTGACCGTACCCTTCAACAAAGTTCATATTTACTGGAACTTCTACCTTCAAAACATCGACCTGATAACGATCCTTCGAAAATTCCCGCATCGCTTCAATCACTTTCCGCGGCTTCACTTTTGCATAGTCTACTGATGTCGCATCAGTAATTTCTGCGTCATAGGAAACGATCTCTAAGAAGAAAGGAATATCTTCCGCTGTACACTCTGAGCCAATTCGTTCCATATAAGCTTGTTTTTGTTCATTGATTTCTTTCGGTTCATCGACATCATAATATAGTAAGAATTTGCAGGCATCCGCACCTGCTTCTTTCAAGCGTTTCACTGACCAATCATTTAGCACATCTGGCAAACGACCAGGAGTTGTTGCATCATAACCGGTTTTTTCATAGGCTAAAAGCAGTCCGCAATCTTTGTCGCGAACGCCAGCCGCCGGCAAGCCATACTCTGGGTCCAGCAGAATTGCGGACGCATAGGGCGTCAATTGTTGAGAAACCAGCTCTTTGAACTTGATCACATCTGCTGTGGTCGCTTCTTTGTATTTGCCGATCATTTTCTTCAAAGCGCCGCGCTGATCAATCGCTAAAGCACCGATGATTCCTTCTTCATTGGTTATTTGATTTAAATAGTTCTTTTTTCCTGCACTGATTGTCTTCATTCATTCTCACCTATTTTTTCGTTTAGTAATGTTGCGATTTCTGTCTTCGATTGCGCTGCTTTTAATTGTTCCGTCACTTCGTTTCGCATCAGTAAACGTGCGACTGCGGATAATAATTTCAAATGAGTCGTTCCCGCTTCTGAATCTGGAATAAACAGTGCAATAACAAAGTTGATCAACTGACCGTCTAAGCTGTTCCATTCGATGCCTTGCTCCAGCGTAACAATGGCGATGCTTGGTTCGCTGATCGATGGATCTTTCGCATGGGGAATCGCAAATCCGTCCATCATTCCTGTAGTGCCCTCGTTTTCACGTTCGAATAATTTTTGATACACGTGATGTTCATCTGTTGAAATCGCTAAATGCTTGGCTTGTTTGGCCAAAAATTCAAATACTTCTTTTTGAGTAGTCAATGTTTGCTTTAAAAAGATGTTCTCTTCTTGAATAATTCCCATCATGGATTCCTCTCTATTCCGCAACCGCCGATTTGTCTGCTTGTTCGGCATTTGCTTTCTTCTCTTTAGCAGCGACACTGCTCTTTTGGATAAAGCCTAAAATGATGCCGCCCACGATCGAGCCAATCAAAATCGAAAGAACCCATTGGAATTTACCAGTTACGACTGGTAATACCAGGAACCCGCCATGGGGCGCTGGTACTTGGACGCCGAACATGTAGGTTAAGACCGCCGCGATTGATGAGCCTAGCATCATTGTCGGCAATACTCGAATCGGATCTTTTGCGGCAAATGGGATCGCCCCTTCAGTGATATGGGTTGAACCTAAAATGAAGTTGACTAAACCAGCATTGCGGTCATTTGTATCGAAATATTTTCCAAAGAATAAGGTTGCGAACCCTGTAATCAATGGCGGTGCGATACACGCTGCAGAGACACCCGCCATAAAGGTCGTATTTCCTTGCGCCAATAATGCCGTTCCGGTCACATAAGCGGCTTTGTTGATTGGTCCTCCCATATCAAAGGCACACATACAACCAACGATCACGCCTAGAACCAATGGATTTGAATGTTCAAACCCAGCTAAGAAACTCATCATACCTTCATTGACTGCCTTCATCGGTCCTGCCAATAGAGACATCACGACCCCGATAACAGCCACACCAATAACTGGATATAAGAAAATGGCTTTTAGTCCATCCAATTGTTTTGGTAACACATCTAAGATTTTTTGCAAGAATAGAATGAAATACCCCGCTAAGAAACCTGCCAAAATACCGCCTAAGAATCCGGTACCGCCATTCATCGCGACGATCCCGCCGACAAAACCAACGACTAAACCTGGACGTTTCGCGATCCCTTCAGCAATATAAGCCGCCAAAACTGGAACCATCATCCCCATCGCCGCATCTCCAACGGCTTTTAGCATCGCTGCCGTCGAATTGTATTGCGCATTATCTGGATCAAAAGAATAAATGCCCCAAACAGCAAATGAGATCGCGATCAATACCCCGCCGGCCACTACGAAAGGCAGCATGTGAGAAACACCGTTCATCAAATTTTTATAAATACTGCGGCCAAAACTGCTTTTATTCCCTGTTTCTTGCTCCAAAGCCTCAACTGCTTTATTTTCTGCAGCAATCGACCCTTTTCCTGCTAACGCATCATCGATCAATCGTTCCGCATCCTTGATCCCCGTGCTAACCGAAACATCGATAATCCGTTTCCCAGCAAACCGTTCCGGATGAACATCTTTATCTGCCGCAATAATGACGGCATCTGCATTTTTGATCTCTTCGGCTGTCAATTCATTTTCGACTCCGATTTGCCCATGCGTCTCGACTTTGATCGTGACACCCTTTTTCTTCGCCGCTTGTTCTAAAGCCTCTTGCGCCATATAGGTGTGGGCGATCCCTGTCGGACAACCTGTTGCTGCGATTAATTGATAATTTCCCATGTTTTTACCCTCTCTTCTTTGATTTCAATTTGTTTACTTAACTCTTCTACATCCGAAAAATCGGTCAAACCTTTACGAAAAGCCGTCGAACTTCCCGCTGCCAAGCTTTTTCGCAATGTCGCCTCCAGCGGCTGATCAGTCAAATAGCCGGCCAAGAACGTGCCTAATAGCGTATCTCCGGCACAAGCAGTGTTGACTACCTTTCCTTTTGGCGAATTCCCTCGAATGATCTTTCCCTGCGTGAAAAAGATGGCGCCGTCTCCGCCAAGTGACAACAACACATTTTGCGCACCCGCTTCCAACAATTGCTGCCCATAAAACAAATAGGCTTCTTCCGTGTCAATCACTTGTCCAAACCAAGATTCCAATTCCTCTTCATTCGGCTTCAGTAAAAACGGCCGATAAGGCAAACAATCCATGACTTCCTGGTAACTACTGTCAATGATCAAATGAACTCCGCGCTCGTGACAGATCCGACTAATAGCAACAAGAATTTTCGGCTCTACTCCTCGAGGCAAACTTCCTGAGATACAGAGATGATCGCCTGGCTGCAACTCTTTGATTTGATCTAAAAAGGCTTGAACCTTTTCAAGCGGTATTTCTGGTCCCTGATTGACTAGTTTGTATTCCTCCCCTGTTTGATTGACTTGAGTGAACACATTGATGCGAGTCATTCCGGGAACTTCAATAAAATCAGTGCTGATTGTTTTTTCCTGTAAATAATCTTCTATATAGTTCCCTGTAAACCCTGCACGAAATCCTAATGCAGTGGTGGCGACTCCCAGCATTTTTAATACAAGCGAGACATTCACGCCTTTTCCATTTGCTTGGATATCATCATCCTTCGTTCGATTTACTGTAGAAGGATTCATGGTGTCTGTTTCAATAAATAGATCAATCGCTAAATTCATGGTGCATGTATAGATAGACATGAGTGATGACCTCCTTGACCCTATTATGGGACATTCGACACCGAAAAGGTTTTCATGTTTAAGGGATTTTCCTGAAAAGCTTTACATCTTTTCACGAAACATGATACTTTTTAACTAGTGATACATTGAAAGAAGGTTTATGAGGCAATGGAACATAAATTAAGCGACACTGAACAATACCTCTGGGATTTTATTGAAAGTCATATTCTTGAGATCCCTAATTACTCCATCGTCAAACTTAGTGAACTAGCCAATGTTTCGACAGCGACGATCGTTCGTACGATGAAAAAGAAAGGCTACGAAGGATTCACTGCTTTTAAGCATCATTTAAAGGAGCAAGAAAATAAGAACATCAACTTTTCTTCATTAGATAAGGTCGATACAGGCATTCGGCGAGCGATTCTAAAAAATGAGCAAGAGGTCGTTCGAACCATCAACATGATGAAGATTGGAAATATTGAAGACGCGATCCAAAAGATCAAGTTCGCTGAGCGGGTGATTATTTTTGCGCGAGGTTTTTCAGAAATGATCGGTCAGGAAATGATGGTGAAGTTCCAATTGACCGGCAAAAATTGTCAGATGCACACCGATCCGGAGATTATTAAGAATATCAGTCGAAAACTAACGAAGCGCGACATCGTCATTTTTATTTCTCTGAACGGCGAGACGAAGGAACTCGTCATCGCGGCGAAGAACTGTTACGATGCGGAGATTGGTTCGATCCTATTAACAGCGAACAATTCCTCTAGTCTGATGACTTATTGTGAAATTGCTTTGGTTGGTTTCAAATCTGAAGGTTCCTATTTTCCTGATTACGAGGTGCGCTCGCGCTTGCCGCTGCAAATCATCGCGAGAATTTTACTCGACTCCTACGCTTTACGTGTCACTGATACTTAATAAATACCTTGTTCCATCAAGAGGAAATATGACTTTTAGGTATAAATAGTCCGTATTGACAACATTCCTCCAGATAAAATAGAAACGGAGTGAAACGATGAATCAAAAACTAAAAGAGAATATTTCAGAATCCTTGTCGGCAGTCCTGCCGATTACAATTACCGTTCTAGTCATTAGTGTGTTTTTAGTTCCGATGGAAATAGGAACATTCGCTATGTTTCTAATGGGAGCCGTCATGCTGATCATTGGGATGGGCTTCTTTCAGCTAGGTGCCGAAATGTCCATGACTCCCCTCGGTGAAGGGATGGGCGTTCAACTTTCTAAAAGTAAAAAAATCGGCATATTGGCCGCCAGCGTTTTTATTATCGGTGCCGTTATTACTATCGCAGAACCTGATCTGCAAGTATTAGCCGATCAAATGCCCGCCATACCTAGTAATTTATTGATTTGGACTGTCGCGATCGGGGTCGGTATTTGTCTAACAATCGCCGTCTTGCGGATCATGTTCAAAATCAATTTATCTCTCATACTGACAGTGCTGTACGCTATCGTAATCTTACTCTCCTTTTTGACCCCCAATGATTTCGTCCCGGTGGCGTTCGATTCAGGAGGGGCTACCACTGGACCGATCACTGTACCCTTCATTTTGGCTTTAGGGGTCGGTTTAGCTTCCGTTCGAAGTGATAAAAATGCTTCTGACGACAGCTTTGGTTTAGTTGCGATTTCCAGTATCGGCCCGATTTTGGCGGTACTGCTGTTGGGAATTTTCTTTCAACCCACAGATGCTTCTTATACACCGACAGAGTTTCTTAATGTCAGCACTACGCAAGATGTGATGCGTGAGTTCATGCTGGAGCTACCTCATTTTGCTAAAGAGGTCTTCATCTCCATGCTGCCGATCGCTTTATTATTCTTTGTTTTCCAACTTATCAGCCGCCGTTACCATCACAGGCAATATATCCGGATGATCGTCGGACTTTTTTACACCTATATTGGTCTTGTGCTTTTTCTAACGGGTGTAAGTATCGGCTTTGCTCCGGTGGGCAGCCTGCTTGGCGGTGAACTGGCTGCCAGTAAGTTCAAATGGCTGTTAATACCGATCGGGATGCTGATCGGCTACTTTATTGTAAAAGCAGAACCCGCCATTCAGGTTCTGAATCACCAAGTAGAAAATGTTACCGGCGGGTCGATTTCCGCCTCATCCATGAATATGTGTCTCTCCATTGGGGTAGCAGTTAGTGTCGGCCTGGCCATGATGCGTTCTATTACTGGGATCAGCATTTATTGGATCATTATCCCCGGCTATCTTATCGCCCTGCTGCTCTCCAGATTTGTCCCTAAAATATTTATCGGGATCGCCTTTGACTCAGGCGGTGTTGCCAGCGGACCCATGACCAGCACATTCCTGCTTCCTCTTTGTATCGGAGTCAGCGAAGCCTTAGGGGGAAATATTATGGCGGATGCGTTCGGCGTAGTGGCACTGGTTGCATTAACACCATTGATCGCCATCCAAATCATGGGGATCGTTTATAAATGGCAAGAAAACAAAGCGGCTCAAAAAGAAGAGTTAGCAATAGAAGAACTTAATGAAATTGAAGAATGGGAGGACGCTGAAGAGGATGCATAATAGACCGGCAGTTCGAATGTTGATTTTGATCATAGACCAGAAAGATAAGAAAAAGGCGCATGCTATTTTTGATGCTCATCATACACCTGTCCAATATTTGTGTATCGGCGAAGGGACCGCCACCAACGAAGTCATGGACTATTTAGGGTTAGGCGTATCAGAAAAAGCGATTTTTATTTGTCCCGTATTAAAGAAATGCGTCCCTGATTTGTTTGCCGCTCTCGGCGAAGGCCTATGCCTTAACAAACCAAACAGAGGGTGTGCATTTACTTTTCCCGTCTCTGGAGCAAGCAGCTATGTCATGAAAATTTTAGATACAGAAATGCATGAATCAATCCAAAAACACATGGAAAGAGAGGAAAAGCAGATGATCCAAGATGCTAAATACAGTTTACTAATGGTGACGATTAACCAAGGATTCAGTGAAGAGGTCATGATCGCTGCCACCGGGGCTGGTGCCGCGGGCGGAACTGTTGTCCATGCTCGCCGTCTGGACTCACAAGAAACCATGAAAAAATGGGGAATCAGTATTCAACCAGAAAAAGAAATGGTTTATATCTTAGTGGAGCAAGACAAAAAAATGGCGATCATGAAGGCGATCGGCGAACAATGCGGGCTGCTTAGTGAGGCTCAAGGCATCTTGATTTCTATTCCCGTCGACGGCGTGATTGGCTTAACAACGGATACAACTCAACAATAAGTTTTTATAGTGAAAAAAAGAGGCTCTCATCCATCTAAGACGAGAACCTCTTTTTGGTTTAATTAAGCATCAATTTCAGGTGCTTTTCCTAAATGTGCTTGAAGCATCCAAATGCGTTTTTCAGTCGCTGTTTTGAATTCGATAAAGATATCTTGAGTTGGATCATCGCCTTCTTCACCAGTTACTTCGATCCCTTTTTGATAAAGATCTGCTAAGTAACGGTAACCTTCAACAAGTGTCGCTAAGCGTTCTTCCATTGTACGGTCCCAACGGCCTACTTCGTCTGGGATTTTTGTTTGGTTAGCCATTTCACGTAATGTTGAATAAGGAGAACCGTCTAATGTGATTAAACGTTCTGAGATTTCATCCAATTGGTCGTTCACGTCATCCATGAAATCGTCCATCATTGGGTGTAATGTCAAGAAGCCAGGGCCGCGCATGTACCAATGTGTTTGGTGGATGACCATGGACATTTGACTCAAGTCTGCAACTAGTTGGTTCAATACTTCTTTTGTTTTTTCGAATTTCATTCCTTCATACCTCCTAATTATTTACTCCACTAAAAGCATAATACAATTATGGCAAAAGCACAAAGAAAATGCTGGGAATTTGCTCGTTTTTCGTATCTTATTGAAAAAGGAGGTGAATATGACATGCCTTTTATTTTCGGAACGATTATCGGATCTTTTTTAAGTGTTGTTTGTACTCGTATCCCTTGAAATGAATCGTTACTCTACCCGCCGTCTCACTGCGATCAATGCAAGCACCCGCTCCGGCCAATCGAAATGATCCCGCTGCTTTCTGCTTTGCGCCAAAGGTTTCATTGTGCCCATTGCCAGCAAAAATTTTCTGCGCGAAGTTTTTGGCTAGAACTTTTTTGCGGCCTTCTTTTTCTGATCTTTTTACAGGAGCTTCATTGGATCAATCTTTGGCGTTTGCTATGGTTGCTGAGTGCACTAGCTTTAGCAGTAATTGATTGGGACCACTTGATTGTAGAGATGCGGATTTTCTTCTCTACAGGGATGATTTTGTTCGTTAGCGGAGCCGTCCTTTTCCAGCTGAATTGGACTCAGCCGTTGATTATTGGCGGGCTATTTTACCTTAGTCAAAAAATTCTCCCAAACAGCTTAGGTCTGGGAGATTTCTGGGTAATCGGGCTATGGAGTTTCTTTTTGTCTGGCTACGAGCTGCTGCAACTCCTCTTCGTTGCTTCACTCAGCGGTTTAGCCTTTTTCGGGTATCGCGCGTTGCGTCGACAAGCGCCGGAGCCTTTGCCCTTTGTGCCCTTCCTATTTATCGGGCTTTTATTTTTATTGTTGAAAAATCGTTAAGCGTTCCAATTTTGGCGAATAAATCCGCGGCGGCCAGAACCTTCACTATAAGCAGTATAATGTTCAGGATTCTTTCGATAAAAATCCTGATGATAGTCTTCTGCGGGATAAAAAGGCTGAGCTGGTTCGATTGATGTAACGATTGGCGCGTTGAAACGGCCACTAGCTTGCAGTCGTTCTTTCGACGCTTCAGCAGCTTCCTTTTGCTCTGAAGAGGAATAAAAAATCACTGGACGATAAGAATCGCCGCGATCCGCAAACTGGCCAAATGCATCCGTCGGGTCCGTTTGCTGCCAATAAATCTCCACTAATTGCTGATAAGAGATCACCGCTGGATCAAAGGTGATCTCGACTGCTTCAGTATGTCCAGTCGTTCCGCTGCAAACCTCTTCATATGTTGGATTCGGTACCTGTCCTCCGGTATAGCCGGAAACAACCTTTTTGATACCCGGCATCTGATCGAAAGGCTTCACCATACACCAAAAACAGCCGCCGGCAAAAATAGCTTTCTCTTCTGTCATGAAATACGCCCCCTTTTGGTTTCATCATAAACATTTTTAGAAAAATTGAAACGAATCTGCTCATTAGGCAAGAAAGACTTCGCGAACTCGCTCCGTTTATTGCCGATAGGCTAGTTCGTGAAGCCGGACATGGGTATCCTGCTGTTCAGCAGTAAATTTTAAACTTCCCTAATAGCCAAAAAAGAGAGTGCCCCACTTCACGGCCACCCTCTTCTGAACGATTCACTATTGTTAATAATTATCTGGATCAATAGGATACAGAATTTTCCCGTACCCGGTATAATCATAATGCGTCCCTGCACTGATTTTATCGACATCACTATCATCAAAGAATAATTGATTGTCGTCATCCTCATCTAGATTCGGCAATTTTTTCTTCGTAGGCAAGCCGAGCTGTTTCTTCACGATATTTTGTTCTTCCAATAAATTGTTCAATCCCAATATTTGGAAATAAATATCATTGATCATCTCGCCTTGACCTTCAACTTGCGTCTGCTTGATATTCTCAGCAGCCGGTGTATAATCTTTCGCCACTGTCAGCATTTCACTCCAGCTTAGATCCGTCCGCACATAATCTTCCACTGCATGCAAATATTTTTTATATTTTGTAACTGAATTGACTGAAAGGATTTTATGAACGATCTTAGATAAAATCTCTCGTTGGCGTGCTTGTCGCCCCACATCGCCTTTAGGGTCCTCATGACGCATCCGCACATATTCTAAGGCATGTCTGCCATCTAAGGTTTGTTTGCCCTTTTTCACATGTACGCCATCTAATGTAAAAGCGATCTTATTATCAACTTCGATCCCGCCGACAGCATCAACTAAGGTCTTCAATCCCTTCATATTGATCTCAATATAATGATCAACAGGAATATCCATCATTTCTTGGACGGATTCGATCGCCATTTTAGTGCCGCCTAGTGAATAAGCCGCGTTTAATTTATCGTAATACGTATCGCCTTTCGCGACGTAATTATCCTCGTCACCCTTGTATCCAACGATCTGGGTATAAATATCTCGATCCAAACTCGTCATCAAGGTTTGTTTCTTCTTAGGATTGATAGTGACCAGCATCATGGAATCAGAACGTCCCTGATAGGTTCGGCCTTTATCGCCGGTGTCTGTCCCCATCAACAGTATAGAAAAGGGTTCCCCGCTTTCCAGATCAACGGCATCCGATCGCTGACTTTTATAATTGACTTTTTTAGTCATTTTATTGATTGCCTGATCCACATCGTTATTCACTTTCAACAGATAGACGGTAGCAGCTCCGACGAGCAGTACAATAATTCCCACGACAATCAAGATGATTTTCTTTGTTCTGTTCATGTAACACCTCAAAAATTTTTACATACCTATATAGTAGTTTCCGTCATTCTCTCATAAAATATCCTTAGACAATAGTATTTATATCGTCCTCTAAACGAAACTTAATATCTGAACAAAGCGACCGCTGTCATTTACCAGATACCTTCTTATAATAGCGCGAAAATAAAAAGACCACAAGATTCTTTTGAACCTTGTGGTCTTCGTACTAACTATATCAGGCTTTGTCAACGAGCTTTTTTTGCAATAAGCGACATTCATTCGAACGTTGAAAAACAGTTTGAACAAGTTTCATCTTATTGCTCAAAAGCTGAGCGTGTTCGCAAAGCCTTTAAATTTAGTTTAATGGATTGTTCAAAGCGTCTTCAGCAGCCATTTGCGCTTCAATATCAGAGATACTGTAGACATTTTCGCTTGCTACGACAACTTCTTTTGGTTCCATGTTACGGTAAGTCGCCATACCTGTACCAGCAGGGATGATCTTACCGATGATAACATTTTCCTTCAATCCAAGTAATGGATCTTTCTTACCGCGGATCGCAGCATCGGTCAAGACACGTGTTGTCTCTTGGAATGATGCGGCAGATAAGAAGCTGTTCGTTTCCAATGACGCTTTAGTGATACCAAGCAAGACTGGACGAGATGTCGCAGGTGTTCCACCAGCAACCAATGTATTGTAGTTTTGGTCTTTGAAGTCAGCGATATCAAGCAATGTACCTGGCAAGATATCTGTGTCGCCTGGGTCCATAACGCGGACTTTACGCAACATTTGACGAACCATAACTTCAATATGTTTGTCACCGATTTCTACCCCTTGCATCCGGTAAACACGTTGAACTTCACGTAACAAGTACGTTTCAACAGAGATTACATCGCGCACTTGCAATAAGTGTTTAGGATCAATTGAACCTTCTGTTAATTGTTCTCCACGATGGATCATATCGCCTTCAACGACTTTCATACGTGCTGTATAAGGAACAGTGTAGGTACGCGTATCCGTTTCACCTTTGACCGTAACTTCTTTCACACGAGTCGCAGCATCTTCTGCGATTTCAACAACTTCACCAGTAACTTCAGTAATAACAGCCAACCCTTTAGGATTACGTGCTTCGAAGATTTCTTGGACACGAGGAAGACCTTGTGTGATATCATCTCCGGCAACCCCGCCGGTATGGAATGTACGCATGGTTAACTGAGTACCAGGTTCACCGATTGATTGGGCAGCGATCGTACCAACTGCTTCGCCGACTTCAACGTCGTCGCCAGTTGCCAAGTTGCGGCCGTAACAATGTTTACATACACCGTGTTTTGTATTACATGTGAATACTGAGCGGATCGTCAATTTCTCAACGCCAGCGTCAATGAGACGTTTTGCGTCTGATTCACTGATCAATGCATCAGCAGGCAACAGAACTTCACCTGTTTCAGGATGCAATACTGATTTTTGTGTATAACGTCCAACTAGACGTTCTTCTAGTGATTCAATGATTTCATTACCTTCGCGAATCGCGGAAATTTCTAAACCGCGGTCAGTGCCGCAATCTTCTTCACGTACGATAACATCTTGGGCAACGTCAACCAAACGACGAGTTAAGTAACCTGAATCGGCTGTCTTCAAGGCCGTATCGGTCATCCCTTTACGGGCACCGTGAGTCGAGATAAACATTTCCAAGACAGATAGACCTTCACGGAAGTTCGAGATGATCGGCAATTCCATGATTTGTCCATTCGGAGCGGCCATCAGTCCACGCATACCAGCAAGCTGAGTAAAGTTGGAGATGTTACCACGGGCTCCAGAATCAGACATCATGAAGATTGGGTTCTTCACATCTAATGATTCCATTAGTCGTTGTTGAATTTCATCTTTAGCGGCATTCCAAACAGCAATAACACGTTCATAACGTTCGTCATCCGTGATCAAACCACGACGGAATTGCTTCGTGATCGTGCCAACTTGTTTGTGGGCATTGTCGATGATTTCTTGTTTTTCTGCTAGCGCCATGATATCGGCGATACCAACGGTCATACCAGCGTGTGTTGAGTGTTTGTACCCTAAGTCTTTCATTCGGTCAAGCATCATTGACGTATCAGTGACTTTGAAACGTTTGAAGACTTCAGCGATGATATTTCCAAGATTTTTCTTCTTAAATGGCAAGATAATTTCTTGTTCTTTGATCGCTGCAGGAATATCTGCACCTTTTTCGACAAAGTATTTGTCAGGTGTATATTGTGTTAAGTTGAAATCGGTTGGTTCATTCAAGTAAGGGAATTCTTGCGGCATGATCTCGTTGAAAATAATTTTCCCAACAGTCGTGATCAGCATGCGTTCTTTTTGTTCTTCAGTGAATGGTTTGTCGCCTAATGTATTAGGATCAACAGCCACACGTGAGTGCAAGTGAACGTAGCCATTACGCCATGCTAAAACAGCTTCATTCATGTCACGGAAGATCATTCCTTCACCTTCACGGCCTTCTTCTTCCATTGTTAGGTAATAGTTACCTAAGACCATATCTTGAGACGGTGTAACAACTGGTTTACCATCTTTCGGGTTCAAGATGTGCGTCGCAGCCAGCATTAACATACGAGCTTCCGCTTGTGCTTCTTCACCTAATGGTAAATGCACGGCCATTTGGTCTCCATCGAAATCGGCATTGTAGGCTTCACACACTAGTGGGTGAAGACGAATCGCACGACCTTCAACTAAGATAGGTTCAAATGCTTGGATACCAAGTCTGTGCAATGTAGGTGCCCGGTTAAGTAAAACTGGGTGTTCTCTGATAACTTCTTCTAAGACATCCCATACAACGTCTTCTTGACGTTCGATTTTACGTTTAGCATTTTTGATATTTGAAGCAATTTCACGTTGAACGAGTTCTTTCATAACGAAAGGTTTGAACAATTCGATCGCCATTTCTTTTGGCAGACCACATTGATACATCTTCAAGAACGGTCCAACAACGATAACGGAACGGGCAGAGTAATCGACACGTTTACCCAGCAAGTTTTGACGGAAACGACCTTGTTTCCCTTTCAACATGTGAGATAAAGATTTCAATGGACGGTTACCTGGTCCAGTTACTGGACGGCCGCGACGACCATTATCGATTAATGCATCGACCGCTTCTTGCAGCATCCGTTTTTCATTTTGGACAATGATATTCGGTGCGTTCAAGTCCAACAACCGTTTCAAACGGTTGTTACGGTTGATTACACGACGGTACAAATCATTCAAGTCACTCGTTGCAAAACGGCCACCTTCTAATTGAACCATCGGACGTAAATCTGGCGGAATAACAGGAATAACATCCATAACCATCCAGCCTGGCAAGTTGCCAGAAGAACGGAAGGCTTCTAGAACGTCTAAACGACGGATTGCTCGCGTACGTTTTTGTCCTTGAGCTGTTTTCAACTCTTCTTTTAATTCGGTTGATTCGCCATCTAAATCAACGTGATCTAATAATTGTTTGATCGCTTCGGCACCCATTGCCGCATGGAATTCTTGACCGTATTGATCCCGTTTTTCACGGTATTCACGTTCAGTCAATAATTGTTTTTTCTCTAGGCTCGTATTGCCTGGATCGATTACGACATAAGATGCAAAGTAGATGATTTCTTCTAACGCACGAGGACTCATGTCTAACACAAGACCCATTCGAGAAGGAATTCCTTTGAAGTACCAAATATGTGTGACAGGTGCTGCTAATTCGATATGACCCATCCGTTCACGACGAACTTTCGAACGTGTTACTTCAACACCACAACGGTCGCAGACGATTCCTTTATAACGGATCCGTTTGTATTTTCCACAGGCACATTCCCAGTCTTTGGTTGGCCCAAAAATTCTTTCATCGAATAGCCCTTCACGTTCAGGTTTCAATGTACGATAGTTAATGGTTTCCGGTTTTTTTACCTCACCGTATGACCAGCTTCTGATTTTTTCAGGAGAAGCCAAACCTATTTGCATACTTTCGAATTTATTTACATCGATCAAAAGGGTTTCCCTCCATTTCATTTTATCGTAAGTCAGCTAGGGAACTAGCTAACTTACGTATGCATAAACGGTGTTCCAGAAGTAGCTTCTTCAGAGATAAGCCGAAATTTCATAAATTTGAGAATCAATTCTTTGAAATTCTTTCTTATTTCTTGAAGCTGAACACTTCTGGCACTACCTCTTCAGACAAGTGCGGCTCTTATAAGTCTTCAGCAGTTTCGATTTCTTGGATTAAATCAGATTTTTGTTCGGCTTTTTCAGCAGCTGCTTGTTCTTCGACTTGTTTTGCAGATTGTTGTTGCTCTGCATATTTTGTCAACGCGTCAACTGTGATCAAGTCGTCATCATCATCATCCATGTCTCGCAACTCGATTTCCTTGTCATTGATATCTAAGACTTGCATATCTAAACCAAGAGCTTGTAATTCCTTCACTAATACACGGAAAGATTCAGGCACGCCTGGTTTCGGAATAGGTTCACCTTTGACGATGGCTTCGTAAGTTTTCACACGACCAACCACATCATCTGATTTGTAAGTCAAGATTTCTTGTAATGTATAGGCAGCACCGTATGCTTCCAGTGCCCAAACTTCCATTTCCCCGAAACGTTGTCCACCAAATTGAGCTTTACCACCCAATGGTTGTTGCGTAACAAGAGAGTAAGGTCCGATTGAACGAGCATGCAATTTATCATCGACCATGTGGGCCAATTTAATCATGTACATTACCCCAACGGAAATACGGTTATCGAATGGTTCACCTGTACGTCCATCATAAAGGACAGTCTTAGCGTCTGCCGCCATACGAGATTCACGTACTGTTTCCCAAACATCGCTATCCTGCGCGCCATCGAATACTGGTGTCGCCACATGGATACCTAGTTGACGAGCAGCCATTCCTAAGTGCAATTCCAATACTTGCCCAATGTTCATACGAGATGGAACCCCTAATGGATTCAACATGACATCTACTGGTGTACCATCTGGCAGATACGGCATGTCCTCTTCAGGCATGATCCGAGAAACGACCCCTTTATTTCCGTGACGGCCGGCCATTTTATCCCCTTCATGAATCTTACGTTTTTGCACGATGTAGACGCGCACTAACATATTCACACCTGGAGATAATTCATCGCCTGCTTCTCGGGTAAAGATCTTCACATCATGAACGATTCCGCCGCCGCCGTGAGGCACACGTAGAGAAGTATCACGAACTTCACGAGCTTTTTCACCAAAGATTGCATGCAATAAACGTTCTTCAGCAGATAGTTCAGTTACCCCTTTAGGAGTGACTTTACCTACTAATAAATCACCATCATGAACTTCAGCACCAATGCGGATAATCCCCATTTCGTCTAAGTTCTTCAAGGCGTCTTCCCCAACGTTCGGGATTTCGCGCGTGATTTCTTCAGGTCCTAATTTTGTATCACGTGCTTCTGATTCATATTCTTCAATATGAATTGACGTGTAGACATCATCTTTTACCAAACGACGGCTCATGATGATGGCATCTTCATAGTTATACCCTTCCCAAGTCATGAAGGCTATGACCACGTTTTGACCTAATGCTAATTCACCATTTTCCATTGAAGGTCCGTCAGCTAAGATATCACCGACTTCAACTTGTTCACCTAAACCAACTAAAGGACGTTGGTTGTAGCTGGTTCCTGAGTTTGAACGACGGAATTTAGTGATGTCATATTTATCTAATGCGCCATTGTCGCGACGAACACGTACTTCGTGAGCATCTACGAATTCAACGACACCATCGTTTTTACATAATAAGGCGGCACCTGAGTCATGAGCGGCTTTATATTCCATACCAGTACCAACCCATGGAGAACGAGGTTGGATCAATGGTACTGCTTGTCGCTGCATGTTGGCACCCATCAAGGCACGGTTGGAGTCATCGTTTTCCAAGAACGGAATACAAGCTGTTGCGACTGCGACAACCTGTTTCGGTGACACGTCCATGTAGTCCACTTTATCAATCGTAACTTCCAAGTTTTCAGAAGTAGCACGAGCCATAACGACTTCTTCGACGAATGTTCCATCATCGTTTAACTTGCTGTTCGCTTGGGCAACAACATAATGGTCCTCGATGTCAGCTGTTAAATAATCAATTTTATCCGTCACTCGACCAGTTGAACGATCCACACGACGATAAGGTGTTTCGATGAAGCCAAATTTGTTGACCTTCGCATATGAAGCCAAGCTGTTGATCAACCCGATGTTTGGACCTTCGGGGGTTTCAATCGGACACATACGGCCATAGTGAGAATAGTGAACGTCGCGGACTTCATAGCCGGCACGATCACGAGTCAAACCACCAGGTCCTAAGGCAGATAGACGACGTTTATGGGTCAACTCCCCTAGTGGGTTCGTTTGGTCCATGAACTGTGACAACTGAGAAGAACCGAAGAATTCTTTGATGCTGGCAACAACTGGACGAATATTGATCAATTGTTGCGGCGTCAATGTTTCTTGATCTTGGATTGACATACGTTCGCGAACGACACGTTCCATCCGAGCTAATCCGATACGGAATTGATTCTGTAATAATTCACCAACTGAACGGATACGACGATTTCCTAAGTGGTCGATATCATCAACATTGCCGATACATTCCATTAAGTTTAAGAAATAACTCATTGAAGCAATGATATCCGCTGGACGAACCGTACGTACAGAAGAATCAGGATAAGCATTGCCGATCACCGTTACTTCACGTTCTGGATCTTTTGGCGAAAAGACTTTGATAACTTGAACAGTCATTGGATCAGTAACAACCGCATCTTCTGATGGGTAATAAGTCACTAAATTCAAGCCGTTTTCTAAGCGTGGTCCTAAATCTTCCATCACTTGATGAGTTAAAACGGTACCTTTTTCAACGATAATCTCGCCTGTTTCAGCGTCCACCAATGTTTCGGCTAAAGTCAGGTTCAATAGACGTGTTTTAAGGTCTAATTTTTTATTTACTTTGTAACGACCAACATTTGCCAAGTCATAACGTTTTGGATCAAAGAAACGAGCTGTTAACAAGCTACGAGAGCTGTCAGCCGTTTTAGGTTCGCCCGGACGTAAACGTTCGTATACATCTTTCAAACCTTCTTCCGTACGAGAATCACTTGGGTTTTTGTGCAAGTCTTTCTCGATCGTGTTACGCAATGATTCGCTTTCTCCTAAAATCTCGAAGATTGTATCATCTGAACCAAAACCTAATGCACGAACTAACGTGGTCAAAGGAATCTTACGCGTACGGTCGATCCGCACATAAGAAATATCTTTCGCATCTGTTTCCATTTCCAACCATGCGCCACGGTTAGGAATCACAGTTGAACCGAAGCCTTCTTTTCCGTTTTTATCCACTTTTCCATGGAAATAAACGCCCGGAGAACGAACCAATTGAGATACAATAACCCGTTCAGCTCCGTTGATAATAAAGGTTCCTTGTTCAGTCATTAATGGGAAATCACCAAAGAATACTTCTTGGGATTTGATTTCACCAGTTTCGCGGTTTACTAGTCGTAAGACAACATGCAATGGTGCAGAATAGTTTGCATCGTGTGAACGAGCCTCTGCAACCGTGTATTTAGGTTCTTTCAATTCATAGTCAACAAATTCAAGTGACAAGTTTCCATTAAAGTCTTCAATTGGCAAAATGTCTTCAAACATTTCTCGTAAGCCCTCATCTAAGAACCATTGATAAGAATCTGTTTGAATTTCGATCAAATTCGGTAATTCCAACACTTCACTGATTTGTGCGAAGCTTCTACGTTCTCGGTGTTTTCCGTATTTCACTACGTGTCCAGCCAAGTTCTTCACCCCTCTTAAAAGTTTGAAAACCGATCCGAAGATTAATTACATTTGTGTTACAAAAATTAAATTAACGTAACACCCGACATTTTTTGCGGCTTTTTGGCAAAAAAAAACCAAAAATAGAACGTTCTCTTGAAAAATATTCGCGAGCTTCTACTTTTGTTTCCTTATTAAAAGCCGGAACGGACAATATTTCGTTCCTGCCTGTTATCATTTTCAGATAGTTTTAGCAAATTAATATGATACATGACAATAGCATAAAAGTCAATAGCCTCAGTACTTCATTTTAGTTTCCGCAAGCTTTTCTTAAAACTTTCAGCAAGTACCAATTGGTTTAATTTGATTTACATTTTAGAATATTCAGAATATTCGACGTTTTATTATTGACATCTCATTTTTCTTAACGTATACTAATTTACATCTTAACCAAGTTGGAGGTTGTTCCTATGCTGAACACAAAAAACTCACAACTGAATAACCGCTATTACTTTAGCTATTTTAGATAGGTTTGTATTCATCACGATGGATACAAACAACTTGAGTGTTTTTTGTATCTATGATGGCTAGAGCAGTTTGACGTACCACCGGCCGCATAGAGAAATCTAAGTGGCTGAAGGATCATACTATCTTTGTATTCGTATCACCCACTTAGAGTTTCGTTAATTCTAAGCGGGTGATTTTTTATTACAAAAGGATACCAGTTCTGTTTTTCATGGTTAGGTTGGGTAAACCGCACATGTAAAGAAGGAATTGGTATGCAATTTGAAGAAGGAGAGAAAATTATGAAAAAAACGGTATTAGCAGGAATTGGATTGGTAAGTTTATTAATGTTAGGAGCTTGCGGCAGCAAAGAAGCAGGCGGAAATGATGACGCTAAAAAAGTAGGCGTCTTGCAACTAGTTCAACACTCATCTTTAGACAATGCCTATGAAGGGTTCAAAGAAGGGCTAGAAGAAGGCGGCTATAAAGAAGGCGATAATCTAGAAATTGAATACCAAAATGCACAAAACAATCAAGATAATTTAAAAAGTATGAGCGAGAAGTTAATTAAGGATGAACCAGACCTGCTTCTAGGAATCGCTACGCCAGCTGCTCAGTCTTTATTAAACGCAACAACCGAAATTCCGATCACTGTTACCGCCGTTACGGACTTAAAAGAAGCGAAATTAGTTAAAAGTGATAAAAAACCGGGCGGAAACGTAACGGGAACAACCGATATGGTCCCAATCGATAAACAAATTGATCTTTTATTATCCATCGTTCCAGATGCGAAAACTATTGGAATTATGTACAACGCCGGTGAAGCTAATTCAAAAATCCAAGCCGATCTTGCTGAAAAAGCATTGAAGAAAGCGGGCGTTGACGTCAAAGTCAAAACGGCCAACACAACAAATGATGTTCAGCAGGTCACTGAATCACTAGCAGGTGAAACAGATGGTATCTATGTCCCGACAGATAATACCTTCGCAAGTGCCGCTTCGGTCATTGGTGATGTGGTAAAAGAAAAGAAAATTCCATTAGTTGCAGGTTCAACTGAACAAGTCGATGGTGGTGGTTTAGCGACTGTTGGAATTGACTACAAATCACTTGGCAAACAAACTGGAAAAATGGCGGCAAAAATTTTGGATGGGGATGCAAAACCTGAAGATACACCAGTAGAGTCAGCCGACACACTTAAATTAGTTGTCAACAAAGACATGGCGGAAGCCTTGGGAATCGATCCAGATAGCATCAAAGAACCTAAATAAAGAGAATAGTTAAACAGCACCAAAAAGAAAGAAGGAAGAATCATGAATGTTATCACTTTGTTTTTATCAGCGACGTCACAAGGTATGCTCTGGTCACTATTAGCGATCGGAGTTTACATGACTTTTCGAATTTTGGATATTGCGGATCTAACCGCCGAAGGTAGTTTCCCTTTAGGCGGAGGGATTGCTGCGATCGGGATTGTCAGCGGCTTGCACCCTGTGTTGGCTACTTTACTGGCCTTTGTTGGCGGTATGCTAGCTGGACTAGTCACTGGAATCTTGAATACCAAATTCAAAATTCCAGCTCTACTGGCCGGAATAATTACGATGACTGGTTTATATTCCATTACTTCACGAGTGATGGGCGCGCCAAACATTGCTTTGCTTGGAGAAAGTACTGTTTTTACTGCTGCACAAGATATGGGATTGAGTAAAAATAATGCTGTGATTTTGGTCGGCGCTTTCATCGTACTGCTGGTCATCTTATTGCTAGTTCTTTTTTTCCGAACAGAGATTGGTTTAGCTGTCAGAGCAACTGGTGATAACCCGGATATGAGTGAAGCTAACGGAATTAAAACTGAGAATATGAAGCTGTTGGGCTACATGATCTCAAACGGCAGCATCGCTCTTTCAGGGGCATTGCTCGCGCAAAACAATGGCTTCGCCGATTTGAATTCAGGGGTCGGGACTATCGTTATTGGACTGGCTTCGATCATTATCGCGGAAGTTCTGCTCCATAATAAACCAATCCTTATTCGCCTGATTACAATTGTGGCGGGCGCCATTATTTACCGCTTCATCTTAGCGTTAGTATTTGAGCTGAATGTGGAGCCGACAGATTCTAAACTAGCTTCAGCAATCGTATTAGTTATTTGTCTATCATTACCGCAAATTCGTTCAAAATTTACCTTCAAATCGAAAAAGAAAGGGGCGGCGTAAATGCAACCAGTATTAAGAATCAATAACCTTCACCAATATTTCGAACGTGGTACAGTCAATGAAAATCATGTATTGCGCGGCATCAATTTAAGCTTAGCCCCCGGCGAATTCGTAACGATCATCGGTGGTAACGGTGCAGGAAAATCAACCCTGCTGAATAGTGTTGCTGGTACTCTGCCGATTGAAGAAGGGCAAATGTTTCTGAATGAAGAAGAAATCACCAAGCATTCTGTAACTCGTCGTTCAAAAAAAATCAGCCGCGTCTTCCAAGACCCTAAAATGGGGACGGCAGTTCGTTTATCGGTAGAAGAAAATTTAGCCCTAGCAATGAAGCGCGGACACAAGCGTGGATTTTCTCTAGGGGTAAAAAGCAAAGATCGGAGTTTCTTCCAAGAACAACTAGCGATGTTGAATCTAAACTTGGAAAATCGATTAGATGCTGAGATCGGTTTACTTTCCGGCGGACAACGCCAAGCCATCACTTTATTAATGGCTACTTTACAACGACCCGACTTGATTTTACTAGATGAACATACCGCGGCGCTTGATCCAAAAACATCATTAACAGTGATGGCATTGACCGAACGTTTGATTCGCGAACAAGAGCTGACCGCCTTCATGGTAACCCATAATATGGAGGATGCGATCCAGTACGGTAATCGATTGATCATGCTCCATCAAGGACAAATCGCTTTAGATTTGAAACAAGAGGAAAAACAACATTTAACAGTTCCAAAATTGATGGAACTGTTCCATCAAAATTCTGGTGTCGAACTCAAAGATGATGCCTTATTATTAGGTTGATTCCGATATGATTCTCCCTTCTTTCTTGACAGGCTACTTTTATGTAGCCTGTTTTTTTGTTACACTGAGCCCAGAATGAAAAATGATGGAGGTATCCGGTTGACAACGAAAGAAAAAATTTTGGCCCGTTTAAAAGCTGCAGAAGAAATTCTGTCCGGTGAAACCTTAGCCCAAGAATTAGGTGTATCCCGCACCGCTATTTGGAAAGCAATCAAAGAATTGGAAAAGAAAGGCTACCAGATTCAGCACTTAGCAAATGGGTATCGCTATCGACCGTCCGATATTTTAGACGCAAAAGAAATCCAAGCACATATCGAACAGCCTGTCGATGTTACCGTCTTAGAGACTTCCGTCTCCACTATGAAAGACGCGCAACTAGCAGTGATGGATGGCAAGAAATCACCCTTATTGATCGTAGCAGACATGCAAGAAGCTCCGCGAGGCCGTTTCAATCGACCTTTTTTCGCGGCGAAACAACAAGGAATTTACATGAGCTTATTATTAGAGCCCAAGGAGCAGCTGCAAGAGCTGCCGCAGTATACAATCTTGATGGCTGTCGCTGTCGCTGAAGCCATTGATAAAGTATTAGGCATCAACAGTCAAATAAAATGGGTGAATGATATCTATGTGAATCACAAAAAAGTCGTTGGAATTTTATCAGAAGCAATGACTGATGTTGAAACCAACTCATTAAAATACATCATTATCGGTATGGGGATCAACTTTTCGATTCCACAGGAAAAGTATCCCGAGGAGCTGCAGGAAAAGGCAACCTCCCTGTTTCCTGATGGTGAAGCGACAATCACACGGAATCAATTGATTATCACCATTTGGAATCGTTTCTTTGACTTGTTAGCTGATCAAGAAGCTTATCTTGATACCTATCGCAAAAAATCATTCGTGCTAGGTAAAAAAATCACATTCAAGCGTAAAGAACAGTTGTATCTAGGAACTGCGGTTGCTATCACTGATACAGGTGAATTAGTGGTTGATTTAGGAAATGAAACAATAACCATTTCATCTGGTGAGATCAGCTTAAGTTCAATCCAATAAAAAAATGATGTGCCGTAGTTGGCACATCATTTTTTTATCGCATCGTTACAAATTCTTCACTACCTGTAGGGTGGATGGCAACAGTGTCATCGAAATCTTTCTTCGTCGCTCCCATCTTGATGGCTACAGCAAATCCCTGCAGCATTTCATCAACACCGATACCGATCGCATGCAATCCGATGATCCTCTCTTCCTCTCCAAGACAAATCAATTTCATCTCGCATTTTTGACGGTAGTCGCTTAATGCAAAGTACATTGGAGTGAATCGAGAACGATAGACTTTGATCTGTTCCTTGCCATAACGTTCAACAGCTGCTTCTTCGGTTAATCCAATCGTCGCAATCGTTGGATGCGTAAAAATCACAGTCGGCACATTTTCATAGTCTAAAAATTCTTCAGACTTGCCATTAAAAATCCGTTCAGATAAACGACGACCTGCAGCAATGGCCACTGGCGTCAAATCAATCTTACCGATAACATCACCAACTGCATAAACACCTTCACTCGTTGTGTTTTGATATTTATCGACGATCACAAATCCCTTCTCATTCAACGTTACCGAAGTATTTTCCAAACCTAATTTATCAGTGTTAGGAACACGCCCTCCAGCAAATAATACCTGATCTCCCGTTAACGTATTGCCATTCTCAAAATAAACGGTATAAGTACCATCAGTATTTTGTTTGATTTCTTTTGCCACATGGTGATCATAAAGCTTCATCTTATTGTCTTGATAGATCTCTATTAAATTATCCGCCAACATTTTATCGAACGTCCGTAGCGGACGGCCATAACGGAAGGCCCAATGAACTTGAGTCCCCATTCCTTGCAAGACACCGCCCAATTCCGCTGCGATATATCCCGCACCTAAGACGACCACGTCTTTAGGCTGTTCTGTCAATTCAAAGAAGCCGTTAGAATCAATAGCAAACTCACCACCAGGAATTGTCATCTGACTTGGACGACCACCAGTTGCGATCAAAACATTCGGTGCAGTGTATTCTTCGCCATTTACACTAATAACATGATCCGATTTAAAAGTTGCGTACCCTTCGAGGCGTTCAACATTATTACTGTCAAGTCCTCGATAGTAAGCCCCATGTAAAAAATCGATGTATTTTTCACGACGCGCGACTAATTCTTTAAAATCAAATTTTTCAACATCCGCTTGAACCCCATAGCTTGGCGCATCTCGTTCAATCATCTCCAACATACTGCTTACTTGCCACATGACTTTTTTCGGCACACAGCCAACATTGACACATGTTCCGCCAATTTTATGTCCCTCAATCAATAATACTTTTGAGCCATGCATCCCCGCACGATTTGCCGAAGCAATCCCGCCGCTACCGCCACCGATAACAATGTAATCATACTCTTTCATTCATCTGCCTCCATTAATCATTTTTATCATTTATTCAATTTGTCTCACTCTAAATAAAAAAATAGCCTAGAATTAGCAAATCAATCTCTTCAACCTCAATAAATCTATTTTAATACATTCAGTCAGAAAATAATTGCTTTTTGCCTAGCCATTTTCACTGATGTTCATTTTTAGTATGAGACTTCTGTCAAAAAAGCCGACCAGATTTTTCTAGTCGGCATATCATCTTGCTTTGAATCGTTAGTCTTTTTTCTTCCGAATCATATCTCCAGGTTGAACGGGTTGAGCAACAGGCATCGTCAAAACCATCATAGGATTTGGAGCACGATCAATTAATTCACCTTCATCGTTTTTCATTTCCACAACAGTCTGTTCAAAATGTTGAAAATGCGGGCCATAAAATTCAATTTCATCGCCAACTTTAAAATGATTCCTTTGACGAACAGTCGCGATCCCACTGGCCTCATCATAGCTTAAAACTTCTCCGATAAATTTATAAACCGGAATCTTGCGGCGCGGACCAAATAGCTGCTCATTTTCTGTCGGTATGTGGTAATAAAAACCCGTAGACAGCTCTCTTTGAGCAACCTTCCATAATTCATCGATCCATTCTTGCTTGCAGACATAATTATCTGGATCTTCAATATAACTATCTACAGCCGCTTTGTATACATTAGCTACAGTCGAAACATAGTGGATCGATTTCATTCGTCCTTCAATTTTCAAACTATCAACACCATTTTCAATCAGATCAGGAATATGCTCAATCATGGACATATCCACGGCACTCATAGAAAACTCTTCCGTCACATCTCCATTTTCTGTTAACGAACGATGCTCCTGAGCAAAGGGCATATCGAACAATTCATACTTCCACCGGCAGGATTGCGAACACCCTCCGCGATTAGCGTCGCGCATCGACATATGGTTCGATAACGTACAACGACCTGAATATGAAATACACATCGCGCCATGAATGAATGCTTCAATTTGAATATCCGTGTTGCGGCGAATCTCTGCTAGTTCATCCATGGAGACTTCGCGAGCTAATACTACCCGTTCTAAGCCTTCATTTTGCCAGAATTTCAACGTTTCCGCATTTGTTGCTGATGCTTGAGTCGATAGGTGAATTTCTAACCCAGGCGCCTCTGTTGCACAAATTTCAATCAAGGCCGGATCAGAAATGATCACTGCTGAAATACCAATATCCCGTAATTTTTTGAAGAACGCTCCCGCACCTTCTTCGTTTCCTTCATGCGTTACCATATTCGCTGCTACATAAACTTTTGCACCATACTCATCAGCAAAAGCCACGCCCTCTTCCATCTCTTCAAATGAAAAATTTCCAGCTCGCGAGCGCAGCCCGTAAGCATCCCCGCCAATATATACTGCATCCGCACCATAATGAATGGCGGTTTTCAACTTCTCCAATGTCCCTGCTGGTGCTAAAACTTCTGGACGTTTCAATTTTCTCTCTGTCATGTTAATAATATACCCCTATTTAATCGCTGTTGGGTCTAAATGATAAAAACCAGTATCCATTCCCCGACCAACAGGATGATATTTTTGGATTTCTTTTTGCGCATTAAGTGCCGCTGTCTCATCCCAAGAGCCCAATTCAATTGCTGCTTTGGCCTCTGCAAATATTTTTGCGATAGCTACAAAATTTACCCCAGGTGTAAATAAACCATCGAGTTTCCATGTTTTATAGCCTGTCCGAGCCAGTTCAGACAACTCTTGAATTAAATTCAGATCATTATCAGCGAAAATATGCGTTCCATGCTGATCTTCATAGATTGAATAATGCGTTTCTGCTTTTTTCGGTTCTGAAATGAATAACCCACGCTCTTTTGAAGCGTCTTCTGTCTGTTTCGTATAATTAAAATAATTATCCAACAACGGCCTTTTCGATTGATGGATACACGTAGCCCCATACACCAATATTTCTACCGGAACATCAACATGCGCCCTTAAACGCTGCATCTCTTCAAAAGGAACCTCACGTGCTAAGACAGCACTGACTGCACCTTTTTTCTGCCAAAAATTGATTTGTCGTGCGTTAGTGACCAACGTCTCCGCGTCATAAATATAAGGCAATTCGTATGCTTGCAATAAATAAATCACACCAGTATCACCAACAACTACATGATCTGGTTTCACCTCCGCCAAAAAAGCCAAATATTCTGGAATCTTTTTCATCTTATCAGGATGCATGATGCCATTTACAGCAATGTTCACTTTTTTACCTAGTGAGTGAGCCAACTCAATCAAGGCTTTTTGTTCTTCACGAGAAAAAGAATTCGGCAGTCGTAAGCCATAATCTTCTTCCCCTATGTATAATGTATCAACGCCAGCAGTTAACAAATCTTCAGCCTGTGCCATCGATTCTGCTGTCGCAATTAATTCGATCATGATACGTCCTCCTTTTAGACTTTCTCATACTATCACAGCTTCTCAAAGTTTCCAACTGACCACCCAGAAAAAGAGGACAACGCCAATGCGTTATCCTCCAATCAATCAAACTTTTTCAGGAATCTTTTCTTCTTTAGAATTTTTCACAGTCAATGTGACTTTTCCTTTGCTCGCACCAATCGTTACCGCATCCCCCAATTGAATTTGACCAGACAATAAAGCTTCTGCTAATCGGTCTTCAATCTCTTTTTGCAATGCTCTGCGAATTGGTCGCGCACCGTACTCTGGATCAAAACCAACTTTTCCAATCACATCGTAGGCTGCTGCCGTGATCTTAACTTTAATTTCGTGTTCTTTCATACGATCTAATATAGAACGGCTCATAATCTTCACGATTTCATGGATTTGTTCTTGGTCTAACGATTTAAAGACAACCGTTTCATCAATTCGGTTTAGGAATTCAGGACGAAACGCCTTTTTCAATTCTTCCAAAATACGTTTTTCCATAGCTTGATGATCCTTAGTAATATCCTTCACGTTAAACCCGACATTTTTCTCTTCTCGGATTTCTGTTGCCCCAATATTTGAAGTCATAATCAAAATCGTATTACGGAAATCAACCTTACGACCTTTCGAATCTGTCAAATGACCATCATCTAAGACTTGCAATAAAATATTGAAGACATCAGGATGAGCTTTTTCCACTTCATCTAACAAAATTACTGAATACGGTTTTTGACGAATTTTTTCTGTTAATTGACCGCCTTCCTCATAACCTACATAACCTGGAGGAGAGCCAATCAAACGACTCGTACTATATTTTTCCATGTACTCAGACATGTCTACTCGAATCAAAGACTCTTCACTGCCGAACATCGCTTCGGCTAAAGCCTTCGCCAATTCTGTTTTTCCGACACCTGTTGGTCCTAAGAACATAAATGAACCAATTGGGCGATTAGGATCTTTCAACCCGCTACGAGCACGCCGGATAGCGCGCGAGATAGCCTGAACAGCTTCTTCTTGTCCGACAACTCGTTTATGCAAAACATTTTCTAAATCTAACAAACGCTGACTTTCTTTTTTCTCTAATTGTTGTAACGGCACTCCAGTCCATTGCGAAACAACTGCTGCTACATCTTCATCAGTCACTTGATCAATATAGCCGTTTTCTTGTTTTGCTGCTTTAATTTTGGCTTGTTCCAGCACCTCAGATAATTGTTTTTCACGCAATCGTAGACGAGCTGCAGATTCAAAATCTTGATTTTGGATCGCTTTTTCTTTTTCAACCACCAAATCATGAACCTCTTCTTCTAGTTCCGTAAGCTCTGATACTTCATCCGTCGAATCCAAGCGAACTTTAGCAGAAGATTCATCCATTAAATCAATTGCCTTATCAGGAAGTTGACGTGAATTGATGTATCGAACCGATAAAGAAACTGCCGCATGCAACGCCTCATCGGTAATCTCTACACCATGATGGTCTTCATAACGTTGGCGCAATCCTTTTAAAATTTCTTCTGCCTCTTCGGGTGTCGGTTCTTCTACCTGCACACGAGCAAATCGTCGTTCTAAAGCAGAATCTTTTTCAATATATTTTTGATATTCATCTAATGTTGTCGCACCAATGGTTTGCAATTCACCACGAGCTAAAGCAGGTTTTAAAATATTCGATGCATCAATCGCACCCTCTGCTCCACCAGCACCGATCAAAGTATGCAATTCATCAATAAACAAAATAATTTGTCCATCATGATAAATTTCATCAATCACTTTTTTCAGACGATCTTCAAACTCACCTCGATATTTTGTACCAGCAACTAAGGCGCCCATATCTAACATCATCAGACGTTTTCCACGCATATCTTCAGGAACATCACCAGAAATAATTCGTTGCGCTAAGCCTTCAACAATTGCCGTTTTACCGACACCAGGTTCTCCGACTAATACAGGATTATTTTTCGTACGTCGACTCAAAATTTGCACGACACGGCGTACTTCACTATCTCTTCCAACTACTGGATCTAATCGTTTTTCCCGCGCCAATTTCGTCAAATCACGAGCTAAGCCATCTAGTGTAGGTGTTCCTTGAGAATTACTTTGTGCAGGTTTAGCCGCCGTTTTCCTGCGAGCTCCCGCACCTTGATTCGTATTTTGTGTTTCATTGACGCCCATTTTTTTCAGTAAAAGCTGTCGCATTTTAGGCAAACTCAAACCTAGGTTCACTAAGATATGAGAAGCTAAGATTTCATCATCCCGTAATAATCCTAATAAGATGTGCTCAGTACCTACCAATTTTGCATTAAAACGTTTCGCTTCATCATCAGCAAAAATCAATATCTGCTTCGCCCTAGGAGAATAAGGAAGATAGCCGCCTTCTGGATAAGACTTAACAGATCCATATCCCGTCATGTGCTCGATTTCTTCACGAATATCATTCTCGCTTGAATTCATCTGACGCAATGTTTTGCCCGCAATTCCTTGTTGTTCGATTACTAACGCTAACAATAAATGCTCCGAACCAACCGAGCGGTGTTTAAAATATTTGGCTTCTTGTTGCGCAATCGCCAATACTGCTTTGGCGCGTTCTGTATACAGCTGATCCATATCCCTCACTCCTTTTTCTCATAACTTAAGCGTTCCAAAAATCCATGTAGAATCCTTGAACGTAGTCTATTTTCAATTTGACTGATTCCAAGAACATTCTTCGATACTGCACTCAACATCAAATTGCCTTCATTCTCTGTAATAATTTCTTCTTCAAATAGTTTCTGAATTATCCCAAAAGCATTTGCTTCAGAAATTTCACTGCCAAAAGAGTCCATTAATTGTTCCAAAAAGTAATGCTGATCAGAAATCTTAACTTTACTTATTCGAATATAGCCGCCTCCGCCACGTTTGCTTTCAACTAAATAACCGCGTTGAAAAGTAAAGCGCGTATTGATCACATAATTTATCTGGGAAGGTACACAATTAAACAACTGCGCCATCTCAGCCCTTCGAATTTCGATAATTTCACTATTTTCCAAAATATCTTTTAAGTAAGATTCGATCAAATCAGAGGTATTTCTACTCATAATATCGCCTCCTATTGACTATTCCTGACCATAATTATATCGAATTTGGCGCATGAAATAAAGAAGAACGCCTTTCTTTAAATTAGGATAAAAAAAAAGAAGGTTTTCACCTTCTTTTGATCGGGAAGACAGGATTCGAACCTGCGACACCTTGGTCCCAAACCAAGTACTCTACCAAGCTGAGCTACTTCCCGGTAAATAAAAAAATTATGCACCCGAGAGGACTCGAACCTCTAACCCCTTGATTCGTAGTCAAGTACTCTATCCAATTGAGCTACGGGTGCGTATTTTATTAATGCCGAGGACCGGAATCGAACCGGTACGGTGATCAC
>Ga0153985_1000086_pt1 | contig 29337 bp, 27 predicted proteins | sample TSGA069MetaG_FD_104715 | JGI IMG/M metagenome (GOLD analysis project Ga0153985, IMG submission 104715) | Attine ant fungus gardens microbial communities from Georgia, USA - TSGA069 MetaG | ecosystem: Host-associated > Fungi > Mycelium > Unclassified | place: USA: Georgia, Alexander Wildlife...
GCGACGAAAATCGCTCCGACCATTTTTTGTGGAATCAATTTGACGAGTTATTTCAAATCGCTTAAACAAAACATTGAACATTTGGACGAGTCTGCTTACTTTTCAAACTTTGCAACAGAACCGATATTTTCACCTTTTCTCACACTGACTTCTCCTTTTTTTGACGGCTTAATAGACGGCTTATTTTTATCCGTTTTTATTGTTTTCATTATTTGAAAACGCGAAAAAGTAAGCACAGCCTTGTCTCTACCCATCATTTTCCTTAAATATAATTATTTTAATGATTCTTATTTCCTATTAATAATTAATAATATATAATTACCTTGTGAATTGTTTTCGTTATATCAAATAAATAAGTTAATATATTCCGTTTGATCCGAATAGTTTCTAGTTTTTTGCAGGACCAAGTAACTATTTTTGATCGAAAATAGTCCCTAACTTTCTCTTATAAATGCAAACAAAGGCATCTTTTCCCAACCGGAAAAGATGCCTTTATATTATATATTTATAAAAAATGATTGTCACTTTTTTATTTAATTAACTTCGATAAATTTCATTTAGTGGTTTCTTTCGCATTTTCATCACACTTTATCTTTACATTCAATTGTTTATATACGTATAACATCTTTGTTTTAACACACAAAAATAAAACGGTAGCGAGAAAAGAGCGTTTCTCGCTACCGTTTTATAAACGTCGGTTCGATCGTAATCTTGTCGGTTCGATTTTCGATAAATTGCCGGAAGGCTTCGCGGCCAGATTTGATCAAATGGTAATCGATCGTTGAGAGGTTCAACATCTTACTTACTAGTTGATTGTCCTGTCCAATGATCAGCGGAAGCTTTTTGTCGCGATAAAAGTCATAGATTCCCGCACTGATTTCGTCTCCATTGGTCAGAATGCCTTCTACTGGGTTCTTTTCATAGAAAAACTGCCCTGCTCGATACCCGTCTTCATAGGTTGAACAGTTTCGAACGACATAGGAGGAGTCGAATGTGTCAAAATGCTTTTCTGCTAACTGCAAGAAGAGTTTAGTACTGACACTGTAACGCTCATTTCGTCCGATTGTCATACCAATCTTTTTCACATTATGCTCAGAGAAATAGGCCATCGCATCCATGAAGGCTTTCTCACGATTGATCGAGATACTCGCGACGCCTTCATCTGGCACATCTTCACAAAAAATCAGCGGACCGTATTGCTGATACTCGAGTATTTTCTTTAGCTTATTTGCTTTGGACGTAATAATGAGCCCATCGTATCGCTTCGTGGAAAATTCTTCCAAGTAATTCACTTCTGTTTCCTGATCATAATTTGTAGGCAGCAATGTGACTTTGTAATTGTGCTGAAAAGCTTCTTCGGTTATCCCATTAATCAGCTGTTCAAAATAAGGAATATTGAAATACGGAATGATTACACCGATGTTATATGTCTTTCCAATACTCAAGTTTCTCGCGATTGCGTTCGGACGATAATCCAGCTCCTTGATCCACTTCAAAATTTCACGTCTTTTTTCCTCATCAACGTAGGGATAATTATTGACGACCCGCGAAATCATCGTGGTGGAATATCCAGAAAGCTTGGCTAATTCTTTAATCGTTACCATATCAATCTCCTTATCAAATCAACGATAATTTTTTTAATGCATTGAAGATGCCGTCTTCATCATTCGTATCCGTGATCATATCCCCACATCGTTTTACCTCCGGCGCGGCATTTCCCATCGCCACCCCTACTCCAGACGATTCCAGCATTTCGCGATCATTCAGACCATCGCCGAATGAAACGATGTCCTCTTTCGCAAAGCCTAACTGTCCCGCTAAGTCCAAAATAGTCGCGGCCTTCGATCCGCCAGTAGGCACGATATCCACTCCGTCAGCATGCCAGCGGACAAAATCAAATTTGGAAAAATACGGTTCAATTTCCTGATCCAATGTATCATCGTAAAAGGCCAAGACTTGATAAACCTGCTCTTCACTTTGGGTATGCTTTGGCGGCAATGCCCCGCCGACATAACGCATTGCTCCGCGCATTTTTCCTAAGTCAAAGCTAGAAACTCGCTGCAAGTGATTCAAGGTAACAACCACAGAATCGATCTTTAGTTGAGAAAATCGATTGAACAGACTAGAAAGATCGTCAGATTGTAATTCATTGGAGAACGTTTTCTGATGATCGATAAAGCCGATCGCGCCATTACACAAGATATAATTTTGAAATCCCAGTTGCTGAAGAACCGGCTTGGCGTACAATAAACTCCTGCCTGTAGCTACAAATAGCGTATGCCCTTGTTCTCTTAACCGAGTCAATGCTTCCAGTGTGGAGAACAGTACTTCTTTGTTACTCCCTAACAGTGTACCATCAATATCAAAAACAACCATTTTTTTCGTCATCGTCACAATAGCCAATAAGTCTCCCTGCTTTCCTAGTTGAACATCAACTTCTCTTTTAAACGCGATACGATATTATTCCCATAATCGATAAACGTGTACCAAGTTCGATCATAAAAGAGGGAGAACATGTCGATTCCCCTTTCCGTCCGGACACAAACATCCTCGATCTCGGACAAATCAATCCGCTTATCGATATTCTTTGCCAGCATGCCTTTGGGCTTTTCCAACAATAGCGCGCGCTCCCCAAATTCTACCGAAACATAATAATAATCGACACCCAACATATCCGTAATCTCTACTACTGAATTCATCTGAAACACTCCTTTGCCTTCTATTATTCTTAGTCTAGTTTATGAAACCAGTTGCAATGCAAGGGATTTATTTTCAATACATGAAAACACCTGCGGCTTTTTGTGTAGCCGCAGGTGTTGGTTTAAGCTTCATTTTAATTTACCATTTCTCTCACCATTGCTCTAAAAATAGAATTAACTCCTCTAACAATCCTTCTTGATACCCTGCAAGTTTTTCTTGTTTCATCCGTTTGCATACTTCAACTAATTGTGGAGCTTTGATGGAATTTAATTGACGTAGATGTTCTTCAGAAATTTTTACCTCTTTAATTACCTTATTATATGCCTCTACATCCATTAACAGTAGGGTTATTTGTTCATCGAAACGTCGAAGCAGCTTTTGTGCCATATGCAATCCTGCAGAATCAAGATATCCAAAATAATAGACTTGAACACCACTATCGATTAGTTTTTCCGTGATTTTCCAAACAGAATATTTGAACTGTCCACTAGAAAACACTACTGCTAGTTCGGGAAAGAAACTGCAAATAATTGAAAACACTCCCGAATTTTCGATTAATAGAACTTTATCTTTATAGAAAGGATAAATACGCTCCACCTCTAGAAGATGATTTAACGGAACATTCCAAGAAATCCCTGCTTGCGCAGCTTCTGACCACATGTTTACTTCTCTACCATTCTTTTGTGCAGTGAGACCGTTCACTTGAACGGCATTATGGGAATCATCTTTTAATAAATAGAACTGCTCATTGACGATATTCTCCCATTCGGCCTCGCCGATAGACATCTAGTATATTTAATAATAACATTATTGAAACGAATGCCTTTATTCGCGTACCTTCTTGTAGAACGCTGCTAATCCTCCATGCTATAATGAAGGCGAGAAAAACCCTTCAGCATGGTAGCTGCTTGCTGAAAGGTGTGGAAAAATGCAAAAATATTTACCTACGAATGATTTGTTATTCAAGAAAATGTTGACCTCTGAAGATTCCTCGCATATCTTAAAAGCCTTTGTCAAAGACCTACTAGACCTCGAGTTCCAGTCTCTAACGCCAAAAGAAACGTACCATATTGATAGCTACAAGAAATTTTTTAAAGAAAAGGAAAGCGTACAAACAGATATCTTACGGACAGAAGTGGATATTCTAGCTATCGGAGAAGATGGCAGTCATACAACAATCGAGTGCCAGATCCAACCTCATGGCTATTTTCATGAACGCTCAATTTTTTATCTAGCGGAAGCTTTTCGATCCCCTTTTGGAACCGTCGTTAAAAGAGACGCGGAGAAAAGGAATAACTTTTCCAGCCTGCGGCCTGCTTACGGAATCAATATCGTGGATTTTCATTTGTTTGATCGAAAAGACAACGCTTTGCAGTTGTTTCGCTTATTCAATGATGAGACAGGTCTTCCCTTTTTTAATAGAGAAGGCAAAGAATTATTGCTCCTCTGCTTTCTCAGTTTAAAAAACGAAAGGATCAAAGAACACACGCCCGTCTATTACTGGCAGTATTTTCTAAAAACTGGCGAAGTTGAGCCAAATGCTCCCAACTATATCAAAGAAGCAAAACACAAAATTGACTTCTTAACATTAGAAAGTGAGGAAAAAGAAATGATCATGAATATCGAAAAAGCAAGAGCTATTTCTGATGCTGTATACGTGACCGGCATAGAAGACGCCGAGAAAAAAGGACGCGAAGAAGAAAAACGAGCTTTAGCAATCGAATTTTTAAAAATCGGAAATAGCGTTGAACAAGTAGCAAAAGCCACTAAATTATCGATTGAAGAAATCGAAGAATTATGGCAGAAGAAAAATTGATTTGGCCCTGTATCTAAATCATTCAAGCCTCGTGATGTGATGATTCCTTGTGATTGTAACCGGCTTCTTCTATAATAAATGTATCAAAACAAAGGAGGTTCTTGTTTGACTAACTTGTGTTTATTATCGGTGATTTGCTCTTAATTCAGATGAAAAAATTCATTTACTAAGGAGAGCAAAACAATGAACATCACTATTCGAGAAACAACGAGAGAAGACAACGAAACGATCTATCAAGTAGAAGAACGGGCTTTTGGAGAGTTAGACGAAGCGGATTTGACGGAGAAGCTATTGGCAGATTCGACTGCCCAGCCGCTTTTATCTCTTTTAGCTTTTGCTGGAGATGAAGCAATCGGACATATTTTTTTTACGAAGGCCATGATCACAACTCAAGAACAGCTTTCTGTCAGAATACTTGGTCCGTTAGCTGTTGTGCCGGAGTATCAAAAACAAGGTATCGGCGGTCTATTGATAAGAGAAGGTTTGCGCCGATTGAAGAAGGATCAAGTGGAGTTAGTTTTTGTCTTAGGACACATCGAATACTATCCGAAGCATGGCTTCAAACCAGCTTTGCCGTTTGGTCTTCAAGCGCCTTATCCAATTGAAAAGGGAAAAGAAGACGCCTGGATGGTTCAAGCCTTGGTTGCGGATTTTCCTCTTGAGAACTATTCTGGAACGGTGCGTTGTTGCGAGGCATTTATGCAGCCAGAGTATTGGCGAGAATAGTAAGCTGCCCTTATACCCAACTGCGGTATGAGGGTTTTTCTTTGCAGATTTGCCGAATTTTGAGTATAACTGAGGAAATAAATCCTCGCGAACTAGCGAGAAAGGGAGAGTAAAAAATGTATTCTTTAGTTCCCGAAAATATGTTTGAAGTCGAACAAAAATTGAATTATTTGATCGAAAAAGGAAAAACTATCACTGAAGAAGAAGTGATCCGACAAGCCGTACTGGATAATGGACAGCAAATTCTTGATGGTGATCTGGAAGGGCCTTACTGGAAATTGAAATGGCAGCCAGAAGATAAAACGTTGGCCGTTTTTGATATTATGAATAAGGAAGTTGGCACCGTTGAGAGTGAATCTGGTTCATTTATCAATGATTTCCGCAAAAGTGCACCGAACGTGATTCGTCAGCTGGCAGAAGAAATTCAAAAGATCGTTAACAACAACTAGCATGGGTCTATGAATTGGTGAACCGCCTTTCTGCCAAAACAATCATCAGGTTTAATCAATTTTCTTAACGAGGTGAAAAGAATGAGCATGCAATTACGTTTCTTCGTCAAAGATCAACCTGGCGGATGTTATTTTGAGAGAGTACAGGCAAGCTTTTTTGATGAAGAGGAAGTGATCGACGCCTTTTATCCGAAGGAACGCTTTGATGCGATCCTTGATAACGCACTATTACGGGTCTTACGAAACGTCCTCGATACATTGGAAAAAATTGGCGAGGTCGACGAATACCTGCAATTCTTAGATTTCACCATCGAGAATAGCTATGACTCTGCCTTCGTCAGCAAACATTTCCTTCTATATAAGAATCCTGAGGTTGAGGATCTGCTGGCTCATGTATTGCAGGAGGTCGCAGAACCGCTAGCGGAAGGTTATTTTGAATCAATGATCGATTATTTGGAAACTGCGATCGACGATGAAGTATTTGTTGATTTTCGTTTGAATGGCGAGGAATTATTATTAGAGGCTCAGTCTCATGATCGGAAAGTCAATCAAGTGGAGCCTTTAAAGCAATTAGTCGCTGACTATGATGAATCTTTTCAACGGATTGCGACGGAATTTTTAGAGCGTTTTATTTAAGTTTCGGATCAGCTAGAGCCTATTTTACACCTTCAAAACAATGAATTTTACGATAAAACATCTGGATAATTTTTCTGGATGTTTTTTGTGTTTTTACAGGCAAAATTCTTTTGATTAATTAGCTATCCCTTTATACTTCTTGGTAATAAGAGCCCTAAAGAGGAGAGGTTTATCATGCAAAAAAGGCTAAGGTCCTTTTTCAGTATCATCTTTTTATTAAGTAATCTGTTTATTAGTCTAGGCTCAACCAAAACGTATGCGGCAGAAGAATTAGACGCTTCGCAATTTGTCTCCAGTGTCACGTTAGCAGATGCAGATGGCCCTGTCGGAACAAATAGAATCCGTGACTCATCTTCTATTCAGGTTACGTATAATTTAAATTTGGGAAATGGCAGCGCCATCACTACGGAGCAGCCTTACACGATGTCTCTTCCGAAAGAGTTGAATTATACGACAACCACGCCGATCAGTATCAATACGGCATCCGGCGTTCATTTAGCTGATGTCACTGTCACCAATGGTATCGTATCTATCCAATTTACGTCGAATGTTCATTCTTTTGATAATCTAAAAATCAATTTTACTTTTTGGGCCACCTTTAATCGAAGCCAGTTGAATTATAACACTGGAAATGACTTGGCCTTTCCAACACAAGACAATCCAAATAATACTGTTCATTTAAACTTTTCAAAGAGCAGCTCAGGCGGCGGATCTGGAACAAGCGCCATCGCCAAAAGTCTAACATATGATGATGCAGATCCGACCATTGTTAACTGGACACTGACAGTCAATAATGGCGGCTACCCAGTTGATAATGCCTTACTGCAAGATGTTATGGAAAACAATCAAGACTATATTGCTGGTTCGATGACAATTTCCCATCGAAATTGGAGACGAGCCGTTTTGTCTACTGAACAGATTGATCCTACTATTACTCAGCAGACAGATGGAACACAATCATTTAACCTCACCTTTGGAAAACTGACCAGTGCTCAAGAACAAAATAATACGGCAACAACTTCGTTAGTGATCCATTACAAAACGAAGCTCTTATATAATGCAGCGAACAATCACTACCATAATACTGCTTCTACCTATGACAACGAAGGTTTTATTGACACAGCAGTATCCACTGCTACTTATCATGGACAAGGCGGAGGCGGCGAAGGCGATCAGCTGATTGCTATTTCTGGAACGAAAATCTGGGAAGATCAAGACAATCTCTTCCAGACACGACCAAACGCAATCACTATTTCCTTATTGCGGGATGGACTAAACTATCGCCAAACAACCATCTCAGAAAATCAGGATGGAAACTGGACTTACAGCTTTTCTTCCGTGCCGAAATTTGATAGCACAGGAAGAGCCTATACCTACTCTGTCCAAGAAACGACTGTCCCTGAAGGATATAGCAGTGAAGTAAACGGGACAGACATTACCAATCATTATCCTGCGAAAACTACTGAGCTCTCTGGAGAAAAAATATGGCAGGATCAAAACAATCAAGACGGCAAACGGCCAGACCAGATCACCGTTAACCTGCTGGCGAACGGCGTCCTTCAAGATAGTCAAATTGTTACTAGTCAGAACGATTGGCAATATCAATTTACCCAGCTGCCGAAATTTTTAAACGGGCGAGAAATCGAGTACAGTGTTTCAGAAAATGCCGTACCCGATTATGCGACAACTATTGCTGGAACTACGATTACTAATACTCATACGCCTAAAGTTCGTTCGATAACGGTGCAAAAGGCCTGGGATGATCAAAATGACCAAGATGGCCTTCGACCTGAAGCCGTTACAATAGTACTTCTAGCCAATGGGTCAAAAATCAATGAGACGTCCTTAACTAACGCCGAGCAGTGGACACATACGTGGGAAGGTCTTCCGAAAAATGACAATGGACAAGCAATCAACTATACCGTTGAGGAATAAACCTCTGTGTCTGGCTATACTACTACTGTAGCCAAAGAAAACGAAGATACCTTTATCGTTACTAACGCGCATCTGCCAGAACAGCTGACCATCAAGGGGCACAAAACTTGGCAGGATAATAATGATAAAGAGAAAAAAAGACCGAGCAGTATTGCCGTTCTGCTATTGGCAAACGGTACGCAGGTTGCTGCTAAACAAGTAACTGCCAGCGACAATTGGGATTATGAATTCACTGGACTGCCAAAAAATCAAAATGGACAGCCGATCGCATATACCATCGCTGAAGAACCAGTGTCTGGCTACACTAGTCACGTGGACGGTTTTAATCTGACAAATACTTCCAATGACGTACCAACGATTCCATCTGTAGATGTTACCCAAAAATGGAATGATGATAATGACAAAGAGAAGGATCGCCCCTCGTCTGTCAAAGTCCAACTGTACGATCGCGATAAAAAACATGGAGAACCTGTTGACTTAAATGAAGGCAACCACTGGACACACTCGTGGAAGAATCTTCCGAAACAGGATGCGAACGGAAACAAAATAAACTATACAGTGCAACCAATCGATGTTCCGAAAAATTACACTTCAACCGTTATTGAACAAGCGCCTTATGATTTCGTCATCACAAATACTCATGTGAATCGTTCTGCCGGATCGACAAAAGCGTATCCAAACACTGGGGATAAAGCCACTGTAGTTCTTCCCTTCATAGGACTGATATTCGTATCGTCCACTCTATTATTCAGTCTATTAAGAAAGAGACTTAGACAAAAATAAAAACAAGCATGTCCTTTAAGAGTCGCACGGCGAATCCGCTATGCGGCTCTTTGCTTAATTGCTTAGCCATAACCAGAAGAATTTATTGTTACACAATTTATAGTCCCTATAAAGCTTCTCAGCCTTCGTGCCGCAAAAGAAAGAGATCACCTAACGTATCTATTTTAACTAGATGCCGCTGTGCATCCCTTTCTGAAACCATGACAAAAGTCCGACAATGGATGCTAAGCACCTCCCCTTCGACATACTCGCCATGAACACTCGTTGCTTCTAATTTCAATCCTATATATAACTTCATAAATGATCTCAACCTTTTCTATCTCTTTAATAAGGGAGTTTTTCAAATCACAAAATCCCATCAATGATTATTAACCAAAAGGCCAACAGAAAAACGACATAATAAGCGTTGGGAAATAATAAGTCTGTCGCATTTCAAACGATAAACAGCCTAAAACGATAAATACCAATTGTTATTTAATTCTCGTCATACAGATATTTTTCTAAAATTGATTCCTTCGCAAAAAAATGAATTATCCATGAACAGTCCCTCTCTTTAGCCCTACCAGTGAATAAAAAGCACTATTCAGCTTTTCTCTGTCGTTCATACCTGTTCAAAAAATGTTATTATTTCAATTTGTTAGAAAGATGCGCCAAACATTCGTAACTAGAAAAAAGGAATTGACCTATTTGCTCATTGTTTCCGATTAGACAGTTTTTTTATCTATAAAATTTTCGATACTGCCTTTAAGATTCGTTCGCTGAAAAAAGTTACGCAGCGAGAACAATTATTCGCTTTTTAGAAACCAACGTAGTAAAATCAATTCAACTTATTAATAGTAAGTAATTTTACAAAGTACGAAGGAGGTCATCCATCATGAAAAAAATCGTTTTTTTTGAGTTTTGGTCATTGGATGGACCAAGGTTCACTTGTTAAAACAGCAAAGGATTCTTATCTTCAATCAATCGATCTAGCGGTTGAAGCAGAAAAGATCGGGATCGATGGCGCGTATTACCGCGTGCATCATTTCGCAGATCAAATCGGTTCACCCTTTCCTTTGCTATCTGCAATTGGCGCGAAAACCAGCAAGATCGAGATCGGGACTGGTTTGATCGATATGCGTTATGAAAATCCTTATATGATGGCAGAAAATGCTGGATTAACGGATATTATCACTCAAGGAAGAGTGCAATTAGGCGTAGGCCGCGGGTCACCTGAACAGGTGCTTGATGGCTGGAAACATTTTGGCTATGACTATAGCGAAGAAGAAATCAAAGATATTACCCGTGAACGGACATTGGAATTTTTGAAATTGATCGAAGGCGAACGGTTCGCTGAACAAAATCCACAACCTATGTTTCCGCAAGCATCTGGGAAATTGCGTTTGGAACCTTATTCAGAAGGATTGCGCCAACGTATTTGGTGGGGAGCCGGCTCGACCCAAACAGCGCTTTGGGCCGCACAGCATGGGATGAATTTGCAGTCCTCAACCTTGGTGAACTATGAAACTAATGAACCTTTCCATGTTCAGCAAGCCAAACAATTGCGGGCTTATAAAGACGCTTGGAAAGAAGCCGGACATGACTTCGAACCTCGAACACTGGTAACACGTTCGATCCAACCGATCACTACTGATATGGACCGCCAATTATTCGGTCATCAAGGCGATGATGCGAAATACGACCAAGTCGGCTTTCTTGCTTACCATCAAAACCCAACGATCTTTGGAAAAACCTTCGCGGGTGAACCAGACAAGATCGTCAAAGAATTGGCAGAAGACGAAGCGATCAAAGAAGCGGATACTGTCCTGATTACGATCCCTAATACATTAGGGGTTGAGTACAATATGCATTTGCTGGAAACAATCGTAAAAGACGTCGCTCCTGATTTGGGTTGGCGGTAATAAAAGAGGTTGTGAAAGAAGTGGTCAGCTTCAAGAAATTTCGGCTTATTTCCGAAGAAGCTACTTCTGACACACCTTTTTTAGGGGGCAGTATTTATTTTACAATCGATACAGGTCCGGTACATACTGCCGTAGAAACCTTGTAGTATGTGTCTGGATAATCCTCGTCCTCAACGATAAAGACCGCAAGTGCCATATCTGAAAATCCTGACTGGATAATATTGATGTAGTGTCCGCCATTCGTATAGTCCCCGGCTCTTCCCGCCTCACGCTCATACTCGATGTATTGCAGGAACATCTGCTTCGCAATCAATTGTGCGAGAATGGTCGAGTCACCCTTCACTTCAACTTTATTAATATAAGTATGGGAAAGATTTTCAGTCCAGAAGCCCATTTTTTCGGACCCAATTTCACGGTCAACGACATAGGTTCCATCGCTGACGGTATTTGTCGGGCGTGTATGAGAAAACTTATACATCCCTTCAACTGCTCGTTCAGCAAGTTCACGATAGGCGGCTTCATCCTTCGTATTACTGACTTTTTTCTCACCATATTTCTCTTGTTCTTCCTGAACCAGCTTTTCAAAATACTTCGCCACTTCTTTAGAAAACGCCGTATTCACTAAATTATCTGCCTGATCAACAGTGACTCTAGTATCGTCATTTGTTACTTGATCTTTGATGGTCTTGATCTCAGCGTCGTTGGCTGGTTTGATCGCGGCGATGATCGGATCGACTTTCTTGTAGGTAATCGTCGTTGTATACGTAGTGACCGTATCGCCATTGGCTAATTCTTCGACCGTCTTCACTGCTTCGGATTCGGAGATTTTTCTATGCCCTGTCAGATCCGTCAATTCGTTCCCTGCTTCATCGATATTTTTTGTTACATATTTATCGATATTTTGAATTTTGTGGTAGGTCACTGTAACTGTATAAGTAGTGATCGTATCACCATTGGATAATGTCTCGACCGTCTTCACTGCTTCGGATTCACTGATCTTGAAATAGCCTTCAAGACTGGTCAATACATTGCCTGCTTCATCAATGTTGATCGTCACCTGTTTATCGATGTTGGCAATTTTGTGATAGGTTATCGTTGTTGTATATGTGGTGACCGTATCGCCATTGGCTAATTCTTCGATCGTCTTCACTGCCTCTGATTCTTTGATCTTGAAGTAACCATCTAGACTGGTCAATACATTGCCCGCTTCATCACTATGGATCGTCACATGCTTATCCGTATTTACTATTTTGCGATACATGATCGTAGTCGTGTACGTAGTGATCGTGTCCTCATTGGCTAGTGTCTCGACCGTCTTCACTGGCTGTGATTCAGAAACTACCACATAGCCTGTGGTGTCAGTTAAGGTATTTCCTGATTCGTCTATTCGGATAGTGACATATTTCTCTTCATTAGTAGGCACATGAGGCAGCTTGTTTTCGACATCGGAGACCGTCTCATTGGCTTTTTTAACATGATCTTCCGTATCTTCTGCTGAATTTCCAGCTTCTTTGCCCTCTGCTTCAACAGTTTCAACATCAGTTTTTACCCCTTGGATGATCTGGTCCAAATGATTGATGCGTTCGTTAAGGGATTGAACCTTAGCCTCCAGCTTATTGATCTGTTCATCTAAAATCGCAAGACGACCTTCAAACTGAGCCAATTCTGTTTGGATTCTTTTCGCTTCTTCACTGGTCGCCGCTGTTGATGGACTCGGCAAGCTGGCTAGCTCTTGTTGAGCGGCAGCTAATGTATTTTGTGTTTGAACAATAGCTGCTGAAATCGACGCTTTTTCTGCATTGGCAGAATTTAGCGCGGCTTCTGCGGCGGTATACGTTGCTTGCGCATTGTTCATGACTTGCTGCGCGGCGGCTAACTGGGTACCGTACGTGGTTAACTCGCCTTGCGCGACGGCAAGCTGTTGATTCAATTGTGCTAGTTGCCCTTGGATCGTCGCGTCATCGCCCGCTTGGCTTTGCAAAGCGGTAATCTGTGCACTCACTTCATTTACACGTTGCTGAGCATTCCCTTGATTATTAGCTGCATCATTGATTGTTGTTTGAGCAGTTGTTAACGCATTTTGTGCAGCCTGCTGCGCAGCTGTCGCAGCAACAATTTTTTGGTCAGCTTCTGCGACTTGCGCAGCAAATCCATCATAATTCGTTTGCGCTTCCGCTACTTTTGCCGTTGCCGCCGCTTGTTTCATTTGCAGCTCTGCATAGGATTGCATATTTTCTTTATTTAATTCCTCTGTTAGCTTCTGCTCCGCTTCTTGTCTCAAACGTTCTATTTCTTGCCGCTCTTTTTCTGCGGCTTGTTTCTCTTTTTCCCTTTGTTCGCGTTCTGTCTCTGCCGTTTGTTTGTCTGCCTCAGCTTGCGCTTTATCAATAGGCTTAGCCATTTGACCCTCAGCTGATGACTCCGCTTTGACTGCATCCTTCGTTTCAGGAGAAGTTGGCAACTGCTCAGCAAATGGTTTTCTTGAATCGATTTTATCCTCTTCGGTCAGTTCTTTACTAGTTATTTCCTGCCCACTTTCATCGATCACAGTAATCATAGAACCATCGAATCGGATCTTTGTTCCAACAGGCACGGTATATTGACAGCCTTCTTCAAATCCGTTCAGTTCCATTAATACCTGCCATTTCACATTGACTGCTAAACCAATATTGTAAAAGGTATCACCCACTTCAAAGGTGTAGGAATTCTGATTCTCCTTTAATTTGGCCGTAATGGTTTCTACCGAATTGGCTTGCCAGGTAGTTGCCTGCGTATTCTCAGGACTGGCCGTCAGCAGAAAAACGAACACTAGAATAAATAAAAATAGTCCTCTTTTTCGTGCACGGTAAATCTTCGTATCGCATGTTTGTTTGCTATTCCGTAAATAGCCCGTCCTTAGTTTCTCCATCCCAAAGCCCCATTCTTTCCGTCATCTATAACGAAAAATACTATCTGTTATTTTATAATACTATATATCGTGAATCTCTAGTCTTCTAAAAAAAAGAAAATATTTTGTTTTTTGAATAAATGATGTAAAAAGTCCATAAGTATGTTTTTTCGATTAAAAAGATAGCAGGAAAACACTCATAGACAAACCAGAGCAAAAATATTACGCAATTATCCGTCTAGCGTTATACTTTTAGATGTAACGACTATCTTAGGAGGTTTTCTTAATGAAACAGTTGAAATTGAACAATGGACAATCGATTCCTCAATTAGGTCTAGGTGTATTTAAAGTTCAAGATACCGATGATTTGAAACGTTCAGTGGCCGATGCGTTGAAAAGCGGCTATCGTCATTTTGATACAGCAACGATCTACCATAATGAAGCATGGCTTGGCGAGGCGCTTGCTGAGAGTGATGTAAAACGCGAAGATTTATTTATTACATCAAAAGTTTGGAACAGCAACACGACTTATGATGAAACAATCGCGGCTTTCCACGAATCATTAAAGAAATTACAAACGGATTACTTGGATCTTTACTTGATCCATTGGCCAAGTGAAGGCTATAACGAAAAATGGCGTGCAATGGAAAGTTTATACAATGATGGTCTGATCAAATCGATTGGGGTTTCAAATTTTGAACAATCCCACATCGAAAAATTAATGATCACAGCCAAAATCAAACCAGCCGTTGATCAACTTGAAACACATCCTTATTTCCAACAAAAAGAATTGCATGACTACTTGAAGAGTATGGACATCGCTCACGAAGCGTGGGGTCCCCTTGGCCAAGGGAAAAGCAATGTATTAGAAGACCCAACTTTAACAAAAATCGCTGAAGCTCATAACAAATCCGTTGCTCAAGTCATTCTGCGTTGGCATTTACAACGCGACATTATCGTGATTCCAAAATCTGTTCACGCAGAACGAATCGCACAAAATATCGATGTTTTTGACTTTAGCTTAACGGATGAAGAAATGAGCCACATTGCCGCTATCGACAAGAACCAACGCGGTTCTGGCGATCCTAACGATGAAGAATTTTTGAAAAATTCATTGAGTAGAAAATAAGCATCCATCTATGACGACGCAACCTATCCAGTTAGGTTGCGTTTTTTCTATGCAAAACATCCAATCCTCCTTATACACGGGACAAAAAAATGCAATTCCCCAATAAAATTGGCACATTCTCTCCCAAATTAAGACTGAGAACACGAGCAACTAGCCAAATTGTTCTGAAAAATGACCAAAAACAATCGATTTTTGATTAACACTTTTCTAACCGTTATCTATCAACTAAAAAAACTCCTCATTAAAAGAAATCAATCGTTCCAAAATTTATTATTTCCCCTTGCATCACTTTTGAAAACACACATAAAACAACGTTTGTACTTTTATTTTCTAGGACTAAAAATCAACTATCAACAGAACTATTCGACTTTTCATTCCCTCTTCAATAAAAGCTATAAGCTATTTAAGAAGTCAAAAAAAAGGAAAAACGCCAATAATTCTGGCATGGAGGATTTAATAAACAAACTATAATAAAGATAAGATATTGTTATTTTTATATCTGTAAAACAACTTATTCTTTTATTCACCACCACATAGTACTATCAAAATAATTCATTGATACATAGAGAGAGGAGTGTCTGCGGGGACATGAAAGAATTGATTTCAAAAAAGGAAGGAGAAATGGGAATGATGAAAAAGAAATTAAAAGCTAAAATAGTGAATAAACTTATGTTAATTTTAGCAGTATCCAGCTTTGTGACACAGCCGATTGCGGCCTTCGCAAATGATGGAACTACGGTTGAAAACGAGACAAGTGACGTCATAGAAACGGAAGCGAGTACTGAACAAACAGAGACTGATGTACCGGTAGAAGAATACTTGGCTCAGAATCAATATGCTTTTGGTGACAATGGGAAACTAAAATCAACAAATGGCACAGAAATTCGCGAGGACGTGAACGATGTGTTGGGCGTGCTTGAACAAGAATACGGTTATCGTACCTCTTCACTTACTAGAGGTGCAGGCGATGTCTATATTGATGCCGACTATAATATCAAATCGGTGAGCTGGGTTTATTCAAATGGCGAAGAAGGATCTCGCTGGTTTTCAAAACATGATAGCAGCGGCAATCGGTTATGGTGTATCGAACCAGGCGCTCCTCTTTATGCAGGAGAAAATACAGGTTTTTCACTTGGCGAGGATACTTCAGAAAAGCTTCAACGCGTTTCTTTAGCGGCTTACTTTGGCTATGAAAAGCAAAAATCAGTTGAAAATGCCTTTTACACGGAGAAGTATACACAGGAGTTAGCAACTGGAATTGGCATAAAATCAATTTCGGATACTGAAGGCAAAGTAAGTTTAGCTGGCTATAAGAGTTATAAGACAGAGGTTGAGAAAAAGATTCGTACGTTCTATACGAAGCCAAGCTTCGCGGGGCAAAATATTAAAATCGATATCGGCCAAACGATAACTCTAACAGATACGAATAATAGTCTTTCAGCATATAAGATCACTTCAAAACCAGCGGAAATGACTATTAAGCAATACGGAAATGTTTTAACAATCACTGCAAACGCAGCGACAAATGTCAGCAATCTTAATTTTGCCTTTGACATTGACAGTGATTATGTTGGGGCAACAGTAGTCTACAAACACAGCACACTGCAAAACGTTGTTAGCGGAAGGGTCTATAATCCGACACAATTCTCCTTAAACGCAGTCGTAGAACCGGATGTGAAAACAACAGCCACAGATGCGGAAGATGGGGATAAGGAACTATCGCCGGAAGAACAAGTAACCATCGTAGACAATGTAGAGTATAAAAACCTTTATACAGATGGTCGTGAATATACAGTTAAGGGCAAATTGATGGACAAAGAAACCGGCGAACCTTTACTAGTGGATGGGCAAGAAATTACCGCGGAGAAAACGTTTGTCCCAGAAAAGCCAGATGGAACAACACCATTGTCATTTACCTTCAATGCGTCTGCGCTAGCTGGAAAAACTGTGGTCGTGTTTGAAGATTTATTGACGGAGAATATTCAAGTTGCCACTCATAGCGACATTACTGATGAAGGACAAACGGTCACATTCGATAATCCAAAAATAGGAACGACAGCGACCAATCAGGTTGATGGCTCAAAATTAGTTGATCCTGAGAAAAAAGTCACGTTCGTGGATACTGTCGCTTATTCAGATTTGCAAATCGGTAAGAACTATAAGATCTCTGGCGTACTGATGGATAAAGCTACCGGTGAACCGCTGCTCGTTGATGGAGAACCAGTAACTGCGGAAACAGCGTTCACACCAGAAGCAGCGGATGGAACAGTCGAAGTTGTTTTTGAATTTGACGCATCTTCTGTCGCAGGCGACTTGGTCGTTTTTGAGACGCTTAATCGCCAACACTCCATGGACGAGGAATACCGTTTTGTTACAGAACACAAGGATATTGAAGATGAAGGTCAAACGATCAAAGTAACCGATCCAAAAATCGGCACACAAGCAACGAATGCAAATGACGGAACACAAATCGCAGAGCCTTTGGAAGAGATCACAATTAATGATGAAGTCTCTTATGAAAACCTGATCGAAGGAAAAGTTTACACGGTGACTGGAACACTTATGGACAAATCAACTGGCGAACCTTTAATGATCGATAAGAAAAAAGTGACCGCTTCAACTACCTTCATCGCAGGCGCTGGCGAAGTTTCTAAAGAAGAAGAAGCAGATGCTGACGGAATGCCGATAAATCTAGTCAGCGGAAAAGTAACTGTTGTCTTCACTTTCGCAGGAATCAATCTGCATAATAAGGAAGTCGTGGTCTTTGAATCACTCAAGCGAAACGACACAGAAGTTGCTGTTCATGCGGATATCAATGATGAAAAACAAACCATCACGTTTACCGAACCAATAATCGGTACGAACGCAACGAATGCAAACGACGGAACGAAACTTTTCGATCCATTAGGAAAAGTAACACTAAATGATGAAGTCTCTTATGAGAATTTAGTTGAAGGGCAAGTTTATACTGTCACTGGCGTTTTAATGGATAAGAAAACAGGACGTCCTTTATTCGCAGATGGCAAGAACATTACTGCTTCAGCGACCTTCATTGCAGGTGTTGGGGAAGTCTCAAAAGATAAGGCCAAGGATATCGTACATGATAAGAAAAATTTGGTCAGCGGCAAAGTGAATGTCGTCTTTACCTTTAACGGAGGAAATCTGCAAGGACGGGAAATCGTCGTCTTTGAATCTCTTCTGCGGGAAGAATTTGAAATTGCGGCCCATGCGGATATCAACGATGGCAAACAAACAGTGAAATTCAGTAATCCATTGATTCCATTTGCGGACAAAACGTCTTCTCATTCAACGAAAAGCCTGCCTAGCTCAGTAACAAGTGCAGCTGGATCAAACACAAGCTCAGCTAGCCTGCCTAAAACCGGCTCTAGTAAATCATGGTACATCATGGTTTCCGGCTTGATCTTAGTCGCATTTACCTCTGCTTTCTACTATCGTAAGAAAAAAATAAGCTAAGTAAAAGAATGCTTCAAATAAAAAGGAACTGTGACAATAGTCTTGTCACAGTTCCTTTTTCCGAACAAACGGTGTGTCAGAAGTAGCTTCTTCTTCGCAAGCTACGCATACAGTTACTGCTAAGTTTCACTAAGCAGAGCTAGCATTCGGAAATAAGCCGAAATTTCTTGACGCTGACCACTTCTGTCACAACCTGTTTTAGTTGCAACTATCTATCTTCTAAAGTTAAAAGTCTCCACTGACTACGACTTTTCCTAACATATGACCGGACTCGACATCCTTTGTGGCACGTTTTAAATTACCCGCATTGATGCCTGTGTCATAAATTTGACTGACGGTGGGAATCACACCTCCAGCATCTGCTAATTCCGCAATCGTTTTTAACGCCTTTCCCTGTGATTCCAATTCATAGCCAAAATCTGTCTTCGCAAACATGTACTCCCAATCAAAGGAAACCGATTTGTTTTTCCACTCGGCAAGTTCTAAGGGTTCTTTGATCCCGACCATGACCAAATGGATTGACCATTGTTTTGATCGTATCAATATACTGCGTGATATCAAATAAAACAGCGATATAATCAAATGTCTCCGTACCGATTTCTCTCAGCTGGGCTTTAAGGTCTTGATGATAATCAAGCGGATGATCCACCCCGACTTTTCTCAGCCACTCAAAATTTTTAGGATTTGATGTAGCGAACACCTCTAATCCTGTCCATTTAGCCAACTGATTTAAGACCGACCCAACGCCCCCGGCACCGTTTATCACTAAGATCGATTTCTCTTTGGTGGCATCCTTTTGAGGCACGATATTGAATTTATCAAATAACAGTTCATACGCTGTCAATGAAGTCAGCGGCAATGAAGCGGCTTCTTCCTTCGTCAACTTTTCAGGCGCTAACGCAACGATTCGTTCATCGACTAATTGATACTCTTGGTTGCTGCCATGCCGTGTCGTTGTTCCCGCGTAAAAAACCTGATCTCCGACGTTAAACTTCTCCACTTCGTTTCCGATAGCGGCCACTTCGCCAACAGCTTCAAAGCCAAGTACCCGCAGTGCATTACTCTTTCCTGAGGTTTGACGAAGCTTCGTATCTACTGGATTGACAGAAACAGCTTGGACCTTAATCAATAAATCCTTTCCGACAGCTTTTGGCTTTTCTTCCTTCGCATCAATAAAACTGTTGGGCTCATCAATTGGCAATCCTTCAAAAAAACCGACGGCATGCATCATTTCTTTTTCTGACATTATTCTCGTCCTCCTAAGATTTGATCTTATTGAATCACATGGTAAACATCGCTCAATTTTTGACGTTTCTTCTCTGGAACCGCTTGGTCTCGATAGCCAAAACCAGCCATATAAGAAACCCCGAATTCCTCTGGATCAACATAGCCTTTTTTCACTAAATACTGATCGACCGCTTCCTTATTGAACCCTTCGATCGGACAGCTGTCGATATCAAGATAGGCTGCGGTCGTCATCATATTAGCTAAAGCAATATAGGTTTGCTTCGCTGCCCAATCAAATAATTCACGGTCCGAGTGTAGATCAAAATCATTCTGCTGGAAATTATTGAAGAAGATCGTTTGCGGCGATTCTTCAGCATAGGGAACACCAAAGACATCTTCCACCATATGTTTTACATGCTCGCTATTTCCAGTGACATGTTTTCTAGCCAATACGATTAGAAAATGACTAGCACCATTCAAGCTGTTGCGTGCACCCCAAGCGATATCCTGCAGATCATCTTTAACTTGTTGGCTCTCAACCAACAGAAACTTCCAAGGTTCATAACCAAACGAACTAGGTGAGAGCCGACCAGCTTCAATGATCGTCTCCCAATCTTCTGCAGAAATTTTTTTATTCTTATCAAATGCTTTCGTGGCAAAACGGCGTTTGTGCGTACTTAATATCTCTTCTCTTTTATTCATGTGATTCGCTCCCTTAGTCCTTTGATTTCGCTGGTTGCTTGCCGATAAAGATACGGAATAAGCTATACGGCTTTTCACGTAAGTCTTTACCATAATGAAACCCCGCTTGGCGCTGCAGCTGATTGCTGTTGAAGTATAAGTATTCATCTGGACCGATCGATAAGGTGTCCGGCCATAAAATCCGTGGATCATGAGCGATGGTTTCCATCGTTCCGTCTGTATAAACTGCTCTGATACTATTATTTTCATAATCGCCGGCATAGATCGTACCGTCCCAAGCAGTAATCATTCCATCCGAAGCACCTTTTTCTCCCAAGTCCTTAACATAGGATTCCAAGGCATCATCCGCTACCTTTTGATCAAAAATCAGATCCGTCTCGATCGAATACAGATGTCGACTTGATAAGGGACTATAATAGAGCAGCTTGCCATCTGGTGATAAGGTAATCCCGTCAGCCGCCACCTGCCATGGAGAAATATCCCCTTCGGCATCCCGATTCATCAGGATCTCCCCTTCGACTTTCGGCAGAAAATCAGGAGCAGCGGCTGTCGATGGCGCACCATCTAAAATACGGAAAGCATTTCCGGTATCTAGCTCAACAACAATAATCGCGCCCGGTCCCGTGATCGATGAATCCGTAATATACGCCACACCTTCCTTGCCACGGCGAAAATCGATCCGCACATCATTTAAATAGGTCGAATCCAAGACAACCTCTTTACAAAAAGTGTACACACGACGAATCGTATTAGTCGCAAGATCCACAGCGACTAATTTTGCAGTGCCTTCGATCGGCACCTCGAAATTCGGTGCCGCCGTATCAAGTACCCACAACGTACCTGCGCCATCCGCCACAATGCTTTGGACACTTAAAAAGTTCGTTTCTGGATTGGCTGAATCAAACGTATTCGCCTGTTCGCTTGGGTAAGGAATTAGCTCTCCATCAACGATCTCAACAACCGTTGCTTGAACAGCATCCCCCCATTCAGGAAAATTGATAAACATTCTGCCAGTCTCGCTGACACTCACGCCCGTCGGCATTTCTCCATAAAACGCATGGACTTGTTCTAAATCACCAAAATATTTTTCTGTAGGTATCTTCATAATATTCCTCTTTCTTTTATCCTGCACTTAATAAACACCAGCTCTTATTCAAAAAAATTGGATAGCGACGCTTTGTACAGCTATCTTAAAACCTGTGTCTACAAATGTAAATTAGGGAGTTTTTTTATACCTCCTCTTTTTTTATTTTCCTTGTTCCCAATAAACGGAGATAAAATAATAGACGCCCGTTTTGGACTATGTTAAAAAGAGAGTATAAAATTGAATGGCTGGTCTATTGATGCGAGGAGGTTCCTACATGGTTCGTAAAATTTATAATTGTGAAAAAGGTTGTTCTGTTGAGTCTACTCTTCAACTGATTTCTGGCAGATGGAAGAGTGTCTTGCTGTACCACCTTATTTTTGAAGGGGAGCATCGCTATAACGAGTTACAGAAAAAAATCCCCGGTATTACCCGCAGAATGCTGTCGCTGCAATTGAAAGACTTGGAAAGTGACGGTCTGATCGAACGGCAGGTTATTCAGGAGAAACCATTGATGGTCTCCTATCAGATCACCGACTATGGACGTTCATTGAAGCCGGTGATTCAGGTGCTGCACCAATGGGGAAACGAGTTTAATCAATTAAACAGCGGAAGTTTAGAAGAAGAATGCTTGGTATGTGAGTAATCCCTTTTTTATGAATGAACAAAAAACAGCGGGTTGATTTTAATCAACACCGCTGTTTTCCATCACTTCTTCACTGGTCGAACATATTTCCAAAAACGTTCTGGATCATGATAAAAGTAGATGACCCGTCCAGGCGTGGTATCGTAGCTATAACCCGTTCCAGAAAAATCAAAATTCGCCATCGCTTCTTCTACCTCTTCTTCGACACTGCGATTTTCCTGTTCATAATCGAAAGGGCCGTGTTCAAAAACCAGATACTCTGCTTCAGGAACATCCAGCAGCATCATTTGCTCAGGGACTTCCCCTTGATATTCCGCCGGTAAGCGTACGCCATAGCATTCCGACCGCAGGAATCCCCAATCACAGAGCCGTCCCTCTGGATCACTGATATAAGCCATCGCCTGACCACTGCTGCTATCCGCTTTATTGCCTCCGTTATCGTCTAGCTTTCCTTTGATACTCGCCAGCAACCCGCTGATCGTATCGCAATCCTGCCCAGGAATCTGACTTTGTTTCTGCCAAAAATCCCAGTACCCATTACTCTCATTGTTTTTAATGTGTAAAAATTTGTGCGGGGGAATCGTAACAAAATACGTTTTGACATCTTTAGTTGATTTCACCATACCAATCTCTCCTAATCCTAAAAAGTAGCGGTCAAAAGGGTTGATTTTTGTACGAAGTACGACCGGCTTCGGTTGTTTTCGATACTCGCTGGGCGCTACACCATACATTCGTTTGAATGCACGAGTAAAGGCTTCATGTGAGGAAAAGCCATAATCGAAGGCGATATCCAAGAAACTCTTCTCATTGTCGCGAACTTCTTTCAAAGCAAAGGCTAACTTCCGCTGACGCAAATAATCGCGAAATGGCATGCCGGAGATTTCTTTGAATTTTCGCGTCGTATAAAATTCGGAATAGCCCATCTTACGAGATAATCTCCGTAATGTCAGAGCTTCATCATTATAGCCTTCAATACATCGATCGATTTCATCGACGATCTGCTGGATTTGTTTCTGCCACTCATACATTCTACTCACCCCGTTTCGACTACCCTTAATTTATTATAGGAGTCCTAAAAAAGTCCTGCTTGATCTGACTTGCTCTCTTAGTTAATAAACGAGTTTTACTTTATCATTCATGATCTGTTTCGTCCGTTCAATGAAGTAGCCTCGTGATAAATCTTGCCCTTGGTTAACATGGATCATGTGCTGCTCAGCCAATTCATCTGTATAATCTTTCAGCGCATAGGTTTTATAGGTCTGGTAATTGTCGCCGATATACGTGATCGTCGGCCAAAATTCAACCTGCTCAAATTTGAAATCTTTTTTCTTCTTATCATAATCGATCGTCCAGCGTCCCATGCCGCCTAACATCCGATCGTTTTCTGCTTGTGAGGAAATGAAGTTACCCAAAGAATACATCACCAACGTTTGATTGCCCGACTCACCCGTCAGATAATCCATTGGCTGGATAACATGGGGATGCCCGCCGACGATCACATCCACGCCGACATCACTTAAAAGCTGCGCCAACTGTGTTTGATTGTCATTCGGAACGAATTGATACTCTTCGCCCCAATGCATACTGACGATTTGGATATCACTCTGCTCATTTAATTCCTGCATGTCTTTCTTTATCTGTTCTTCATCGATCAAATTAACCAAATAATCTTTTCCTTCCGGCAGCGGAATACCATTCAACCCAAAGGTATAAGACATCAAGCCAACGTTGACCCCTTTGATCTTTTTAACATGAAGTCGTTTGCCCTCAGGTGATTTTTGTGAACCGGTCACAGCAATATCTGGATACTTCTCCAAATATTCTAACTGTCTAACGATCCCATCTTCTCCTTTATCCATCGTATGATTACTAGCCGCGGACAGCCAATTGTAGCCTGAATTGTGTAAGGAATCTAATACTTGGGTCGGTCCATTAAACATCGGATAACCCGATAGACCTAATTCCTCCCCCGCACAAATTGTTTCTAGATTCATGTAGGAAATATCCCGATCTTCATTCAGATACTTCGTGGGTTCATACATCTCATCGAATCGATAGGTTCCATCCGGCTGTCTCAAATGTTCATAAATGAAATCATGAATCAAATTATCTCCCACCGCCGAAAATTCCAGCTTCACTGGAGAATCACTTTTAGCATTTGATGTCTCTACAGTTGTCTTTGAAGAGTTGCTCTTCGCGCTTTTTTCTGATTCTTTTCCCCCGCACCCACTGAGAAATAAGAGAATGATTACGCTCACTTTCAAAAAATTCTTCACAATCTAACCCCTTTTCGCTAACACAGTAACAAACAATTGGCTTATCCATCGTTTCAAAATTTCTTCTCTATAAGATATCTTACGGCACTTTAGCTGAGATAGGAATAGTTATTTTAAACGCTTTTTTTAATAAATATACTGAAAAAAGGATTATTAAAAAGTATTTTTTTACTTACGACTCTCACAACACCATAACTCATCTTCGTTTTCTCAATAAGCGATTGACTATTCTCAAAAAGAACAATAGTTTTTTTATTTTCGAATAAAAGAAATCGCATAAGAGATTGATAATCATTTTCATTTAGCATAAGATTAGCTGGTAAGCTCTTTCTTTTATTTTTATTATTGGAGGTCATACATGTGAAAAAGATCGTTTATTTTTCCCTTGGTGCCATCACGTTTGCACTAGGGACTTTAGGGATTTTTCTGCCCTTTTTACCAACAACTGTATTCTATTTGCTGACAGGTTTTTTCTGGCTGCGCAGTTCTGATAAATATTACAACAAATTTATTCGCTCTTCTTTCTATCAACGCACGGTGGAGGAACCCCTCGTTAAAAAGAAGATCACCAATGCTGGAATGGTGAAAATGTTTCTGATGATCTTAGTGGTCTTTCTGATTCCCGGACTCTTAGTCGATAACACACCGATGCGGATTTGCCTAGGGATCGTCTACATTGCTCATGTAATTGGTTTGACCTGGTATCTACGCGGAAAAAAAGCTGCTGTGAAGGCTGGGGAATCAAATGATTGATCGTCGGTTATTTGCGATCGCTAAAAAGAAGACCCTAGTCTTACAAGTTCTGATCCGTTGTATCAGTCTAGGTTTATCTCTGTACATTTGGCGGACACTAGCTTTCTTATTGAGTCATCTAATCCAAGGAGTCTACCTTAATCTTAGTCTGCCTTTTGGTTTGATTCTTCTGGCACTCTTAGGAAAACTGCTGCTTATTCGTCTATCTGCTCATCTGACAGATTCTGCTTCAGCAGAATTGCGGGTTGCATTACGTTCAAAGGTGATGGAAAAAGCTTTTCGGTTAGGAAACACTTCTCGACAATTACCCGCCACGACTTTGGCCCAGCTTTCTGGTGATGGGATTGAACAGTTGGAAATGTACTATGCTCATTTCTTACCTCAGCTTTTTTATTGTCTGCTTGCCGCGCTGATTCTATTTGCCTATCTAGTTTCTCTAGCATGGCAGCCGGCTGTTGCTATGCTGATTTGTGTCCCCTTCATCCCCCTTACCATCATGGCAGTGATGAAAATCGCTAAGCGGATCTTAAGCAAATATTGGGATCAATACACGAATCTCGGTTCTCGCTTCCATGAAAGCTTGAGTGCCTTGAGTGTCTTGAAGGCTTACGATCAGGATGAAGCCAAACAGCAAGAGTTAGCGGCCGATGCGCAAAAATTTCGCAAAGCAACCATGAGTTTACTGTCAATGCAGCTAAATTCGATTACGATCATGGATATTTTTTCCTATAGCGGTGCCGCACTAGGAATCGGACTTGCACTGATTGCTTTTCAACAGCAGCAGTTGACTGTCTACGGCGTACTGATTTTTATATTGGTCGGCGCGGAATTTTTCTTGCCGATGCGTCAACTAGGTTCTCTCTTCCATGTGGCGATGAACGGAATCAGCTCATGCGGCAAGATTTTTGACTATCTGGACATCCCAGAAAAAGCAGATGGGGCTATTAACGTGTGGCAGGAATCCTTGAATAGGATCACTATTGATTCGCTGGATTTCACTTACGAAAATCAGCAAACTCTAGCGATTCAAAATGTTTCGATGCAATTGAAAAAGGAAACGTTTACCGCCTTTGTTGGAAAATCCGGCTCTGGCAAAAGCACCCTTGCGCAACTATTGTTGAATCAACTAGATGACTATCAAGGGCGAATTTTCTGGAATCAAACCGATTTAAAAGAATTGAGCAGATCGACTGTATTAGATAAGGGGATTTTAGTGAATACGAAAGATTTTATATATGCTGAAAGCATTCGTAAAAACCTCTTACTCGCTCATCCTCAATTGAGCGATCAAGAACTCTGGCACTTGTTAGATCAAGTAAAATTATCATCCTTTGTAAAACAATTGCCTGAACAACTAGATACTATTCTAGAAGAGAATGGCAAAAATCTATCTGGCGGCCAACGTCAACGACTGATTTTGGCACGCGCCTTAGCTGCCTCAGCGGAACTCTATATTTTCGATGAGATTACTTCAGGCGTAGATATCGAAAGTGAAGAAATCATTTTAAATACACTCAAGGGTTTGGCAAAACAAGCGATCGTGATCTTCGTTTCTCATCGGTTATATAATGTCCTAGATGCCGACCAAATCTATGTTTTTAAAGATGGCGCAATCGTTGAAGCCGGCACACCGCAGGAGTTGGAACAGACTTCGGACTATTTTAATGCCTATTTTATAGAAGAAACACAACAATTGAAGGGAGCGATAGAAAATGAGTGATCGTCTTTTGATTCGTTGGCTGCTCTCCTTCACACAGCCCTTTAAAGGAAAAATGGCGCTGGCGATTTTTTTAGGAATCCTCAGTAATCTGGCCGTCGTTGCGATTCCTGTGGCCAGCACAATTACCCTGCTTCGCTTGATCAACGACGATGCCGTGAATCTTCCGCTGATTTTGGCCTTACTGATTAGTTGCGGAATCATCCGAGGCGTCGCGCGTTATTTGGAACAATATCAAAATCATGATATTGCCTTTTCTTTGCTGGCCCATATTCGTGAACAGATTTTCTCTGCTTTAAGAAGCATCGGTCCAGCTCGACTGACTGGTAAAAATAGCGGTGAACTGATCACTTCGATCTCGACGGATGTAGAGGCCTTGGAAGTATTTTTCGCTCATACGATTTCACCAGTGTTTATCACTCTAGGCACGACACTTGTGACGTTTGTTTTTTTGACACAATATGATTTAGGTTTAGCCTTTGCCTTACTCGCTGGACAAATCCTAATAGGCGCTATTATTCCTTTCGTCAGTTATCGCAGAAATCTGCAAATCGGTGACGATTACAAGTCTGCTTTTGTGCAGGTCAGTCAGACAATCATGGAAAACGCAAATAGCCTAAAAGACATTGCACAGTTTCACTTGGAAAAAACACGACTGGATAAGTTGAAGACTGACAGTACTGTACTGAATCATGAAAATCGCCGTCGGATATTTCAGGGAAACACATTGCAACTTCTAAGTGAATTAGTTGTTATCGGAACGACGCTCTGTGTATTTTACCTCGGTAGCAGTCGCGGACTTTCAGTTGAAACGATCGTGGTTTCAGTAGTACTAAGTCTAAGCTCGTTCGGTCCCGTTTTGGCATTAGGCAATTTAGGCAATGCGCTGCTAACGACCTTCTCTAGCGGGCGTCGCTTGTATCAATTGGTCCACGAAGAGCCCTTCGTAACATTTAAAGAACATACGGAAACGATCGCGGCAGTCGAAACACTCCAAGCCGAAAAGCTTTCCTTCAGTTATCCCAATACGGATAAAGCGGTATTGGAAAAAATCTCTTTTGAATTGCAAAAAGGCCAAAGTCTCGGGATCAGCGGAGAAAGCGGCAGCGGAAAAAGTACCTTGTTAAAACTTTTGATGCGTTACTGGAACCCTGATAATGGACGATTGATGATCAATGAGCTTCCGCTTTCTTCATTAAGGGAAGAAACCCTTCATCATTTAGAAGGTGTCATGGAACAATCGACCTTTCTGTTCGAAGACACGATCGCTAACAATATTTCGTTGAAACGCCCAGAGGTATCGAAAAGCGACATCGAAGAAGCGGCTAAAACGGCTGCTATCCACGACTGGATTCTCTCCCTTCCTGAAGGATACGAAACACAGCTCAGCAAATTATCTCGCAACATTTCTGATGGTGAACGGCAACGGATCGGCTTGGCTCGCCTACTCGTCTATGACGCACCTTTGATCTTGCTGGACGAGCCGACAAGTAATCTCGACTACGTAAACGAACAGGCGATTCTTACCGCCTTCAAAGAAAAATTGCAGGATAAAACGATGGTCCTTGTTTCCCACCGCAACAGTACATTAAAGATTGCAGAAAAACAGCTCCATTTAGAAAATGGCGAACTTAAATAACGACAAAGGCTAGGAGCTGCTGCTCCTAGTCCTTTTTTATTTTAAAAAAACTTCTTTTGGCGTACACTTCTGATGAAGAAAAAAGAGGTGCAAAACAATGGAAGAAAATGTTCATGAACGGCTGGAGTTCGGAATGGCGTTGGCGGCTACAGCTGGCGGATTGGATGCTTATACTTATTTGGTTCACGGGGAAGTTTTTGCGGGACTGCAAACAGGGAATTTCATTTTACTCGGGGTGCATTTAGGTCAAGGCCACTGGAGTGCACTGATTCACTACTTGATCCCGATCATCGCTTTTGCATTAGGCGCATTATTGACCCGCTACCTGCAAACAACGATCAGTCAAAATCAGCCGCTATGGTTTTTAGCGTTTGAAATCATTTTGCTTTTGAGCGTGGGGATCTTTTCCCCCTATTTGCCAAATCTGTTAACTAATGCGCTGTTATCTATCGCGGCCGCGACACAATTGCAGGAGTTCCAGAAGTTGAAGGGGAAGCCTTTTACTTCATTGATGATGACAGGGAATCTGCGAAATCTTTCAACCTATTTCTTTGAAGGCTACATTAAGCACGACGCGAGCAAGCAATCAGCCTTCAAGGATACACTTATTATTTTGAGCAGCTTTATTATAGGTGCCTTGTTAAACGGTTTTTTAGCTACTTATTTCAATCAGCGAACGATCTTTTTTAGTTTGATTTTTTTGCTGATCGCTGGTTTTTTAATCGTTAAAAACGATTTAGAAGCTGTCTTCATGAACTCGTCTTGTGATAAAATTAAGTCAAAAAAGAGGAACAAATAATGGCTTATCCATCTGATTTAACAGACAAACAATGGCATAAAATTGAACATTTCTTTGA
>Ga0153985_1000087_pt1 | contig 29128 bp, 22 predicted proteins | sample TSGA069MetaG_FD_104715 | JGI IMG/M metagenome (GOLD analysis project Ga0153985, IMG submission 104715) | Attine ant fungus gardens microbial communities from Georgia, USA - TSGA069 MetaG | ecosystem: Host-associated > Fungi > Mycelium > Unclassified | place: USA: Georgia, Alexander Wildlife...
AAACCTATCTACTAAATTAGACGACAACCTAGACAAGAATATTCAAATTAACCTCTCAGGCGAGGATGATTTGAAAATTAACGGTAGCATTTTAATTAAGAAAAATGCCTATAACATATCTTTATCTGCTATTAATCATCAAAAGACAAGATTAGCCGGAAAAATAATACTAGATGATCATAACCTTAATACGGAGCTGCATGGTAATTTACTTGATCTTTCACATTCTAATATGATGCAATTTTTAGAAAAAGAAGGAGATTCCACTCGCAACGTTACATTAAAAACTAATATTTCTAAAGTCCTATTAAAAAATAATATAATTTTAGATAATTTCGACTTAGCAATTAAATGTGACAAAGTACGATGCTTTTCCGGCTCTTTAAATGCTAATATATGTAATAATAAAAAAGTACAAATGTCTCTTACCGCAAAAGAAACCCACGAACAATGGCTAATCGAGTCTGACAATGCCGGTGCATTACTTAGAGGAATGGGGATGTATAATAATATGCAAAACGGCTATATTCAGCTTAATCTTAACACTAGAAGATACCAAGTTAAAAAAGGAGACATAATACCGATATTAGACGGCAGATTTTCTATAACACGTTTTACGATAGCCGATACTCCTTTTTTAACAAGGTTAGTTTCTTTTGTTTCATTACCGGGCTTTCTTAGCTCTATAACTAATAATAAAAATATTTTATTTGAAGATATGAGCGGGAAATTTAGCTATCAAGGAAATGTCATCACATTATCAGGTACTCAAGCACATGGACCATTTTTTGATTTCACAATGAAAGGTACTATTGATACTAATAAACAATTAATTAATGTTAAAGGTAATGTTATTCCTTCATTTTTCCTAATTAGCAGTATTGTAACTAAAATACCGGTAGTCGGTAAGATATTTTCTAAAGTAGCCCCCTACTCCCTAAAAATGCAATATAAGTAATGTTATCAATAAAGTTAATACATCAAGATAAGCTATATTTAATCGGTATTCTATTGTTAGGTCTGATTTCCGGATTTACATTTAATTTAATTTTTTTTACTGTCCCATATCAATTATCCGAAGCAAGATATACAACCGATATAGTAGGTTCAATATCACTTGCTGCTTTTCCTTATTGCGTAAAAGTCATATGGTCTCCTTTTATCGATAAATATTCGATCCCTTTCTTATGCTCTAGGTTTGGCAATAGGCGTGGTTGGGCAATAGCATCACAGATATGTTTAATCTTGGCAATTACCGGATTTTCAAGCTTTAGCCCTTGTCATAATATATATATTACTGCAATTATATTATTCATTATCTCTTTTTGTGCTGCCACTCAGGATATTGTGCTTGATGCATATCGTATTGAAAGACCTAACTCAAAAGAAGAACTCTCCTTAGCTTTTACTTTCAGTAGCATAGGATTCCGCCTTGGTATGTTACTTGGTAGCGTCGGAGCTTTATACATATCGGTTATTTTTGGCTGGGATATCGTTTACAAATTAGCCATTTTCATTACTTTTCTTGCTCCTATAGTGATTTTATGTATCAAAGAACCGATACCAAAACAACAATCTTGTAGAACAAAAAATTTAATAAATCTAAAACAATATTTTGAAGTCATTAAAAGCAGCATTATATCCTTAAAAAATGAACAACAGCATTTATCGTTAATAATGCTGTTTGTTTTTCTGTATAAAGCCGCCGATTCCATCCCCATGGCAATGAGTTCGCCACTGCTATTAGATTTAGGTTTTACTACGCATGAAATAGCTCTTGTTTATAAGGCTTATGGATTGCTTATAATGATAGTAGGAGGAGCATTAGGCGGAATTTTATCAACAAAAATCGGTATATTACGCAGTGTTTTAATCGGCGGTACTATTCAATTACTTTCACCGCTGATGTTCATGATTCTTGCCATCACCGGCTATGACATAAAAACATTTATGGTAACTATCACGATGCAAAATTTTTGTGCAGGTTTTGCCGGAACGATTATCTCTATATATTTTGCCAGTCTTTGCAATAGCGAATTTGTCGCTACTCAATATTCTATTATCGCTTCCTTTAGTTCAGTCAGCCGAATTATCTTAGCCGCCCTCGGCGGTATTTGTGCAAAATACCTAACTTGGTCTTTGTTCTTCTTCGGCAATAGTTTACTTAGTATGCTGTTTATATTGGCTTTCTTTAGAGTATATGGTAGAAGAATGTAGATATTATTGCATGGTTTGATCCGTCATTGCGAGGAAAGGCGAAGCCGAGGGTGGAGGCAATCTCAGGAATTTTATACTACTTCATGAGCTTGCCACGCTCCTTACAGTCGCTCGCAATGACGGCAGAATTGAGCCACCCAAAAAACAACATTCTTGCAAAACAATTATAATAATATATAAAATATTTATGAAATTATACAGTTTTCAAGAACATTTATCAGAGCTTAAGGTAAGATTATTTAGAATATTTGTGATCTTTATGATTGCATTTGCCGGTTGCTATTATTTTAGTGATAATATTTATAGTTTTCTATTAGAACCGCTTGCTAGATTAAGCGAAAATCACTTACGAAATATAATTTATACCGGTCTTACTGAAGCATTTTTTACTTATATTAAGCTTGCAGCTTTTTCAGCTTTCTCTATTATTATACCGATAATTGCTTTAGAAGCTTATTTATTCGTTAGTCCCGGGCTGTACAATCACGAAAAAAAAATTATAGCTTTTATTCTTTTTTTATCGCCAATTTTATTTTGGTGCGGTAGTATCTTTGTTTTTTACTTTGTTATGCCGAAAGCTTGGAATTTTTTTCTCAGCTTTGAGAAGCGTGATATAATAGTACCGATAGTTTTAGAAGCTAGGATTAGCGAGTATTTAAATTTAGTTATTCATTTAATTATAGCTTTTGGGGTTGCTTTTCAACTACCGGTTGTTATAATAATATTAAATATAATAAAAATAATTAAAACACAAACTCTTAAACAAAAAAGACGTATTGCGGTAGTGATTAACTTTATTATTGCAGGAATATTGACCCCTCCTGACATTTTAAGCCAGTTTGCTCTTGCAATACCTCTGCTTTTATTATATGAAATTTCAATAATAATATGTAACTATATAGAAAAAACCGAGGTCACAGATGCTAAATATTAAATGGATTAGAGAAAATCAAGAATTGTTTGACGAAAAGCTTAAGCAAAGATTTATCGAACCTATGGCAAAACAAATCGAAGAACTTGACGGAAAAAAGAGAAAAATAACTAATCTAATTCAAGAATTTCAGCACGCACGTAAAGTAAAGTCAAAAATCTTAGGAGGCATGAATCCTAAAAGCGGTGAAGAATTTGAAGGATTACAAAGAGACGTCAAAGATATAAATGAAAAAGTAGAAGAGCTAGAGCAAAATTTAAATAATAATAATGAACTGACTGACTTGTTAAACACATTGCCTAATATTCCGGAAGATGATGTACCGTACGGCATTGATGAAAGTATGAATAAGTTAATTCGTACTTACGGTGAAGTAGATCTTAACGCTCAAAATAAAAAACAGCATTTTGAGTTAGGCGTAAAACTTAATTTAATGGATTTTGAGCAAGCAGTAAAAATTTCAGGAGCTAGATTTGTATTGTTAAAAGGTGATCTAGCGAGGTTAGAGCGTGCTTTAGCAAATTTTATGCTTGACGTTCATACACAAGAGTTCGATTTTCTTGAAGTATCACCACCCGCACTTGTAAGGGATAGTGCTATGTATAATGCAGGGCAACTACCGAAATTTGCCGATGAATCTTTTGCAACTACAAACGGCTATAGGTTAATCCCAACTGCCGAAGTATCTTTAGTAAATATGGTTGCCGATACTATTATACCTCGTGAACAGCTACCTATACGTTATGTTGCTCATACTCCGTGCTTCAGATCGGAAGCCGGAAGCAGCGGCAGGGATACTAGAGGTATGATCAGATTGCATCAATTCAGTAAAGTAGAGCTAGTCTCTATTACGACGCCTGAAGAATCAAAAAATGAGCATGAATATATAACAAATGCCTCTGAAACTATTTTGCAAAAGCTTGAATTACCTTATCGTATTATGCTTCTTTGCACTGGAGACATGGGTTTTGCAGCACAAAAAACTTATGATATAGAAGTATGGTTGCCCGGACAAAAGCAATATCGTGAAATTGCTAGCTGTTCAAATTGCGGTGATTTCCAAGCTCGCAGAATGAAAGCAAGATATAAAGAATTCGGTAGTTCCGAAACTACTTTAGTTCATACTTTAAATGCTTCCGGTCTACCTATCGGTAGAACTATGGTTGCGATTCTAGAAAATTACCAAAATGAAGACGGCTCAATAACCGTGCCTGATGCCCTAGTAAATTACATGGGAGGATTAAAAAAAATCACTGCATATAAAGAATAATTGTTTATTAACAAGGTAAAAGTTTGTAATAATGTTTATTACATGCTAGGGTATTATAATAACATTTAGTTTTATATTAGCTAAGCCATTCTTGCATATGAAAGACGTTGTTGTATGGCTTGAAAAACGCCCTTGGTGTTATTCTCAGCAACGGCAGGAATGACATCGGAACCATGCAACAAAGCCGGTTTTTCCTTGCAATAATGGGAAGCTTGATCCAAGTAACAATACCGCATAGCATATAAAACGATAATTTAAACAAGGTTATTTGTGTTTAGTGATTCTCGAAAATTTGATAAGGAAATACATAATTACAATGCTCCGAATTTCATACCTATAGCATGTCATTATAATGAACATACTCTGCTTACTAAAGACGGTAAATTGCTGCAGATTATCAAGATTAATGGCATTAGCTCAGAAAAAATCAGTGATAAATTACAAAATTTACGTGAAATAGTTAGAGCTTCTATAAAAAAGCACACCAATAGTTATGATTTTGCTTTTTGGATACATACATTAAGGGAAAAGCAAAACTTAGATGATCCCACTCCTTACAAAAAATTGTTACCTGCTAATATCCATGCATTATGGCAAAAGAAAAATCATTGGAACGATAAATTCGTCAATAACTTATATATTTCTGTAGTACATGATTCTACTAAAATTAAAATTAAAAATTTTAGCTCTCTAATGAATTCTTTATCCTCTAATTTGATTGCGGAATTTGAAGACAAATATTTAGAGTCTGCCTTCGCTAAATTAGAAAATATCACTAATAATATTTTAGTTGATTTAGATGAGTTCGGTGCGGAAAAACTCGGTATAATATTTGAAGATGAAAATTCTTTTTCTGCTCCTTTATTTTTGTACAATCGAATAGCTAATATCGATGATAATGATTGTTTAGTACCTATAACAGATCTATCAAGGGCAATAGGTAGAAGTACTTACACTATTAGCGGCGATAAAATGATCATTACGGATAATGAAGAAAACAAAAAATTTGCTTCTATATTATCGATAAAAGAATATCAAGAAACTTCTTCTGAAGCTCTTGATAAGTTTTTACAATTACCTTTAGAACTAATAATAACCGAAATACTTTATTTTATTGATAAAAAACAAGTAATTTCTTCTTTAAAAGGTCAAGATTATATTTTAAAAATTACTAAAGACGCCGACTTAATCGAGTATAAGGGAATTAACAAGATTAATGATAATAGCTCCGCTTTTCAATTTTGTAATCAGCAAATTTCGATTGCCGTTATAGAAGAAGATGCAAAAAAGCTCGATCTAGCTGTTGCAAAAGCTTCCACTGAACTTTTTAAACTTGGTATTATTCACGTAAAAGAAGATCTTAATGTTGAACAAACATTTTGGGCTCAATTACCTGCTAATTTTAGCTTTGTACGAAGAATGCATCCACTACCGGTAGAATATATTGCTTCTCTTGCGAATCTTCATAACTTACCTTTAGGCAACCAATATAATTCTTGGGGACGAGCTTTAACCCTACTTAGAACAGAAAAAGGCACTCCTTATTTCATGAATTTCCATGATAAAACAGGTAACGGTAACACTTGTATTTTCGGCACGGAGAAAACTGGTAAAACCGTATTATTAAACTTTCTAATCTCAGAAGCAACTAAATATGATCCAACAATAATTTATGTTTCTAATAATGATGATTCTAAGATTTTTATCGAGGCAATCGAAGGAAAATGGTTAGAAATTGATAAACAAATTATCAATCCGTTTTTATTAGATAATACAGAAAAATCACAAGCTTTTATTTTAGAATTTTTAAAAATACTAAGCGGTCATTACATTACTCCTCTTAATGAAATAGAAATAACGTTTTTAGAAAAGCTTAAAAATAAAATTTTGTCAATCGATAAAGAAAAGCGAATTTTTTCCGATATTTTAAAACTAGAAGATTTTAAAGAGGAAGGCGGAAGCCAAATATTAGATAAATTAAAAGGTTTCACCGAAGGGCAGCTATATAGCGGTTTATTTGACGAATCAGCTTTTAATATCAAAGAAGGTGATATTGTGGGTTTTAATTTATATAAACTCTCTGATGAACCTTTTACTAAACAATTCTATCCAAACGAAAGGAAATTTCTAGAGCAGTTTAATGATAACTTAAAAAATCACCAAAATGTATGTGCTAGCGTAATTTACGCATTAACTTATCATTTAAGTTTAATAGGTACTAAGCCTAAAATATTTGCTGCAGATAATTTTGATAAACTTTATAGACCGGAAATTTATGATACTAATATAAACTTAATCTTCAATAATTTATCTCAAAATAACAGTATTTTTGTAAGCAATTTTAATTTTATTTATCTCAAATCACATCCAAAATATACTTTAAAGCCATGGCTAGATTTAATTAATACTAAAATTATTTTACCGTCTAACGTTAAAATTGAAGATTTAGACAAAATTTTAGGTTTAACAGATGCAGAAATACGTAAATTATCCCAGTTAGTACTTACTAGCAGGATGTTTTTAGTCAATAAAGATAATGAATCTTTAGCTTTAGAATTAAGCATTGCTGCTCTTGCTGGAATAGTACGTATCTTGTCAAGTAGACAGGAAGAAATAAATATTTATAAAGAAATATTAGAGAAATATCAAGGTCCGCCGGATAACTGGGTTAATTACTTATATAATGCATTAAATGTATACTCTTGATACTTCAGGATTTGGTAAGCCAAAATTCGTGATTCTCCTGTGCTCACGTACTAATACGCTGTACGGGCTCACCGCTTATTTGACTTACCACCTTTTGAAGTATCTGCGGTATAAGTTAAGGGGGATTGTTGTATAGATCGAAAGACTTGTACAATGTTATCCTGTGGGCAAGTCACGGCATGACAGCATTGATCCATGCAACAAAGCTGATCCATTAATACTAATCTTATAATAATTACTTGAAGTGTTGAAAAAATATTTACTGTTTTGTTTGTTTTTATTTTGTTCGCTTAATGTACATGCCTCTGTTTGGGATAGTATAGTCGGGTGTATTACCGACCCGTGTAATTGCGGTCAAAGCGATAAAACGGAAACTTGGAATTCGGGAAATGCAAACGAGGTAACAAAAACATTCAAAGCAGGTTCAAACTGTCCCCCTTGGAATAAAAGTGACGGTCGCAGTACCGATAACTGCCTGTTGCAATTTGATCATCCTAGCATATTCATCGGTTTTTTACTAAATAGATGTGCACAAGCAACCCCTGATAGTAGTTATTTTACTCCTAAAATTCTTATTAGAATTCAAAGCTGCAACGCTTTTGCATGCTGGACACAAAGCTCCACTTTAAACTGGAATGGGCAATGTGTATTATGGCCCACCGGTTACGGTCTACCTCTTACTAGAGTTTGTGCTAGAATTGCTGTACCGTCCATGCCCCCTCCTCCAGGCATAGATGCTTCTCCTTCACCTGCTGATCCAGGTTATACTCCGGGAGTGCACCTCAATAATGTCGGTTATACTGAAAGCGATGACACATTAGTCGGGGTGGACGGTCAAATAATTACTACCTCTTCTCCTAAATTATGTGCTTATAGTGACCCAGGACTCGTTAATCTTATTTCGGATTCCGGAATAAATACTGATGCTATGGATTGGAATCCTAATAGCCAACCTCTGCATCAAACTACCAAGCTTAGCCCTATTGCACAAGTGTTAGAGTTTTTAGTTAGCACTGTCGGCGGAGCAAACCTACCGAATTTACTTGGTAAACTTCTTGGAATGATAAGTCAAGATTCTGTAATTATACAGGTACTTCAAACAGTATTTAATGCTATAGGGAGTATCTTTAACCTTTTTCCTACTTTAATAATAGAAGTTATTAAAGTATTTGGAGCATTAAATAGTGCCGTAGATAGTTATTCTTTTGGTTGTGTGAATCTACCGTTAGGTCCTTTTCCACCACCGTTTTGTAATAATTTAAATGAACTTAGCGTTAGTGCAGTTGTTAATAATATATGCAATGTTCTAAATTCCGATGGTATAACATTTAATCAGTCTTCAACGGTACTCCCTTGCGTAGTATCAAATGTTAGAAACAATATTATCAATAATACTATACGTGTTAGCTTTAATAATCTTATACCCCTTTGCACCGGTACAAATCCTGATCTTACTACTTGCGTACAAATAAATAATATGGGGGCATTTTCTTCGGCAAGCAGTATTCATACCGCTACGGCTTACAAGGATTTTATTAAACCTTGCAGTAGCTCCTCAGGAAATGCACCTTGCATTAATACTCAAATACCTACATCTTGTAGTGTTACCGCTAACGGCTGTGATCAAGGATTTAGAATAGCGTATTCACAGGTTATGGGCAGCTTAGAAACGCCTAGCGATTACTTTATAAGCGATATACCCGATTGCGGTACTGCACAAGCAAATAATTCGGCTTCTTGCCAAAAGATATGGGGAGTTAATATTGGAGAGTTTATTGACGTAAGCATACAATTTCCTCAGTTACAAGGTCAAGATGCAAATAGTTTAATGCCTGCTCAACAAAATTTTACTTTAAGAGATAGTAACAATAAAGTAAGAAGTCTTTATGCATCAATTAGTAATACTACAACAGATACACAAGGTCCTGAAAATATCTGTGTATTTGAATCTAGTAATTTAGCAGGTTGCGTACCTAGGGTACAAAATTCTTACAGCTTAGTTACTTATGAATGCTCGACTCAATATGCGGGAATTACCTGCCCAGACAATACTTATTATACTCCACAATTTATTGCTTCAATGCAAGTAAGAGATACTAATAATACCATTATAGATCAAAGCAGTACTCTTGTTACACCTTTATCATATGCTGGTGCCGACTCTAGTTCCACCGCTACAGAAAATGTAGTAACACTTGCCGGTTATAATTATAGTTCTTCCGTTGCTTTTATTCCTGATATTCCCCCGAAAGATCCGGCAGATCAATATATTGCTATGCCTTTCTCAGGTAGCAGTGCCCTAAATCAGTTAACTATTTACGGTAAATATAAAGATAATCAAACACCTTATGACAGTAACGGTAATCCAAACCCAAATGCAGTATATTTAAAATATTTAGAATATTTCAACGGTAAATACATACAAGGCGGGACGCATGCTTGCTTAATGCCGAAGAATTTCCAGCATTGTAGTCCTATTCCTCCTACACCCGGTAATCCTAATAGTAGCGGACAAACAAATTGTGTACTTGCTAACTTCGGTACAACGAATACGGTAGATTGTAGCGTATTTAAATCTAAATTAAGTACTTATCCAAATCTCGGATTGTGTAGTAGTACAAGCGACTGTACTCAAGCGGAGACAATAACTAGTTCCAGCTCAGGGCAAGGTATTACAATTTATAACTGTGGCACTAGTAGCTGTTATACTAATAACGATAATCCAAATACTCCCGTATGTGTTTTAAGCAACAATTATCAGAATAGAATTAGTCCTTCACCTGATATAGGACCAATATTAAGCCCTACACAATATTATAAGGTAGAATATAATACCGGTAGTAGTCCGACATATGACGCTTCAGTTTCAGAAGTAAGAGATAAAACTTGGCAAGAGCTAAATCTTTGTTCTCGTATTATAGTACCTACTTGTGCAGAAATTAATGCATCCTCAACCGGTACTGCCAACGGCAATGCAATATGGCCGGAAACAGATATAGGAAATTTAGCACAAGGTACATGTCTACCTAACTGGGTGCAGATAGATCCGAGTAAGCCATTGCAGCGTTATTGTTTATCTAATTTTGACAATAAGACAGTTGCCTTTGAACCTTTGGAGCAAAATGTCGGATGTCGAGAATCGAAAGGCTTACCGGTAGAAATCACCAGTAATAATTTTCCGACACAATTAGTTAATACTCCTTACGATCCCGTAACTAAAACCGGAGATTTTGTTTTAAATGTAGTACCGTTACAACCTGATACAAGTCTCGGGGTAAACGCATTTCCTCGTAATCCTGAAACATTTATTGATGCTTCGAATCAACCCGGCGGCACAGCTTTATACACTATAAGTTTTAAAGTAACTTTAGATGCAATTATATCTGATATTGATTACTTCAAAATACTTGATTTATGGTATGACGACTGTGTATTAGTATATGTTAACGGCACAAAAGTTCTTAGTAGTCCTATACCTTCCATTGATTCTTTAAATGATAGAAACCAATGTAATAACGGTCAAGATCAAGGTATGGCACTACAAGCTAGTAATTTACCGATTGATATAAAACCTTATTTAAAACAAGGAGATAATACTATAACTTTCCAATTAAGAGTTATGTACGGCGGAGGGTTATACTACCATATGCAATATAAAATGCTGAGATGATTATGAGTTGGATTATTTTTTATACTGTGATTCTTGCTTTATTAATTCTTGATTTAGGAGTTATACATAAGAAAAATACATTGATGAGCTTCAAAGAAAGTGTACTTTTTAGCCTCTTCTATTTTACAATAGCTTGTTTATTCGGTGTTTATATTTATTATGACATGGGAGTAGACAGTGCTCGTGAATACTATACTTGCTTTCTCATTGAAAAAGCTATGTCTCTTGATAATATTTTTATTATCTCAATTATCTTTCAATTTTTTGCAATTCCTTCTAAATATCAACATCGTGTTTTATTTTTTGGTATAATAGGCGTAATAGTTTTTAGAGCTATAATGATTTACGGCGGTATCATACTTATAAATAAATTTTCCTGGTTATTATACATCTTTGCCGTAATACTTATTGCTACGGGTATAAAAACTTTTTATATATCTCATAAGACTTTCGATATACAAAATTCTTACATTTACAAAACAATAATAAAACATTTAAATGTTACTTCTAACCTTGAAGGTGATAAGTTTTTTGTTAAACGTAATAACAGACTATATTTTACCCCTCTTTTTATATCTTTAGTACTAATAGAGGCAATAGATTTAGTTTTTGCTATAGATAGCATTCCGGCAATATTTGCAATTACTAACGACATTTATATAATTTATACTTCCAATATTTTTGCTATTTTAGGACTTAGGGCTTTGTTTTTCTGCCTTGCTAACATTGTTGAACGATTTAGATACATAAAATATTCTTTAGCTTTAATCCTAATATTTATCGGATCCAAAATATTTATTCATCATTATATAGTAATTCCACCTTATATCTCCCTAGCCGTAACCGTTATTTTACTAATATTCGGTATAATTGCGTCTATGATTAAAAAAATGTAGTTGACCGTTACTGCACTAAGGATATAATATCTTTGAAAAAATTTAAGATAAATATAATGATTAAAATACTAAATCTATTTTTTATTACTGCAATTATTTTTGCCGATAATATTATCTATGCTCAAGAAAATCCAAATGAAGAAGCGAAGACGGGGTTTTACATAGGAGCTGAGACCGGTATAGTTGAACCGGTTGTTAGTAAGTTCCGACATAAACACTCCAATACTGAAATTATTTTGAAAAACTCAGCCATGTATAGCGGAAAAATAGGTTATATATTCTATCCGCAAATGGCTATAGAATTTTCAGCGACCTACCAGCCTAAATATCGTCTGCATTACGTATTACCGCCTCAAGATTTAAGCAACGGTTTAACTATACCTAAAACCCCGGGCAATACTAAAGTATTATCGAATATCTATATGCTGAATCTTATTTATGATTTAGAAGCAATAAAAGGTTTTACACCTTTTGTAATACTCGGAGGCGGGATAGCACAAGTAAAAGTTAAATCAACTTCATCAAAATGGGATGTAATAAATAGTGATTATTTCAAAGTAAGAAAAACCCATAAGAATTGCGTTGCTTGGCAAGCAGGACTAGGGGTATCAAAATATCTATCTTCTAATTTTAGTATAGATTTATCTGCAAAATTACAAACGGTATATCGAGTAAAAATTGATTACGACACACTTGATATAAAAACAAGTTTGTTCATACCGGCAAATCCTATCAAAAAAACTATAGGTGTCGGAGAATTTGGTGTAGGATTTACTTATAGATTGCCATTTTAAAAATTCTATGGAATATTTATATAACAACTACAGTGTCATTTAACGGCTTGAATGGTGTTGTTGCATGGATCAGCTCTGTCATCCCGTGAGCTTGTTCACGGGATTCAGCATAAAGCGAGATATAATCGAGCTTTTAATTTTGAAAATTTGCTGTATTTATGTTTTTTTTTAGATTCCTGCCTATGCGGGAATGACATTGTAAGTGATTTTCGATCCACCCAACAAAACCGTTTTGTCTACAGAATGACACGGTTAAAACAATAAAAAAGAATAACCTAATTATATAAGGAAAAAATATGTCATCAAAAACTACTAACTCTACTCTTGCTAACGGTCACGATAAAACAGCAGAAGAAAAGCATACTTCCGAGCCTATTGTTAATGGTGCAGTTTCTCATCATAATACTTATGACGAAGTACCATATGAAAGCTACCCGTATGCACTTACTAACCCTTATCATTTAAGCACTCTTGCAACTCTTTTCGGTGTAAATATACCTAATGTTGAAACTGCAAAAATATTGGAGTTAGGCTGTGCTGCCGGCGGTAATTTAATACCACATGCCGTACTTTATCCTAAAGCTCATTTTGTTGGCATTGATCTATCTAAAGTGCAAATCGACGAAGCAAATAAAAACGTAAAGGAACTTGGACTAAAAAATATTAAATTTCATCATTGTTCTATAACAGATATCAACGATTCTTTCGGTAAGTTTGACTATATAATTTGTCATGGCGTAATTTCTTGGGTACCAAAAAATGTTAGAGACAAAATTTTTGATGTGTGTAACAAAAACCTTACTCCAAACGGTGTAGCATATATTAGCTATAATACACTGCCTGGCTGGAATATGGTTCGCACAATTAGAGATATGATGCTTTACCATTCTAGTTCTTTTGCAAATATACGTGATAGAATAGCTCAATCAAGATTATTATTAGAATTTGTTAAAGACAGCCTAGAAGCTTCGAAAACACCTTATGCCGAAGTACTAAAAACCGAAGCAGGATTACTTGCTAAACAAACAGACCATTACTTACGTCATGATCATTTAGAAGAGGAAAATGCTCAATTTTATTTCCACGAATTTATGGAAGAGGCTAGAAAGCATAATTTACAATATTTAGCTGATTGTAATCTTTCTACTATGTATCTCGGTAATATGCCGCCAAAGGTAGTTGAACAACTACAAGCGGTAAACGATATAGTTAGAACAGAGCAGTATATGGATTTTATTACTAATCGTCGCTTTAGAACTACTTTATTATGTCATAGTGATGTCAAAATTAATAGAAACATTAATAATGAAGATATAACAAAGTTCAATATGATCTTTAATATCGTACCTGAAAAGCCGCTTAAGGAAGTTGACCTTAATAATGCTTCTGAAAGCTTAAAATTCTTTTTAAACGGTAATAAAGATAATAATTTAACAACTGCCTCGCCTTATATGAAAGCTATTTTATATACTTTCAGTGAGAATTTAAATAATCCGTTAAGCTTTGAAAAAATAGCTGCCGAAGCTAACAAGAAGCTCCATAATACTAAGTTAAATGAAGTTAAAGCCGAGCTTTTAGGCAATGCAATGAAGTTAGTGTTACAGGGCTATATCAATATTACTACTCAGAAACACAGAGAGCATCCTGAGCTTGACAAACCCAAAGCTACAACCCTTGCAATCCATCAAGCAACTCATACACCTTATATGTGGGTTACAAACTTAAAGCATGAACCTATTGGAGTTAATTTCTTTGAGAAATTCGCTATTAGATATATGGACGGTAAGCATGATAAAACAGCAATTATTGATGCCGTAATGGAACATGTAGCAAAAGGTGAAATAAACCTAAGCAAAGATGGACAAAAAATAGAGGACAAAGAAGCAATACGTAAAGAGTTAGATAATTTATTTACATCGATGATCGATAAACTTGCTTCTAATGCTTTATTAGTTTAATGTTGACTGTATCGTATAATAATACTCCTGTGAAATGAAGAGCTGGTATACGAAGTTCAACTTGGAAAAGAGCAAGGAGTCTGTAAGTCGAGGAGCGGAGCGTACAAATAGTACGTGAGTATCCGAGGACTTACAAAGACGACGCAGCCAATTTTTCAAGTTCTAACTGAGTATACCATGCCCATATTTTTTTACTTATTTGCCACATTAATCACCATTAGCAGCTTGTGCGTTGTCTTGAGCAAAAATTCCGTATATTCCGTATTATGGTTAATTTTTGCCTTTATCAACGGTTCTGGGCTTATGATTTTGCTTGGTGCAGAGTTTTTAGCGATGATGCTGATAGTGATTTATGTAGGGGCGGTAGCGGTATTATTCTTATTTGTAATAATGATGCTGGATATGCATTTTAATCAGGCTATCATGCAATTAAAAGAAAAGCCCATTTTAAGTATCTTAGTGGCTTTAATTATGTTTGCTGATTTGGTGGTAATTATTCTGCTCGGTACTAAAAATATTAGTTTTAACTCTGATAGAGCATTTGCTATAACAAACAATATCTCAAATACCAAAGCGATCGGTAATGTGCTCTACACCAATTTTATGCTACCTTTCCAAATGTCAGGGCTTATTTTATTCGCTGCGATGATTGCATGTATTACACTGACACTAAAAAAACGTGAGGGTATAAAACATCAAGACATCGCAAAGCAACTTAAAACTAACAAAGAAAATGCCGTATTAATGACTAAGCCTCTTTTAAATAAAGGGATTGAGGATATTAAATATGAATGAATATATAGGTCTTAATCATTATTTAATTTTAAGCAGCTTAGTTTTTACTATCGGGATGCTTGGGTTATTCATGCACCGCAGAAATATTATCAATATATTAATGTCTATCGAGTTAATGCTGCTGGCAGTCAATATAAATTTTGTTGCATTCTCGGTATATATGCAAGAATTATCAGGGCAGATTTTCAGTATTATAATTCTCACTATAGCTGCGGCAGAAACCTCTATCGGGCTTGCAATATTACTAATATATTTCCGTAATAAAGGCTCAATTGAGATTACCGATATTAATCAGATGAAAGGATAGGAGATGTATCAAAACATTGCTATAATGATTGTGTTACTGCCTCTTATATCCGCTTTGATAAACGGATTATTTGGGTGGAGTATCGATAAAAAACTAGCATCTATAATTGCGACTTCATTTTTATCTTTATCAGCATTATCTGCAGCAATAATATTTTACCACACTGGATTAAACGGACATATTATCCACATCAAATTACTGCCATGGATTGAACTCAAAGGATTCAAAGTAGACTGGTCAATTTATATCGATCAACTAACAAGCATCATGTTTATAGCCGTAACCTGGGTATCTAGCGTTGTGCATATTTATTCACTTGGATATATGGCTAAAGATAAGGGGATTGTACGCTTCTTGTCTTTTCTCTCGCTCTTTACTTTCTTTATGCTAATGCTAGTATCGGCAGATAATTTCTTACAGCTATTTTTTGGCTGGGAGAGTGTCGGAGTCTGCTCATATTTATTAATCGGATTTTGGTACTCCAAGGAATCGGCAAATAAAGCAGCAATCAAAGCTTTTATTGCAAATAGAGTCGGTGATTTTGCCTTTATTTTAGGGGTAATAACAATTATTTTTTATTGCGGTTCAGCAAACTACAAGGACGTATTTTCAGCAGCAGCAGAACTTAGCAATATCAAACTACTATTATTTTCATTTGAATTTTCTGCCCTTGATGCCATCTGCTTATTACTATTCATCGGTTGTATGGGTAAATCGGCACAGATTGGGTTACATGTTTGGCTTCCTGATGCGATGGAAGGACCTACCCCCGTATCTGCCCTTATTCATGCGGCAACGATGGTAACGGCAGGAGTGTTTTTAGTAGCACGCTGCTCTTATTTATTTGAGTACAGCCCGTTAGTTCTACATTTTATCACGATTATTGGCGGTATCACCTGTATTTTTGCGGCAAGCATTGCCATCATGCAAAGCGATATCAAGAAAATCATCGCTTATTCAACGTGTAGCCAGCTTGGTTATATGTTTATGGCTTGTGGAGTATCGGCATACAACAGCGGTATATTTCACCTAGTAACTCATGCTTTTTTCAAAGCCTTACTATTCTTATCAGCTGGTAGCGTAATACATGCTGTGCATGAGCAGAATATATTTAAAATGGGTGGTCTGCGAAATAAAATGCCGATAACTTACGGCAATTTCTTAATCGGCTCGCTTGCCCTTATAGGGATTTATCCGCTTGCAGGCTTTTATTCTAAAGACTCAATTTTGGAAGCAGTCTATAGTAAAGGCTCGTTTATGTTTATTTTTGGGGTGCTTGCTGCGATACTTACCGCTATTTATTCAATGAAAATTATTATGCTAGTGTTTCACGGTAAAACTAGACTAGCTCGGGATGTTTTCGAGCATGCACACGAACCGACTAAAGTAATGAATAATCCCCTTACCTTATTAGTTGCAGGAAGCTTTTTTAGCGGGATGATCGGCTATTATTTACTTTCGATGGATAAACCGAACGGCTATTTCCATGAGAGCTTGTTTAACTTGCATGTGTATAAGCTATTAATTGTTCATCCGCCTTTATATATTAAATTACTACCTATGGCAGTCGGCATAATCGGAATTATTGTTGGAATTTACGTATATAAGTCAAATACTGTTGTGTCATTCCCACGTAGGCGGGAATCCAGTAAAAAAATTACACTAATCTCCAATATATTAATAAGTAAATACTACTTTGATGAGATATATAATTATCTAATTGTTAAGCCATTAAATTGTTTAGCTAATATATTTTACCTTAATGATCAAAAAATAATTGATCGTTTCGGCCCGAATGGGTTTGCAAGAAGCGTTAATTGCTTCAGCATTCTAACAGGCAAAACCCAAACCGGATATGTTTTTAACTATAGTTTGTATATAGTGACGTCTATAGTTATAGTAATCAGCTATTTCGTATGGGATACATTCATTTAATTTAAAAAACTGGCGTTGTTGTATGGATCGATTTTCTTGTCGTTACGAGGAAGAACTGTAAGTTTTGACGAAGTAATCCAGTAAAAAAATGCTAATTTATACATTTTTTGTTATTTTTCTAGATTGCCTCCGCCCTTTGCTATGCATCTTCTCGCAATGACGTCAATAAACTAATAAAATCTAAATAAAATGTTAGAATTACCGATTATATCCATTAGTATCTTCCTGCCGCTAATAAGCGTGCTATATATTTTGCTATTTATCAGCCAAAGCAAAAAGCCCGACAAGCAAATACATACCATGTATGTTGCGGTGCTGAGTAGCGTTTTAACTTTCATATCAACTATATATATATTGATAGAGTTTGATCCTGCAAATCCTGCTTATCAATTTGTTGAACAATATAGCTGGGTTGATAAAATTGGGCTTGAATTTCATGTCGGTATTGACGGCATCTCAATATTTTTCGTAACTCTAACTTCTTTTCTTACTCTTATTTGCATCATCGGAAGTTTATTTACCGTTAAAAAATACATCAAAGAATATTTAGTGTGTTTCCTTTTAATTGAATCTTTTTGTATAGGAGCATTTACCTCAATAAATTTGCTGTTATTTTATTTATTCTTCGAGGTAATATTAGTGCCAATGTATATTATTATCGGGGTATGGGGAGGAGAAAATAGGATATATGCCGCTCTTAAATTCTTCTTATATACTTTCTTCGGTTCGGTATTTTTCTTATTATCCTTGATATATATTTACAGCCAAATCCACAGCTTCAATTTAAGCAATATAGGCGAAATTACAAACAACTTCCCGCTACATGTACAGCAAATTTTATGGTGGGCAATTTTTATCGCTTTTGCCGTAAAAATTCCTATGGTTCCGTTTCACACGTGGCTACCTGATGCACACGTCCAAGCACCTACCAGCGGCTCGGTTATACTTGCCGGTATCTTGCTTAAGCTCGGCGGCTACGGGTTCTTAAGGGTGTTGTTGCCGCTTTTGCCTAATGCATCACAAGAATTTGCAATTTACGTAATTTGCCTTAGCGTGCTTGCTATAATATATGCATCATTAGTGGCACTTGCTCAAAAAGACATGAAAAAAATGATTGCCTATTCTTCGATTGCCCATATGGGATATGTTACAATAGGTATTTTTAGCTTTACGGACGCAGGAATTAGCGGAGCATTATTCCAAATGCTTAGCCACGGCGTGATTTCTTCTTGTTTATTCTTGATCGTCGGTACTCTATACGAAAGGCTGCATACTAAAGAAATAGCGAAGTATGGCGGGGTGGCAAGCAAAATGCCTCTACTTGCCACGTTTTTTATGGTCGCAATGCTCGGCTCAGTTGGACTTCCAGGTACTAGCGGATTTATCGGCGAATTCTTAAGCCTGCTCGGAATTTACAAAGTAAACATAATGGCAACTTTTTTAGCAGCTCTCGGGATAATTCTTGGGGCTGTTTATATGCTGAAACTATACAAAGAAGTTATGCTAGGGGAAATTACTAATAAGGATATCCTTAATTTCAAAGACTTATATAGCTACGAAATAATCTCCATTTCTCCTTTAATATTGCTGATTATTTATTTTGGTCTAATGCCTAGCTCTATTTTAAATATATTTCAGTTACCGGTAGAGAATCTGTTAGTTAAATTTTTCTAGTTGCTTCCAAAAAATTTAAGTGCTACTCTAATTATACAATCTAAAACAAAGAGGTCTATATGATGAAAAGAATAAAAAAAACAGCAGAAGAAGTGAATGAGAAGCTAGATGATGCAAGCAGAGCATTAGGTCAAGAAGCTAATCACATAACAGGTATTGATATAAGCCATGTTGTTAACCCAGAAGCATCAGACCACAAAGAAGCTTTAAAGGATGCTCGTGAAAAATTAGGAATGAGTGATAATCAGGACAATACAGAACTCGCTGGAGCTACACAAGAACAACCTGAAGGCTAACTCTTGGCTGTCACTTCTGCAAAAACAGAAATCCAGTATTGTCATACCGTGGCTTGTCCACGGTATCTAAGAAAAAAGCTTAAAATATCAATAAATTTGATAGTTTAAACTGAATTCCACGAATAAATCACAGCATGACAAAAATTTCTAGATTCCCGCTTTTGCAAGAATGACATATAACTAAGCATGATATCACTTCATCAATTAAATTTTAATATTGAACAAAGGAATTTGTTTGATCTAAGCATTACTTTTCTTCCTTCCTCCATAGTTTATATAAAAGGAGCTAATGGCTGCGGTAAAAGCTCATTACTGCGGATGATTGCAGGAATTATGCAACCAAGCAGTGGCAACATCTATTATAAGAATCTTGATATCAATAATATCCCTAAACCATACTGCACTTATATCGGTCATAATTTAGGTCTAAAGCCGGAAATGACTGTTTTTGAAAATCTCAAATTTTGGTCGGAAATTTATAATTCGGTAGAAACTCTATACGCCGCTATTCATTATTTTAAGCTAACTGAAATATTAGACGAAAAATGCTATAACCTATCTAGCGGTACACAAAAGATCGTAGCGGTAGCAAGGCTTATCGCCTGTCAGTCAAATTTGTGGGTACTTGACGAGATCGAGACAAACTTAAGCAAAGAAAATAGAGATTTACTAAATAACTTAATTACCATGAAAGCGAATAGCGGCGGTGTTGTGCTTGTGTCTTCTCATTTAGAAAATTCTATTAAATCCGCTCAAACATTACAATTTGATACATTGATTTGAATTCATTTACATCGTCAATTATCCCTCGCTCCTTGTAATTAAACTCAACTGATTTGACCATAGTATGAAATTTCGAATGCAAGGTTCGAAATTTCATGTTATAATCTTTTCAAAAATAGAGTATTATAATTTATGAAAGCCATTATTAAACGCCCTAGTTATTTGGAAAAAATAAAAACACAATTTTTAAGCCATAAAATTGTTGCTCTTTTAGGTCCTAAGCAGTGCGGTAAGACTACTTTAGCTCGTCAATTTACTCAAGGTAAAAAAGAAGTACATTTTTTTGATTTAGAAGATACACGAGATTTAGCAGCATTAGAGAATCCTTATATAACACTTGAAAATAAAAAAGGCTTAATTATTATTGATGAAATTCAAAGGCTCCCGAATTTATTTCCCACATTGCGAGTTTTAGTTGATAAAAATACAGAGCAGAAATTTTTGATATTAGGTAGTGCTTCAAGAGATTTAATTAGACAATCATCTGAGACACTTGCAGGCAGAATATCTTATATAGAGGTGCATCCTTTTTCTTTATTAGAAGTACATAATGCAGATAATCTTCATTTATTCGGCGGGTTTCCAAATGCCTATCTTTATCAAGAAACAGCTTTTGATTGGTTAGAGCAATATATTAGAACTTTTTTGGAACGTGATATACCAAATCTTGGCTTTTCGATTCCACCTGCTACGTTACGCCGTTTTTGGACTATGCTCGCTCATTATCATGGAAATATTTTTAATGCTTCTGAAATTGGAAAGTCTTTGGGAGCAAGTGACCACACTGTAAAAAATTATTTAGATATTTTGTCCGGTACTTTTATGGTACGTCAATTATATCCTTGGTTTGAAAATATCTCTAAACGTCAAAAAAAACGCCCTAAAATATATTTTACGGATTCAGGTATATTTCATCACTTAATTGATATTTACTCACACGAGCAATTATTAAAACATCCAAAGTTAGGAGCAAGTTTTGAGGGTTTCGCTTTAGAGCAAATAATCAGGTTATTTGATAAAAGAAGTGAGGATTGCTATTATTGGGGAATACATCAAGAAGGAGAGCTTGATTTATTTATAAAACATAAGGGCTTAAAGCTAGGTTTTGAGTTCAAATTTAGCGATGCACCTACTCTTACTTCTTCAATGCACAAAGCTATAGAATATTTAAAATTAGACGAATTATTTGTTATATATCCTGGTAAAAAAAGATATCAACTTGAAAGTAATATAACGGTTGTACCTGTTAAGGATATAGTAACCCTTTAATCTGGATGCGAGAAGATAGTTTATTATAAACTTCGTTGCGGTTTCTTTTACCAATAGCAAGCACAAGTACTATGATACGATTATCATCTACTTCATACACCAACCGATATCCGGCTGATATCAGCTTTATTTTATATAAGTTATGTCCACCACTTATTGCATCTTTGAATGTATGAGGAAATTCTAACCTTTCAATTAATTTCTTTTTAAATTGTTCTCTTATTGTATATAGTAAACGAAGTTGAATTAGATAAAATTTCTACATCATCTTTTAATTTTTTAAGAACATATCTCACACCGTAAATGGGTTAGCATTAGCGGTATTCGATTTACTCTTAAAAAAATAAAGTATTTCCTATAAATATCATCTAATTCAACTTCGTTTACTATAGCCTAACTTATCCCATTCTTTTTTTGCCGCCGGAATAAATTCTAGTTTATAAGTCACCCACACCAACCGCAATTGCCTTTGATTTATCTTTTAACCGAGTTGTAGCAAGCTCTAATAAATATTGATCATCTAAAGCTTCAATTATTTGTTCATATAATTTAGCAGGAATTAGATAGGCAGTAGGTTTATTATGATTTAGTAAAGCAACAGGCTCACCATTAGATTTGTCAAGTAAAGCAGTAGGGCTTTTTTTGAATTCTGATATACTAACTGTTAAATTTGCATAAATATGTTCCATAATTATACCTATAATAAGTATTTAATTAAGTATTAATATAGTATGTAATTTCATATTTATCAATAATGTACTTTTGATAAATTAATTTTCTACAGAACTATTCATTGTAGATTTACCTATATTCATAATCTTTATGCAGCTTGTTAGCTAGTGACTGCTCCCAGCGATCGCCGTTTTGCAGTAGTTTCTCTTTATCATAAATAAGCGCTGTGTGTGTTAGGCTTGCGAACTCAAAATTCGGACCTTCAACTATTGCATCAACAGGGCAAGCTTCTTGACACAATCCGCAATAAATACATTTCGTCATATCTATATCATAACGAGTAGTACGTCTACTGCCGTCTTCTCGCTCATCTGCTTCAATGACTATTGCCTGTGCCGGACAAATAGCCTCACAAAGCTTACAGGCAATGCAACGCTCTTCACCGTTTTCATAACGACGCAAGGCATGCTCGCCCTTAAACCTTGGACTAACAGGGCTTTTCTCATACGGATAATTGATGGTGACTTTAGCTTTGAAGAAATATCTTAAAGTCAAAGCCATACCTCTTATTATCTCATATAGAAAAAACGATTTTAAATAATTGATCATAAAAATTTTAAATACCCGGCAAATGATCAGTATAAAGTAACACGCTTGACACTAGCACCACCCAAAACAAAGTTAGCGGCAAGAATACTTTCCAACCTAAACGCATTAATTGGTCATAGCGATATCTTGGAAGCGTTGCTCTGATCCATAAAAAGCAAAATAGTAAAAACCCAACTTTAAAAACAAACCAAAAGAAACCTGGAATAAAATCAAGCCACGAGATATTAAAAGGCGGCAAATAACCTCCTAAAAAGAAAGTCACAGTCATTGCACTAACTAATATCATATTAGCATATTCGCCTAGGAAAAATAAAGCAAAACCCATAGAGGAATATTCGACATTATAGCCGGCAACTAACTCCGATTCTGCTTCCGGTAAATCAAAAGGCAACCTATTAGTTTCGGCAAGCACTGAGATAAAAAATACTACTCCCATCGGCATAAGCATTAAATCAATCCACCACGGCATCGTTCTTTGTGCCTCGACGATTTGGCTTAAGTTAAGAGTACCGGTAGTAAGTAGTACGGTGATAATAACAAGCCCCATCGATACTTCATAAGATATCATTTGTGCCGATGAACGAATAGCTCCAAGGAATGCATATTTTGAGTTACTAGCCCAGCCGGCAATAATAATACCGTAAACACTTAAAGATGAAATAGCGAGAATATACAAAACACCAACATTAATATCAGCAAGCACTACGCCTTTGGCAAAAGGTATAACTGCCCAACCGATTAAACTTAATATGAAAGTTATCATTGGTGCTAGGACGAACAATATCTTATCGGCATTAGTTGGAATGATCGGCTCTTTGAATAATAGCTTTAGTGCATCGGCAATAGGTTGCAAAAGCCCAAATGGTCCAACAACGTTGGGACCTCGGCGAAGTTGCATAAGTCCAATCACACGACGTTCTGCATATGTCAAATACGCAACACACAATATTAAAGGGATAGTAATTGCCACTACCTTTAAGGCGATTATAATTAACGGAAAAATATATTCAAAAAATAGGTTTAGCATGAAAATAACCTATTGTCATCCCGTGGCTTGATCACGGAATCCAGCATAAAGCGAGATAAATCAAGCTTTTTGTATTTTTTGTTATTGGATCCCGTGGTCAAGCCACGGGATGACATTAATGACATTATTATCATGCTGCCTCCTCATCCCTCTTCTGCTTAGCCTCAACACATCTTGCCATAGTTACCGAGTTTTTGCTAATCACGTCAGTCATATAATAATTAATAGGGTTTGCTGTTATAGGCTCTTTTAATAGCTTATCTTTAGAACTAAATTTAGCAAATTTATTCTCTATAATTTTACCGACATTAGCAAATATCGGATATTCTTCGGCAAGCTTTGTGCGTATTTCCTGTAAATTATTTAAACCGATATCCACTTTCAAACAATCAGCAAGCTCTTTAATAATTGCTACGTCTTCTTTAGCATTCCCTACAGGTGATACTGCTTTCTCGGCTATTTGCGGTCTACCCTCTAAATTTACGTAAATTCCGCTCTGCTCGGTATAAGCAGCTGCCGGTAAAATAATATCGGCACTGCTAGCCCCGATATCCCCGTGATGCCCTTGATATACTATAAAAGCCGACTTGAGTTTATCAACTTGGACTTCATCCGCTCCAAGTAAATAAGCAAATTCTATCTCTTCTAATTTATCTAGTGAAGTATTAAAGCCAATATCAAGACCACCTACAATCGATGCGTGATTATGAAGTAAATTAAAGCCTTTCCAATCATCACGCATGATGTTACATTCATCCACTATTTTATGGATTAGCGATAATATAGCATATCCGTCATCTCGCCCGTAAACACCGTCACCTACTATAATCATCGGATATTTTGCTGCTTTTAAAGCTTTAGTAAATTCATGATTACCTGAAGCTAGCTCCTCGAAAATTTTGATACTATCTCCTAAATCTTGCACTTTATAAGTTTGATTATGTCCTTTGCCGATTCGTGCCACTTTTAACAAACCATCACGTACTCTTTGCCCTATTCTACTATTTAATACCGGTGCTATCTGTCTTGGATTTGTTCCGATTAACAAGCATAAATCAGCTTTTTCAATTCCTGCAATTGTTGTATTAAATAAATAATTTCCTCGCTGCGAAGTATCTATTTTATAGTCATACCCGTTAACGCTATAATTATTGCATCCTAGTTTTTGCAAAAGCTTTTTAAGCATAAACATTGCTTCAACAGGAGCAAAACAGCCGGCAAAAGCGGCAATTTGTTTCGGGTCAATCGATTTAATTTTAGTTGCTATAGTTTTTAAAGCCTCAATCCAGCTTGCTTCTACTAACTTGCCGTTTTTTCTAATATATGGCTGATCTAAACGCTGATATTTCAAACCGTCATAACTGAAACGGTTTTTATCCGAAAGCCATTCTTCATTTATATCCTCGTTAACCCTCGGTAACACCCGCATTACTTCATTATCCCTACTATCGACACGGATATTAGACCCCTCAGCATCATGCACACCAATACTTGCAGTATGCTTTAGCTCCCATTTCCGAGCTTTAAAGGCGTAAGGTTTTGAGTTAAGAGCTCCAACAGGACAAATATCGATCATATTGCCAGAAATTTCAGACTCAAGAGCTTGCTCTAAATAGGAAGTAATCTCCATATGCTCACCACGATGGATGGCTCCCATTTCTTCTATTCCCGCTATATCATTGGCAAACCGAATACATCTAGTGCATTGTATACATCTAGTCATCGCTGTTTTAATCAGCGGTCCCATATATTTATCTTTAATAGCTCTCTTGTTTTCATGAAATCTATTAGTGCCTTTGCCATATCTAAAAGCCTGATCCTGCAAGTCGCACTCCCCGCCTTGATCACAAATAGGACAATCTAGAGGATGATTGACAAGTAAAAACTCCATCACCCCTTCACGTGCTTTTTTCACCATAGGCGTATCGGTATGAATTACCATACCGTTACCTGCAGGCATTGCACAGGAAGCTATCGGCTTCGGTGATTTTTCCATTTCCACCAAGCACATACGGCAATTTCCGGCAATTTTTAAACGCTCATGATAACAAAAATGTGGGATTTCTTTACCGGCTTTTTCGCAGGCTTGATAAACGGTACTACCCTCTTCTATTTCTATTTCGGAGCCATCTATAGTAAGTTTTATCATCTTTATTTAATCCAGTAAGTCATAGGATTTGGATATGCTTGATCTTCTATCATATATTTAAAGCCGATAGCAACTCGAAGCACATACCAAACAGCTAATACAAAATATAATACTACTCCAATGATAACAAACGTGAGTACAAAACATATAATCCATCCTATAACACCAAGGCAAAAAGTACGAAATAAAAACACGTAATGACTGGTAGCAAAATTATCGCCTTTATCTTTATTAAAATATGCAAAAAATACACCGATTAGTGATAATATCGGTGCTACTACTCCGCATAAATATAATATATATACTATAATTAAGTTTTTTTTACCGCTTTCGGTATACTCTTTAAGTTGTTTATCCATGTCTTTACCTTTTATTTCTCTATTTCTAATTTCAACTTTTCTATTTCTTCTTTTAAGAGCTTAGTATATTTAACTATTTTTTCTATAGATTCATTATCGACTAACATTTCTTTTGCGATTTCAAATTTTTCCTCACGATATTAGTAAATCTTTATTCTCTTCTACTCCGAAGATTTTCTTAGATGCTAAATCTATTCTCGTATTGACTTTATACATGATTATTTTTTAGATTCTCTACCACAAAATGCATAATACTACCGTGCTTTATATAATTTATCTCATTATCGGTAAATATTTGCAATATTAAATCAATAGTTTGTGTCTCACCGGTGTGTTTTTCTATCAAACATTTAACAGGCATATAAGGTTTTATATGCTCGTTTAAACCAATAATATTAACTGACTCCGAACCATCTAACTCTAAATCCAAACGGGTCATGTTATTTGTAAAAATTAGTGGCAACACCCCCATACCGACTAAATTTGAGCGGTGTATTCGCTCAAAACTCTCGGCGATTACGGCTTTTACACCAAGTAACTGCGGACCTTTCGCTGCCCAATCTCTAGACGAACCGCTACCGTATTCTTTGCCGGCAAAAATTACCACCGGTATATTGCTTGCTTTATAATCCATGGCGGCATCATAAATAGTTTGCTGCTCGCCTTTTAGCTGATTCACGGTAAAGCCGCCTTCTACTCCTTTGCACATTTCGTTTTTTATCCGAATATTGGCAAAAGTGCCACGCATCATTACTTCATGATTTCCTCTGCGTGATCCATAAGAATTAAAATCAGTAGGTGATATATGATGATCCGTTAAATATTTAGCAGCAGGACTGATTTTACTAATGCTTCCTGCCGGCGATATATGATCGGTAGTAATTGAATCACCGAAAATTGCTAAAATTCGGGCAGATTTTATATCTTTTATGTTATTTATGCTACCTATATTTTCAAAATAAGGCGGGTTATTGATATAAGTACTACTTTTATTCCAGCTATAAGTTGGGCTACTTGTTACCTCTAAATTTTGCCACTCTTTTGTTCCGCTAAATATATCAGAGTATTTTTCTCTAAACATAGAGGAATTAATAGAATTTGCAATCACCTTATCTATCTCTTCTTTACTTGCCCATATATCTTTTAAATAAACATCTTCCCCTTTGTTATTTCTCCCGAGTGGCTGCTTTGTTAGGTCAATATTAAGCGTACCGCTGAGTGCATACGCTACAACTAAAATAGGCGATGCGAGATAGCTTGCCTTAGTAAGCGGGTTTATACGTCCTTCGAAATTTCTATTGCCTGATAAAACGGAGGCAACAACTAAAGCGTTTTTATTTATAGTATCTTCTATTTCAGCATTTAAAGGACCGGAGTTGCCGATGCAGGTAGTACAGCCGTAACCAACTAAATTAAAACCTAATTTATCTAAATATTGATTAAGCCCGCTATTTTTTAGATATTCCGTTACGACTTTTGAACCTGGAGCAAGTGAAGTTTTAACCCAAGGCTTAACGCTAAGTCCTTGCTCTATCGCTTTTTTAGCAAGTAAAGCTGCCCCGATCATCACAGAAGGATTTGAGGTATTAGTACAACTAGTTATCGCCGCAATTACTACATCACCGTTGCCTATTTCGTAACTTTGATTTGCGACTTGATATTTTTTATTAATCTCTTTATTTGCTGAAATAAAGGAAGGTAATTCATGTGCAAAGTTACTTGCTACTTCTTCTAAATTTACCCGATCCTGCGGACGTCTTGGACCCGCTAACGAGCTTTGTACAGTACTTAAATCCAATTCTAAAATATCGGTATACTCTGCTTCATGTTCAAAATCATACCAAAGATTTTGAGCTTTAGCATACTCCTCTACTAATTTGATTTGCTCCGGGTCTCTACCGGTTAGTTCTAGATATTTAACAGTTTCCTGATCAATCGGGAAAAAGCCGCAAGTAGCACCGTATTCAGGCGACATATTGGAAATAGTAGCACGATCGGCAATCGTCATATTTTTAAGTCCCTCACCGTAAAATTCGACGAACTTACCTACTACTTTTTTCTTCCGTAATAACTCGGTAACGGTTAGCACTAAATCGGTTGCAGTAGCAGTACCGGTTAACTTACCGGTTAGTTTTACGCCGATCACTTCCGGCAGAATCATACTAAGCGGTTGTCCGAGCATTGCAGCCTCTGCCTCTATTCCGCCGACTCCCCAACCAAGCACCGACAACCCGTTTACCATAGTTGTATGGCTATCTGTACCGACTAGACTATCGGAATAAGCGAACCCGTCATTATGCCATACGACTTTTGCCAAATATTCTAAATTTACCTGATGGCAAATACCCGTACCCGGCGGCACTACCTTAAAATTATTAAATGCCTGTTGTCCCCATTTAAGAAACTGATAACGCTCTATATTACGCTTCATTTCCATTGCTACATTCTTGCCGAATGAATCACTAGCTGCGTAAGAATCAACACTAACAGAATGATCTATTACAAGGTCAACAGGGATAAGCGGGTTAATTTTTAGCGGATCACCGCCTATTTTCTTCATCGCATCACGCATGGCTGCTAAATCTACAATAGCCGGCACACCCGTAAAATCCTGCATCAACACCCTTGCCGGCATAAAATCTATTTCTGCTTCTGACTTCTTATTTTTTAGCCATTCTTTAAAAGCAAGTAAGTTTTGTTTTCCCCCACCGGTACGTAAGATATTTTAAAAAAAAACTCTTAAACTGTAAGGTAATTTTTTTAAAGAAAGGTCGATATCACTAGCAGATTTATTAATATAATAAATTTTAT
>Ga0153985_1000088_pt1 | contig 28150 bp, 25 predicted proteins | sample TSGA069MetaG_FD_104715 | JGI IMG/M metagenome (GOLD analysis project Ga0153985, IMG submission 104715) | Attine ant fungus gardens microbial communities from Georgia, USA - TSGA069 MetaG | ecosystem: Host-associated > Fungi > Mycelium > Unclassified | place: USA: Georgia, Alexander Wildlife...
AAGTCTTGTCACAGGTCCTTTTTCCGAACAAACGGTGTGTCAGAAGTAGCTTCTTCTTCGCAAGCTACGCATACAGTTACTGCTAAGTTTCACTAAGCAGAGCTAGCATTCGGAAATAAGCCGGAATTTATTGAAACTGATCACTTCTGTCACAACCTCTTTATTTGTTGGCCAGACTAAAATGAAAAGGATAGTGTGGTTTGACGATTATGCATATTAAGCTTTACTATTTAAGTAATATGAGGGATCGAATGAGTTTATTGAAAGTGATTGGAAACTATTTAGACGTAAAATTGGCGGATGGCAAGAAAACTATCTGGACGGATTGATTAAAGAGTATCTTAAACTTTTAGCACAAGAGAAGCAGCCATCTGAAAAATTTTGGACACTTGAAAAAAGAATAAATAAGGATAAAAGAAAATCGGGCGCGACAATTGAATTGAGACGATCAACGATGATACTAAGCATTTTAGAACTGCTCCACGATGAAGTGATCGAAATGGAAGATTTGAATGATTTCAGCCCAACACTTAAAGCGACAATAAATTTTTACAAGAACTAAAGTAGCCGCTTGATGGAAGAAAAAACGTTCAACTTCTCTCTTGACTCCCACGTTACGTGTTGGTCCATACTGATAATAAAGAAAGAATAATGAGGAGGAAATAATTATGGCACGACCAACAACAAAAATTGATTTGATCCAGGCAGGAAATGATGGTTACAAAAAAATGGACGATTTACTGGGCACGATTCCAACGGAGCATTTAAATACTACGTTCACCTTTGATGTTGAAAAGGAAAAGAAGGCTCATTGGAAACGGGATAAAAATTTGCGAGATGTTCTAATTCATTTGTATGAATGGCATCAATTACTGTTGCATTGGGTAAAGGCAAATCAGGCAGGTGAGACGAAGCAATTTTTAAAAGAAGGCTACAACTGGAAAACCTATGGAGCGATGAATATTGAATTTTTAGAAAAGCACCAAACAACTAGTTATCAGGAGGCGCGGGAGCTTTTAGCAGAAAGCCATCAGCAGGTGATGGCGCTGGCCGAAGATTTCTCAAATGATGAATTGTTTTCAAAGGGTATTTTTCCTTGGGTGGGCGGCAGTCCTTTAGGCAGTTACTTTGTATCAGCTACATCAAGTCATTATGATTGGGCAACCAAGAAAATCAGAAAGTTCAAAAAATCCTTATAAAAAGAAGCAAGAATCGAGAGCAGTTTGAACTGCTCTTTTTTCGTGTCATCGGACACATTAAAAATATCGCAAATAAAATAATTCAAAAACAAAATAATTCCTGCTTTTAGGCGAATGACCGACCACCATTTTTTTTGGTACAATGAAAGAAAATGGTGGTTGGAGGTAGGGTATGAAAAAGAGCAAGGTTGTGTTGGCTGCGGGTGTACTAGGTGCCGCAGCAATCGTAATGAAACAAAAGTTGAAAAAGGAGACAGTCACCAAGCATCTGATTCCTCGACATTGGGATGAAGGGGAAATCAATGAGCGGCTGCAGACGTTTACTAAGAAGCTAGCGACAGGCGACGAAGAAGCGCTCGAAACTTTCGTTTTAGGTAAGGAAGGAAAGTATTTCGCTCCATTAAAAGGGCAAGAATTGCTGTTTTTAGAAGCGCATTTTCTGAGCCTATACAAGGTTAAGGAGAATAGCAGCAATAATCTTCGCGGTTTGGTTTCTTATCGTGTGGCAACGCCGAAAAAGGAATATACTTATCTAATCAAAGCGGCTCGTTTGAAAGTCGGTGACCATTTGGATTGGTATATTCAGGAGATTATTCAGCAGGATTATGGCATTAAGTATCCTAACCAATACCTGTTGCAGTTGACGCCCGTTCGACCACATGAAGAGCTTTGCCAACTCGAGACGGATGCGGGAACGATTACCATCAGACTGTTTCAGCAAGATGCACCGAAAGCAGTCAAAAACTGGCGTGGACTTGTTAAGCAAGGTTTCTACGATGGAACGCCTTTTGCGCGAGTGATCAAGGATTTTGTAATCCAAGGCGGTGCATTAGACGGATCAGGACAAGAAAATCAGTCAATCTATGGCGGATTTTTCGAGGATGAAGTCGATGAGGGATTGTATCATTTTGATGGGGCGGTATGTCTCGGTAATCATGGCCCTAATACCAATGGCAATCAGTTTTATATTGTAGAGCGGAATCATGTAGACAACGAACAATTGTATCGCATGAATTTGCCGCAAAAGGTTCGGTCACATTATGAAGCGGTTGGCGGCATCCCTGAACTGGATGGACGCTATACCGTATTTGGCCAGGTTATTGAAGGAATGCCCGTTGTTCGTACGATCGCCAACCAAATGACCGACGATGAGGATGCACCGTTAGAACCGATCATGATTCAAAAAATCACGTTTAAAAAAGCAAGTCAGAAATAATCTGATATGCTTAGACTGTCGATCTAAGCTGTTCCAAGCTCAAATTACGAGCTTGGAACAGCTTTTTATCTTTTAATTTCTAGCGTTTTATTTTACTGAATTTCGTTGTTTACGAGAGCGGGCACATTGTTTCTAATAAGGAGGCGGTTATTCCTCTTCAATTACGTGTACGATCGCTTTTTCAAATAATTTCCCATTAGTAATGAATACACGATCCAGCTTATTCAAGACATGATGGATATCAAATTCAATCAATCGCTCTTCGCCGGCCTTCAGTTGATGGTGATGGCGATAATCCCTAGTACGTTTTGGGATATCGATCCAACAGCCGCTATCACGGCTATAAACTGAGTGAGTCACATTGACGGTTCCTTTATCGACTTTAATTCGATATCTTTTAGGTCCAAATGTTTCGATCGGTAATTGATGAGAATGTTTTTTCCAGAATAAATGATGCAGTTCGACGGTTTCCTGCTTATTCGCCATTTTTAGCGGCCTCCTTGATTGTTCCGATACGATACCCCTCATGGTGCTTCAAGAAGACACTCTTCGCCCGTACAATTGTTTGCGAGGTATAAATACCTTGATGTCCGGAAACAAAGTAACTGATGAAGGCGGCAATAATGAAATAGGGCAATGCCTTTGCACCGAAAAGGTCGATGCCCAACATGATCGTTGTCAATGGGGCGTTTGCCGCACAGCCAAAAACGGCGATCATTCCTAGTGCGGCTAAGAAGGCAGGAGAGATGCCAAACAAATTTCCCAGACTTCCACCCAATGAGGCCCCGATCGAAAACAAAGGAGTTACTTCGCCCCCCTGCAAGCCGGCGCCTAAACTCAAGCTAGTCGTGAGCAACTTGATGATTGGATCAAGCAAAGTCGTTTTCCCGACAAAAGCATCATCAATCAATGGCAAACTTAAGCCTATAAACTTTTGACCGTGCATGAAAAAAATAGCGGCTGTCACGATCCCTGATGCAACAAATGCCCGCAACAGGTAGTTTTTGAATAAGTTAGCGTAGAAACGTTTCAATGAATGAGTCAGCAGCGCAAAAAGATGGCCGAAAATGCCGAATAAAGCCGACGCGAAAAGGATGATCGCTAAAAGTTTCAAGTTAAAATGAGGAATCACGCCGATTGGATGCCCTTCATGAACGGTACCTAAGGATTTTGACACATAGTCTGCTAGATAAGAGGAAAAGAAACAAGGGATCAGTGCCTTACGTTCTAAATTTCCAACATATGCTATTTCCATACCAAAGAATCCCCCAGCTAACGGGGTCCCGAAAATCGATGAAAAACCTGCACTAATTCCTGCATGAACCAATTGCTTTCGACAATTTTTTTCCAAATGAAAAGCGTCCGCAGCCTTATTGGCAAAAACGCCCCCGATTTGTACAGCACTTCCTTCACGACCAACAGAGGCACCGAATAGGTGAGAAAGAATCGTGAAAACAAACGTAAAAAGTGCCATTCGACTCGGCACATCAGTCTCTTTCTCGGTACTTTCAATAATCAGATTATTTCCTTTTTGTGCGCCTTTTCCAAAGGATTGATAAATAAACGCCGTCAGCAGACCGAGAACAGGCAGGAAAAAGAGTAAATAGTGATGCGTTTGACGATAATCTGTCACAAAATGCAATGCCTTCAGCAAATAATGCGAGATCACGCCAGTAAAAACACTAATAAGTGCAATCAAAAAATAAAGCAGTAGTAAATCCTTTAACTCCTTTCTCGCGTTTTGTTGTGATTGTTGTCGTGTTTCTTCCATTCCAAGACCTCCTAGATTTACCACGCTTATCAGCTGACATTGCGGCTAATAAGCAAAAAAAAAGCCAATGATCCCTACAAAATGAATTGTAGAAGTCATTAGCTTGATTCGCGGTTTAAGAAAATTTCTTAGGGAGACATTCATTCCCTTATTTAATTTCTATCTATTTTTACTGTAAAAAGTGGCAAAAGTCAACCAAAACCTGAGCCCTATTTTTTCTTTGTGGAATTTAAGCGCTTAGAAGTCAACCAATAAAGCAAGATCAACACTATCATAACAATCATACGCAATATCGCCGGCGGACTCCACACCCAGATGATGAAAGCGGCGATCAATAAATAGAGCAGGGTAGCAACAATCATCAAAAATGCTCCTTTAGTTATTTTATTAATTAGGTAATCAGGTTAACACCTGTAGCTATTAATGAAAAAAGTTAAGGAATGATTAAATCATCTTCCTTAACTCTCTTTATAATACCACATTTCCAGTTAGATTTCAAGATTGTCATTTTACCAACAGTATGATATTAAGGCTTTGAAGGGGGAGGATGAAGGAATGTCTAAGTTTGACCTATCGTTATTTAACCAGTTTCTTTCGCAACAAAAGGAGAACCCGCGCTCGGTGATCAATCAGGAGCTTAAAGCCAATCACAAAGCCTTTCAATTGTCGATCGAGGATTTCTCAGAAATCTCGGAAGAACGAAAACAGCTCTTTAAAGAATATCACCTAATGGATTTTAGCTGGGCGAATTCTCAGTCGATTGGGAGCTTCTTAGTTTCTGAACCAATCTTCTACAAAAATGATTATTTAGCACACTACTCGATACTCCAAGCAGTCTTTTACTATCTGCGGAGCTATCATCCTGGTGGAATAACTGATCAAGAGATTATGGAGGAGATTGAACGACGCTATCAAAAGTATCAAGGGGATGTAGAAATGTTGCAGGGCTCATTTGAAGATTTTCCAGAATTGGAGGAAGACATGTGAAAAATGAATTGTTAGATCCGGCCTTTTATCCATTTTTTATAAAAAAGCTGCAAGAACGACTAAGCGGATCAAGCGTCATGCCGATCGACCAAGTAGAAAGAATTCAGCAGTCCGTTGAATTTGTATTAGCCAACGGAAAAGAGGGGAGTCTGCCAGAACGCTTTGAACAAGGAAAAGAACAGTTGACCCAACGCTTATCGGCGCTTCAAAAACTTTACCAAACAATTCAAGATAATTATCAAAGTTTTGGAATTGAATCATTGGAAGAGAGTCTGGATGAAATCGGCAACTTTTTTTCAGGATACGACCTTGATTACGGAGCAGCAGAAGTAGATCAAGCCTTCCTTGATTATCAACTTGCCGAAGCTGTTCCGGCTGATTTTGTCGGGCTCGATTTTTATGAACGTTTTCTGCATAATTTGGCGGCTAAAGCTTCATTCCTCAAACATATTCCAGAAAATCAAATTTATGAGCTGCTCGATCATTATCAGCGAGGGTTAGGGTTCGACTACCGTAAAGATGTGAATAATCTATTTGAGATCGTGTTTAAACAAATGGTCGGCAAATTGCTCCTTTGTAAAAAAGAAATTCATACGTTATTGTTCAATCCAATCGAAGCACAATATGTTTTAGGAAAGATAAAAAGGCAAAAAATATTTCCAGAGCTGGAGAGCGTCTTCCAACAAAATGAGTATTATCGTCGTGTATTCCAGCAGTATCAAGTCACGATCTGTCGATTACTAGATCCTGAGAAGGCTGTTCGCTTCTTTATTGTGAATGGGAATAGGAAGAAGACATTAGAATTGCCTTCGACCATGTCAGCAACTCGCTTCAATCAATTACTGGAAGCGTATGATGTCGCGGATCAACCAGAAAAAATACAATTGATTACGGATGGAATTTCAGCTCCAGAAGACTTCAAGGAATACCTGGAAAATAGTGAAGAAAGCCCGGAGTTTTATAAAAGTCTTTTTAAACACCTGGATAAAAACTTTATAAAGATTCTCGCGCTATTTGTTATGAGAGATTTTGATTGCGATAAAAGTGAAGATATCCTAGATACGAAAGCTTCTGATAGATTATCGAATCTTTTAAAAGACTATATAAAAACTTTTAGTTTTGTTGTTCGTTCTGAACTTTTTGTGGATGTTAATGAGTATCAACTACTTCCTCGGGATATCTCTTAAACCTATGATTCTATCGTAAAGTAAGAACTTTCCCAATAATTTGCTCGACCAGTTTTGTCATACGCAGAGAAAGTTATGAAATAATTGAAGAAAAACCCGCTAATTAGTCGATTGAGCTAGAAAAATATAATATAGATAGTTATTTCATGAGCAGTATCCAACGTATATTCTCGATTTTCCGTTAATTTGTAGGCAAATAGCAAATAGCTTTTGCTTAGGAGGAAATGGAAATGAGTACCTATTTAAAATTTATTTTAATTGCCGCCCTTTTTTTAACAACGGGTGCCGCATCTGTCTTAGCAGATTCTGACATGAGTTCTTCTTCTAGTACGACGGAACAGTCAACAGTCAAAAAGGCTACTAGTAAGGAAGAAAAAAAAGCTGAAGCTTCATCTGAAAGAGCATCGGATACTTCGACTAAACCGTCTGAAACGACAAATCAATCAACGAGCAGTAGTGAGGCTAACGCGCAAAGCAACCATGAGGGAGCATCCGAAACGAAGGCTTCTTCAACTGCCGCGGAGGAAACGACTGCATCTCCAGAAGCGACTGCTCAACCAGAACCAGTGGTTAATGAAGCAGAACCAGCGAGCCAAACAGCTGAATCAACAGATAATCAGAATGTAGCAGAGCCAGAACAGCCAACTTCAATTCAAGCGGACCAATTAATGATTAACGGGCAGTTTATTTCTTATTCAAATGCTGGACAAGGAAGTGGTCAAGCAATCATTGACGCTAATCCAAATCAAGTAGCAACTTGGGGTGGAGCAGCCGTGCAATCAGGAAACGACGGAGCCAATACACACTTCATCGGGCATAACCCTGGAATCTTTAATGTTTTATTTTCAGTAGGAGCCGGAGCGAAAGTAGAGGTTTCTGACAGTTCCAATAATGTAACTTCATATACCGTTTCCCAGGTCGTTACAGTTGATGATTCGGGAATGGCGGAAGACGGAACCGATTACTGGGATCAGATCACTGGAACTGGCGGCGGAGAACGTATCACTCTGCAAACATGTATCAATGATGACTATAATCTGATTGTCTTTGCCAATAAATAATCGAGAAAAAAATCAGCCCCATTTAAACAGAAGCGTTTAAACGAGGCTGATTTTCTATTTGTTTAAGATTTGTTGAGAGAAGTAGATTTCCTTGGCAGTTTTTGTTTTTATATTTCCCAGTGCTTTTAAGTGTCTGCGAGATTCATTTTTCTGTGTTGTAATGATAAGGTTCCATAGATTTTCTCGATCAGAAGCAGAGAAGAAATTGTTCACGATTAAGACGTTTTCGCTGTCATAATTTTTGATCGGATTGTTACTTAGAACGATGTCATACTTAGCAAATTCTTCAAAGTCTTCTGGTCCCGCTGAGATGACAGGCTCTTTGAAGGTATCAACGGAGATCCATTTATTATAATTCGCGGTTAGGAAATCCTGCAGCATTTCTCCATGCTTGCGGCCTAGATCGCTAACGACGAGGATCGTGACTTTTCGTCTCAGCTTTTCTAAGTGTAAGGGCAGGTGGGACCATTCCTTCATTAGTAAGAAAAAGATATTGGTTAAGCGAATGTCGGTCCATAATTCTGGTGATTTCTTTTCGATATCCTGCAAATGGATTTTTACAAGGGTTGAGAAAATCGGATAGACCAGCTGAATCTCACGAGCAAATTTTTGATATTTATCAAACAGCATGATTTGACGGTAAGGATAAAAATTATATTCCACATACCATGACATCATTTGCTGGATGATCTTCCGCCTATCTTCACGATCCAACGGATATTCGATCGCTAGTGAGAGATTTTTTAAAAAGGTATCGATCTTGCTATTAATCCGCACGATCTGTTCGGGATTGTCCCAATTGTAAAACTCATGGAAAACGGTTCGACTAATTTCTTTGTACCATTTTTGCGGCAGCTCGAAGCCAGTTTCTGCTAATAAATGTTCAGCAAAGGGACGGCTGAAATCCATGACCTTGTCGATCGTATCGTCTTCTTCAGCGTAAATACTTTCTGGCAAGTAAAATCCCTGATGCATTCGGTTTAAAGTCACCAGGAATAAATAGGCTGCCTCTTGAATTTCTCGATCATCTAGCGAAACATCAAAGTCTGTGGAGGTTCGCATAATAAAACAGGTAGTTTCTTCATGATCCAGAGAAAAGGGCCACTGGTTGCCCCCATATGCTTCTGTAAAATATTGTTGGTAAAAGAAGCGGACCCACCGTTCATCTGGCCCTGTGATTCGAAAGGGCGATCGTTCAAGTTGAAGACCGCGCCGTTTTAAAAAGTCCTCTAACGCATTGACCATCCGGTAAAAGGAAGCCTCGCTCATAAACAATTCATTGATCCAATAATCCGCGTCCTGATTGGACTCATACAGCATTTTTTCAACAAATTGGAATTCATTCGATTCTTTGTGAATCAGGCCATAGACGTTGCCCATTTTATTTGAAGTAATATTGTTCAAGCGTACGCCTTGGAATTTTGAGTATTCAATATAAATATAATCTCCCCAAAACTCATTGATGAAATCGACATCTGATAATAGCGTTTTCGCGGAGCAATCGATCGTACGGGCCGCCTCTTTAATATCGCACCAGGAAGGCAGCTGATCTAAAAATTCAACGAATTGAATTCGTCGGTAAGTAGAGGAGTTAAGTAGCTGTTTCATATTGACTCCTTTCAAAAATAATTTTTTATGTTTATAATTTTACCGATTTTCTTAAAAAAAAGCGAGCTATTTAGTTAGAGAATAAAATAAATTGTTGAGATAGAAGAAAAAAAGTGAGTATTTTCACAAACAGTGCTATGTTATGATAGAAAAAAAGAAGGAGCTAACTAAACGTGATTAAATTAGAAAAAATTATAGCACCCAAATTAGATGAAAATGTCTTGCCGGTTCAACTGACAGATCAGACGATGGCAGCACGTAAAGATAATTTATTAAAAAGAATGCGGGAAGATGCTTATGATGCAGTCGTGATCTATGCTGACTTGGAACATGGCGGAAATTTTGAGTATTTCACGGGTTTTGTTCCGCGTTTTGAGGAGGCATTATTGGTTGTTCACCAATCCGGTGAAGCTTACTTAGTCTTAGGAAACGAAAACTTGAATAAAGTACCATTTGCTCGGATCGAAGCGAAGGCAGTCCATTTGCCGCATTTCTCACTGCCAAATCAACCGATGGAAACAACGTTGAGCGTGCCGGATATTTTGAAACAAACGAAATTAGACACTGCGGCTTCAATTGGGTTGATCGGCTGGAAGAACTTCACTAGTCAACAAGAAGACAATGCCGCTTTTTTTGATCTGCCATATTTTTTAGTGGAAGGCTTAAAACAAGCAGCCCCAGCAGCGAACTTCAAGAATGCCGCCTATGTGATGATTGGTGAAAATGGCCTACGGACTACCAACAATGCCAATGAAATCGCTCATTATGAGTTTGGTGCAATGGTTGCTGGGAATTGTATTTTAAATGCGATGGATCAATTGGAACTGGGAAAAAGTGAAATGGAGATCGGCGCGTACTTGAATAATTATGGTCAAACGCCTAGTGTAGTTACGATCATGGTGACTGGCGCACGTTTTGAGAAAGCGAACTTGTATCCAACAGGGAAGAAGATTCAGCTTGGCAATCGTATTTCCATGACTAGTGGATATAAAGGCGGTCTGCAAAGCCGCGGCGGTTATGCGGTCAACACCAGCGAAGAATTGCCTGAAGCTGAGCAGGATTATTTAGATCGTATTGCTAAGCCTTACTTTAATGCGGTCAAGACCTGGTTTGAAACTATCGCTGTTGATAGGACGGGTATGACTTTGTACAATCAGATCGAGCAAGTCTTGCCAAAAGCGACATACGGCTGGCATTTAAATCCAGGTCATCTTTGCGCGGATGAGGAATGGTTGGCTTCACCGATTTATCCTGCCTCAACAGAACGAATCAAAAGCGGTATGATTTTCCAATTTGATATTATTCCATCAGTTACCGGCTATTCTGGTGCTAGCTGTGAAGGTGGCGTAGTACTAGCGGATGAAAGTTTGCGGGCAGCCATCAAAGCGGATTACCCAGAAATGTGGTCACGAATGCAAGCGCGCCGCAGCTATTTAATAGAAGAAATCGGTATCGCACTAAGTGAAGAAGTCTTGCCGATGTCTAATGCGGCGGCCTATTACCGTCCGTTCTTCTTAAATAAAGAAGCCGCGTTAACAGCTAAATAAAGGAAATAATTAATACCTCAGGGGAACAACCTTGAGGTATTTTTTTAATTTACTTAAAGAAATGGACAATATCGTTTTGTCAGTTCAAAAAGCCGCAGCAAACTTAATCGCAGTTATGCTATACTTTTTCTAATAAATTTTTAAGGAAAGACTTAAAGGAGGAACACGGATGCGGATTGGTTTTATCGGTGCGGGAAAAGTAGGAACGAATTTAGCCCGCTATTTTTACAGCAAAAACTTTGCGATTGCCGGTTTTTACAGTAATCATTTTGAGCACGCTGTCAAAAGTTCGCAAAAAACAAAGAGTCAAGCGTTTACTAGTTTGGCTGAATGCGTCAAGGCGAGTGATTGGTTGTTTCTGACTGTTCCGGATGATTGCTTAGCAGCAGTTTGGTTTGAAGTTGAGCCCTTGATATCAAACGAGCAATTCATTTTCCATTGCAGCGGTGCAAAGAGTGCGAGTATTTTTACAACCAAGAAGGCGTCTTCCTGCTTTTCGCTGCACCCTTTGCTGGCTTTTGCTAATAAAGAGATGCCATTGGAGCTGATAGCTGAGGCTCCCTTTACATTGGAAGGTTCAAAAAATTTAAAATACGTCGAAAAAATCTTGGCGTCGTTAAATAATCCCTTAGCAGTCATCGCTTCTGAAGAGAAAGTACGGTACCATGCCGCCTGTGTATTTGCCAGCAACCTAGTCGTCGGATTGGCAGCTACCGCTGAAGAGGTATTGTTGAATTGCGGTTTGCCGGAAGAATTCGCCCAGAATGCTTGGCGTCAGTTCTTTTTACAAAATACCCAGAATTTACTAGCGATGAGTCCTAGTGAAGCGTTGACTGGACCAGTTGAAAGGAATGATCTTTCAACAGTGAGTGATCACTTAGCAACATTAACAGGCGAAGAAGCAGCTATTTATCGAGCGCTCACTAAAAAGCTGCTTCACATAGCAGCTGCAAATCACCCGGAACGGGATTATCAAGTAATGGAAAGGATGTTGAATCAGTGAAAAATACCGTTTTGACGATGCAAGCACAGAAAGAAAAAGGTGAAAAAATCAGCATGCTGACAGCTTATGATTATTCCACTGCTAAAGTTATGGATCAAGCTGGGATCAATTCACTTCTGGTAGGAGATTCATTAGGGATGGTGATGCTTGGTTATGAGGATACCTTATCAGTTACGATGGAGGATATGATTCACCATTCTCAAGCAGTGGCGAATGGAGCGAAGAATGCACTTGTAGTGACTGACCTGCCATTCATGTCCTATCACGTCTCGGTTTCCGATGCTGTTTATAACGCGGGAAGATTGATGAAAGAGGGCAGAGCCGCGGCAGTCAAGCTGGAAGGCGGCGAAGCATTTAGCGATACGATCCAAGCAATCACACGCGCATCTATCCCTGTCATGGGACATATCGGACTGACTCCGCAATCAATCAATGCTTTTGGTGGATTCAAGGTTCAAGGAAAGACGATCGAAGCTGCTGAAAGAATACTGAGAGATGCGCTGGCGGTAGAAAAAGCAGGCGCTTTTGCGATCGTTTTAGAAGCAATTCCCGCCGACCTGGCAGCCCTGATTACGAAAAGACTGACTATCCCGACAATTGGCATCGGCGCCGGTAATCAGACGGATGGGCAGGTTTTGGTTTATCAAGATATGCTGGGAATGTACGGCGACATGCAACCGAAATTTGTTAAACGTTACGCTGAATTAGGTATAGATATGACAGAGGCGATCCAACAATACAAAGCTGAAATCCAACAAGAGGAGTTTCCCGCCCCTGAACATACTTTCAGTATCGCACCAGAAATAATCAAAGTATTAGAGGAAGGTGAGTAAGCGTGGAAACTGTCGAGACGATAAAAAAAACAAGAACGAAAATCAAATACTGGCGGCAGCTGGGGCAATCGGTTGGTCTAGTACCTACTATGGGCTATTTACACGAAGGGCATCAAAGTTTGATTGAAAAAGCCGTTAAAGAAAATGACCATGTGGTTGTCAGTATATTTGTAAATCCGACACAATTCGCACCAAATGAGGATTTAGCCAGTTATCCTCGTGATCTGGAGAAAGATCAGGAGTTATGCGAAAAGGCCGGGGTTCGTTTAATTTTTCATCCTGAGCCGCAGGAGATGTATCCGGCTGGTTTTAATACGTATGTAGCAGCCTATGGAACGACGGAAGTGCTAGAAGGCGCCAGTCGGCCAACACATTTTCGAGGCGTTACGACCGTCGTTTTAAAATTATTGCAGATTGTTCAACCGGATCGCGTTTACTTTGGCCAAAAGGATGCGCAGCAAGTTGCTGTTGTTCAGCAAATGGTTCGCGATTTGAATGTTCCTACAGAAATCATTGCTTGTCCGATCATTCGCGAAGCAGACGGATTGGCCAAGAGTTCACGGAATGTTTACTTATCTGCAGCTGAACGAAAGGCTGCGCTAGTGTTAAGTCGTGCATTAGGTTTGGCGAAAAATCAATTAGAGCACGGTATTCGTGATCCGCAACTAGTGATTCAAGCAATGGTCGAGGCTATTAATCAGGAACCATTGGCGAAAATTGATTATATAGAAGTCGTTGATCAAAGATCACTGAAAACGGTCAATACGATTGATTCCCCGATTTTAGTACCGATCGCTGTCTATATTGGAAAAACACGATTGATCGATAATTTTTATTGGAATGAATAACGTCAGATGGGACTGATCCAGATAATTCGGATCAGTCCTTTTCCTGCTCTGAGTGTCGTGATATGCTAGATAATGAGGGGAGGGCGGCAAATGATTGAAAGCAGACTATTGCAAATTCTTTTTATTCTATTAGAAAAAGGTTCCGTGACCGCACCAGCGCTGGCAGAGAAATTTGAGGTTTCCGCTCGTACAATTTATCGCGACATTGATGCATTGAGTGCTGCGGGTATTCCAGTTTATGCGGTCAGAGGCAAAGGCGGAGGGATCTTTATCCGTGAAAATTATGTTTTAGATAGAACCTTGTTTTCTGATGAAGAACAAAAAGAACTATTGATCGCTCTTCAAAATTGGAATCTCACCGACGGCACGACGACCAGTCCGCTAGCCGCAAAACTCAGTATGCTCTTCAAAAAGGAGAAGCACGATTGGTTAGAAATTGATTTTTCAGATTGGACCGGCTGGCGAAATGATTTATTTTTGGAAATTCAACGAGCTACTCTTTCTAAAAAAGTTATCAAAATAGGCTATCTAGGAAGCGATGGTCAAATCACCATACGAAATTTAGAGCCTCTGAAACTGGTTTTTAAAGATAAAGCGTGGTATTTGTATGCCTTTTGTCGTTTGAGAGCGGATGGACGGTTATTTAAGATCACTCGAATACGGGAATTGGATGTTTTGTCAGAATCCTTCACACGTGAAGCACCCGCAAAAGTTTTCTCTAAAAAGCAAATACCGCCTAACCGCGTGATTGAACTGACCCTATGGTTTGATGCAACCGTTCGTTCTCGAGTTCAAGAAGAATTTGAAACGATTACTCAGCAGGAGGATGGGACATCAATCGTTGTCATCTCATTACCTGACGATGAATCAACCATGAATTTTTTACTTTCCTATGGGGATCATTTGGAAATTCAAACACCACAGGAATATCGCGCAAGAATGGCTGCTCGGATTGAAAAACTGTTAAATAAGTACAGAACTTGACACTCATTTACAAGTTACTGTTGGTAAACTGATGGTAAAGGAGGCGTTTTAAATGAAACCTATCTTAAAAGACCCAGAAGAATTCCCAACAATTGAAAATTTGGCGAACCAGCTTTCCGGAGACAATCTAAAGCTTTACCAGCAGTTGTTAGTCGAGCTTCATGATCAATCCTTCATGGAAGACTGGAATTATTATAAGGATGGAAGTAATTGGTTAAGCAAAATTTTATTCAAAAAGAAAAACCTCGGCTGGATATCTGTTTGGGAGACAGGCATTAAGGTGACAGTTTATTTTGGTGAAAGAATCTGGCCAACATTGGTCGCCAGCGAATTGTTCAGCAAGCTTGAAGCCAACGGTGCAACGATTCATAAATCGGGAAAATTAACTGCTGTTTTGATCCCGCTTCGGGACGAGACCAGTTTACAAACAGCTGTAGAGACAATAAAATTCAAAAAAAACGCAAAATAGAAGAAGGAGAATGGTCCAAGCATCGACTATTCTCCTTCTTCTATTTTGTTTTAGCCGAGTGAAATAATTTCTGAATATCAACCACATGGTGGATAGGAATCAAACCAAACCTTTCCTACAATAGAAGTTGTAAGGAGGAGAGCGTTGATGAAACCATTAATTGAAGTAAAACAATTAGAAAAGAGCTATAAAAGTAAAAAGGTGATCCATGGAATATCCTTTTCAATTTACGAAGGAGAGATTTTATGTCTCCTAGGACCAAATGGCGCCTCAAAAAGTACAACGATCAATATTCTATGTGGTGCACTTGGATTTGATAGCGGAGAGGTAACTTGCAAGGGTGCTCCGATTGATAAAAATTTGCAGGCATTTAAACAACAATTGGGCGTTGTTCCGCAAGATTTAGCTTTATATGAGGATCTGACAGCAGAAAAGAATGTTCAATTTTTCGCTTCTTTATATGGCTTGAAAGGAAAAGATTTGGAAGCGGGAGTCACCTTTGCGTTGTCATCGGTGGGGTTAACCAGCCATCGAAAAGAAAAGGTAGCATCCTTTTCCGGTGGTATGAAGCGAAGGCTAAACATCGCGTGTGCCCTCGCTCATCGCCCGGCCTTGCTTATTATGGATGAGCCTACGGTAGGAATTGATCCTCAATCTAGAAATCATATATTGAATTCGATCAGAGATATGCAGTTGAAAGGAATGACTGTTCTCTACACCACTCATTATATGGAAGAAGTAGAAGAAATCTCTTCGCGAATTATTATTATGGACCATGGTCAGATTATTGCTGAGGGGACAAAGGAAGCTTTAAAAGAAAAAAATGATGAACGAAAAATCACGATTGAAATCAGTGATTCAAATGAAATTTCGTTGGACTCCTTTTATCAAATTGAAGGTGTAAAAGAAGTGGCATTAAACGAGGATGAATTGTTAATCACTTCAATCAAAGGAATCGAGAATCTCGATCACATTATCGACAAGCTGATTCGTTTGCAACAGAAAATCCAAAATGTTGTTGTTCAAGAGGCTAATTTAGAAACAATCTTTTTGGATTTAACGGGTCGATCTTTAAGAGATTAAGAAAGGAGAAGAACAATGTATCGACTTTTTAGAATTATTCAACGTGATACGATGAATCTGATTACGAATCCTATGTGGATATTCTTTAGTTTAATGTTTCCATTTCTGTTAGTCGTCATATTAGGTTTTTTAACGGGAGGACTGTATGGAGATTATTTTACTAGTTATGACTATTACGGTGTCACACTAATGTTGTTTTCAACGATGTATGCAGCGACTTTTTCAGCCAATAGTTTCATGGAGGAAAAAATCAAAAAGGCCAATTTGCGAATTGTGTATTCACCTATACGTAATTGGTTTATTCCTTTTTCAAAAGCTGTTGCTACTTTTATTTTTACTACTTTCTTTTATACCATCGTCGCTGTGATTTGTCATTTGCTGTTTCAAATAAGATTTGGTGATGGCAAGCTGTTGCAGATCTGGCTTTTATTTATTGGAATGAACTTACTATTCAGCTGTATCGGAGTATTGATGTGCTGTATTTTCAAAAGTGAAGGAGTTGCCAATCAAATTCTTAGTATTTTAACTGCTGCGTTGGCAATGCTCTCTGGCTTTCTATTTCCAATCGCTAACTTAGGAGAGGCATTTGTCAAGATAAGCAAGTGGCTGCCTACGACTAAGGTGGCACAGACAATCTTCGAAATGATTTACGATCAGAATTCGGCAAACTTTTCTTCAGTTTTTTTGATGCTAGTCGCTTTTTCTGTTTTGATATTGGCAGTATCGACGATTCTATTTAACGGGGAGGAATATGTATGATCGCGATGTTCAGAAATGATTGGGCTAGAACATGGCAGAATAAAGCACGGCTCTTTGTTATGTTAGGTTTGATCCTTGTATCCATTGTTCTAGCAGTTTTTGTTAGCGGTAAAGGAAATTTTTCAACCAAAATTGGACTAATCGGCCCTTCGAAACATGAAGTAGTTTCGGATACTGTAAAAATAGATCACCTTTCACAAGAACCTGAAAAATCAGCATTAGCCTTAGGAACGTATGACGCAATTGTTGATATGCGAAGCGGTACTCCCGTGATAACGACCTTTAAAGGTGAGGAATATAAAAAAGAACTGACGGAGCACCTCAAAAATCCTCAGTCTATTCGAAATAGCCAGAAAAACGAAGGAGGCATTGGCAGCATGATTATCGGCTATATGTTGATGTTCGTATTGATGTCCAGTGTAACGAATATGCTGCTGTTTAGTGAAGATAAAGAAAAACACATTATGGAACGAATCAGCACCACACCAGTTAGTTTTATCAAATTATTCGCGAACTATTCATTGTTCTCTTGGCTGTTGCTGTTTATTCCCAACATTTTGATTCTTGCGAGTATTTCGCTTTTGGGTCTTACCGATATCGGTTTTTCTGTTTCCAATTATCTTGTATTGATTGGTTTGATCGCTCTCTTTGGGGTATCATTCTCAATTTGCAACGCATCCTTTTTCAAAGTAGCAGATACGGCAAGTATGTTGGGATCGATGATTATGATGATCACCACCATATTATCGGGGAGTTTCTTTTCGCTGGATAACGGCAATAAGTTCTTCAACAGCTTAATCCATTGGTTGCCGCAAAAACAATTTTTGGAGTTAGTTAAAAATATTGAGGCTGGCCAAAGCTATGGAGAAAACTCTCAACGGCTGCTCTATTTGATTGGCGTAAGTACGGTTTTGATGATCGTTGCTATTTTAAAAACAAGAAGGGAGTATGTCCGTAATTGAGTAAACTGATATACTAAGGGTACTTTTATTGGAAGGAAAATCTTTATGCGAAAACACTTATCAACGAATCGCGTTAAAGCACCAGAAATTCTTGGAAAATCTGTTAATAGAGAAGAATTAGCTGGAAAAATACAAATCGGCCTTCAAAAAAAATTGATGATCTTAGAAGCAGGGGCTGGGCATGGTAAAACGACCGCCATCCGAGAGAAGCTTAGTTATCTCCCTTCAGATCGATGGCATTGGTTGACCCTTAATGAAGATTGTGATCACTTGATCGTTTTCTGGAGCTATCTGATCGAAACACTGAAGGGGCGGTTGGATTCGACAAAGGAGGAACTTCTTGTCTATTTTCAATCAGGAATGAACTCTGAAAATATTGAAGAATTTATTCTCTTTTTAGTAAATAGCTTAACTCTTGAAACAGATGAGTATCTAGTCCTCGATGATTTTCATACTGTAAAAAATGAAGCAGTTCTTCATTCCTTCGAACGTTTTTTAGAAGAACTCCCAGATAATTTGCATGTAGTAATCACAACTAGGTATCAGCCGGAGTTGTATTTAACGAAATTTCTATTGGCAGAACAACTTCAGTATATCCGGGAAGACGATTTTCTTTTATCTGATAATGAGGGAACGACCTTTATTCAGCAAAATTCTCGTGAAGAGCTTTCTCAAGAAACGAAGAACTATTTACTTGAAACTGCGATGGGCTGGATCGGTGGATTAAAACTGTTGATGGCGGTTAAAAAGATCAATCAACCTCATGCTGAAAAAATCAGCTTTGAAAATAAAATCCTTTCAGAATATCTAGCAAGAGAAATATTTGGCAACTTATCGAAAGAGGAGCAGGATTTTTTGGTTATCTCAGGATTCTTTCCCTTCGTCTATCCCAACGTAAGTCGAGAAATTTTTCCAAAGGTCAATTTCTTGTCCATGATTGAGGGGTTGCTGGAAAAGAATCTTATGATTACTTGTATTGATAATGTGGAGCAAAAATTTACTTTTCATCCGATCCTTAAAGAATATCTAGTTAAAGAATTTCAAACATTGCCGGTCGAACAACAACGAAACTTAAGAAAACAAACGGCAGTCGTTTTTATCGAAGATGGATACCTAGATGAAGGGATTTCTTTATTATTCGAATTAGGTGAATATCCGCAGCTTATGAATCTGATCGTGGAAAATCAACAATCTTTTCGGCGAATGTATTATATCGAGCAAATTCCGAAAGAAATTGCGTTGACGAATATCGATTTTGCTTTTCAAAAATTTGTCTATTATTATTCCAATCTTGATTATGATAATTGCTACGACTTGATTGAAGCGCTGAAAGAAAAATATCCTGATAAAAAAGAAATTCGAGCGTTAAGCGGCATTAAGTTACTGCTTGGTTCTGACTATTTAACAACTGCTCAGACACCGAACACGATTCAAGAAATTAATCAACTGAAGCTGGATGATGTATCTAAAGCACTCATTTTCTTGAAAAGTGCTGTGATTCTCTTTTTTAAGGAAAGCTATCAACAAGCAAAACAATTCATTGAAGCAAGTGAAAAATTGAATCAAAAGAGTAAAAGTAATTTTTTGAGCTATTTTAATCAGACACTATTAGCGCAAATTTGCGAGGAGACGGGTGAACTGAACAAAGGCCTGGCTATTTTGACAAAAGTCTATCAGAGTCTAGATAGTTTAGGAATCAATTCCAAGATGAAAGAGACCTATCAAGTTAGTTTTTTTATCACGATAACTGGTATTCATTTGAAACAATTAAACTTGGCGGCTGCGGCAGATACATTGAAAAGAGCTGACACAAACAAACACCCACACATCCGAGCATCCTATTTATATAATTTAGCAGAATTGCATTATCTTGCTGGTGATGAAGAAAAAGGCTGGCAAGTATTTAAAGAATTAGAAACCGGAGCAACAGGCAGCTACAGCAATCCCTTTACACAATCCGGTATTATGAAATACGCTCTAAAAATTGATCAGCTTCCGGGCTATTATGAGGAGCAATTTATCGAAGCCTATGAACAGCATCCTGAACTTCATAATATGGCCTATCAGTTATTTTATGGCATGATCCTGTTAAAAAGAGGGGACTATCAAGGATGTATATATGTGACTGATGGAATTTTAGAAAAGAGTCGAAAGCAACGTATTTACGCTAAAATCATTGAGGCTAATCTATTAAAATTGGCAGCGTTGCTGCAAATGGCAGGAGATAATTCCAGGCAGCTGCTGAATATTTATCATGAGTGCTTATATTATGGCAGTGAAAACCAAATCTTGAACGACTTCTTTCTTTTTCGCCAAGAAATTGCTCAACTTATTGAACTGCTGAAAGATAAAATCGAAGCAAATTTGGAACCACGCGAGAAAGATTTTCATCACAAAATAATGAATTTATGCTGTGTCAGCTTAGGTTCTTTATTGACTGAGCGAGAGATCGAGCTCTTAGGAGAAATGGCTAAAGGGCTGACTAATAAAGCGATTGGTGATAAATTGTTCATTTCAGTAGCGACAGTCAAAACCCATATTTTAAACATTTATCGTAAATTGGAGGTTAGTTCCCGTGTAACTGCCGTTGATAAGGCGAAGCAAATGCATTTAATCTAACTAGTTTATAAGAACGTGCTTTGTTCAATGCCAATTATTCCGCTTGCTAATTCATTCCTTTATGCTAAAATTTTCCTCCTACCGCCAAGCAATCCCCCTATCTACGACAGAATTACTTATGTCGTAGATAGGGGGATCATTTTTTTATAAAAGTTCAATTAACTTTTTTCCATTAGTTTCTTCCAAAATAATCGATGTTGATACCTTGCCATATGCCATCATTGCCGCCAATAATTTTTCTACCTCAGCAATTGTTTGGGCGCGTCCCTGCATGATATAGTTTTCTTCTCCCGTGACTGAATCAATTGATAAAGTAGGATTGAGCTGGCGAGCTCTTTTTATGAACTCATTAAAGTGGATCGTTAAATTACTGATCTTTACATAGAAGGGAATACAGAAACCCAATTTACTATAATCAATTTCAATAGTAAAATTCCGCAAAACACCAATATCAATCATTTTTTCAATTCGTCGTTTGACACTTGGTTCAGACATCCTCACAGTTTTTGAAAGATCTTTGATACGCATGCGGCTGTCCGCTGATAACAGTTTTAAAATCTTTAAATCAGTCTCATCAATCGTATCCATAATCGAGTCCCCCTTTTTAGGTAAAACAGCATCAATTTATTGAAATAATTATTTTAGCCAAAAAATAAATTACTATTTGTAGTTTAAACGAAAAAAAAGAGGAAATAAACTTTTTTTTAGCATATTCAACGTAAAAAGCTTTTCGCTATAATAAGCACAAGGTTTGAAAGCGCTTTTAAACTTGTTAGCGGAAGGAGGAAATAAGTGAATAAATGGATGAAATTTTTCTTGCTTTATGCAGGCGGGACGTTGATCGGAATGTCACAGCTGAAGATAGCCCCGGTGATTACACCATTGTCTCAGTACCTTCATACATCGTTGACACAGATGTCTTTGTTGACCTCGGTTTTTACGATTTCAGGTATCTTTATAGCGATTCCAGGTGGGGCGCTCGTTACTAAAATCGGGGCAAAGAAATTGCTATTGGTGATTATCGGACTATTAGCGGTAGGGAATTTTTTAGGGACAATTGCGGGTTCATTTTCTTTACTGTTAGTGACTCGGGTAATTGAAGGTGTCTCATTTTCGACGATTGTGATGACAGCTGTAGTCCTAATCAGTTATTGGTTTAAGGATAGCTCTCATTCTGGAACAGCGATCGGTATTTTTACGACCTTTCCAGCTTTAGCCTCATTGATTTCAATGAATTTGTTTTTACCATTGTCTGAGAGATTTGGACACTTTGCTAGTTGGTATTTAATTGGTGGCTTATCCATAATTATGTGGATTCTATATTTCCTATTTTTGGATGCCCCGGTAGAGGATACCCTAGCAATAGAAGAGAAGGCGGGTTCACCATTTAAGGCGGTGATAAAGAACAAGACGATATGGATATTAGGGATTTTACAAGGTTGTATGGCTTTTGTTTTATATGCCTATATTGCATTATATCCAGTTTTATTTAGTGATTATTACCACCTTTCTCAAGCAACGGCGAACTTTTATTCAGGATTATTTGGGTTGTTTGGGATTCCCTTTGGTGTAGTGGCAGGCTTTTTACTAGATCGAGTAAAGAAATCAGGTATCGTAATTTTAGGAGCCTTCACAACAATGGCGTTGTCCTGTTTAGCCGCACCATTTTTAGGAGGAATAAGCGGGTTAATTATAGCCCAAGTTTTTTTCTTGTCGGCAGCCACAATGCTAGCATCCTCTTCAATTACGATTTTAGTTCCTCGAGCAGCAGGAAATGAGCGCTTGATTGGCTATTCTATGAGTTTAGTCAATTTATTTTATTACACAGCAATCGTGATTGGTGCACCAGTCATTTCTAAAATAATTGAGAACTTCTCTTGGGTGGCTGGGTTATTGGTCCTGACAGGTATCGCAGTTCTCGGTGTGGCTGGATCAATTATCTATTTATTAACAACGAAAGAAACGCTTAAAAATTAGGAGGGAACAACGTGAATACAACATTTCAAACAGGTTTAGACTATGCAAAAGAATTAGATACAAAAGATAAGTTACACCAATATCGTGAAGATTTCTTTGTTCAACCAGGAGAAATCTATATGGATGGGAACTCTTTAGGGATGGCTTCTAGAGCCGCTGTAGCTAGTATTGAAAAGATGATTGAGCGCTGGAAAAAAGAAGGGGTTCAGGCTTGGAATGATTTATATATATATGGCGAAAAAATCTCCGCTTTAATGGCACCGTTGGTTAATGCGACACCGCAAGAGATTACGGTGACTGGCAGCACAACTTCCGATATTCATTCAGCATTGACAACTTTCTATCACCCTACGGAAGATCGCTATAAAATTTTGGTCGATGATTTAAATTTCCCAACAGATCGTTATGCCGTTGATAGTATTGTTGAATTAAAAGGGTATTCAATTGAGGATGCTGTTAAGGTTGTGCGAAGTTCAGATGGAGAATTTATTGACGAAGATGCGGTCATTGAAGCGATGACAGATGATGTAGCCGTGATTTTATTACCGACTGTTTTATATCGAAGCGCACAGATTATCGATATGAAGCGTTTGACGGAAGAGGCGCATAAGCGTGGAATTATTATTGGCTTTGATTTGTGTCATGCGATTGGCGCAATTGAAATTGATTTTAAAGAAATTCAACCAGATTTTGCTGTTTGGTGTACGTATAAGTATTTAAATGGCGGACTTGGATCAACTGCTGGCTTATATATCAATCAAAAACATTTTGATAAGAAACCGGGTTTAGCAGGGTGGTTTGGTAATCGTAACGACACTCAATTCCAACTAAAACATCAATTTGAACCACAACCTGATGCAAGCGGCTGGCAGATTGGATCACCGGCAATTTTTTCAATGGCCGGATTGGAAGGGTCTTTACAAATTTTCAATCAATTAGGAATGAAAAAAATTAGAGAAAATTCTTTGAATAAAACCGCTTATTTAATGTATTTAATCGATCAAGAATTGGCTGATTATGGGTATTCTTATGGGAATAGTACAGATGATCGAGTGCGTGGTGGGCACGTTTGCCTGCAACATGAAGAGGCTTATCGGATTGCGGCTGCATTGAGAAATAATGGTGTTGTTCCAGATTTTCGTGAACCTAATGTGATTCGTCTAGCTCCAATTGCTTTATATACCTCTTATGAAGAGATCAATTTGGTGGTTCAAACACTGAAAAAAATTGTTGCGGAAAAGATCTATGAGGATTACAGTAATACTCGTTCTTCTGTAGTATAAGAAAATATAAAAAAAAGGGGGGATAATTCATGATAATAGGTATCCCAAAAGAAATCAAAAATAACGAGAACCGGGTTGCTTTGCCGCCATCTGGAGTATTCGATTTAACAAATCGCGGACACAAAGTTTTGATCGAAACAAAGGCGGGCTTGGGTTCTGCAATTACAGATGAAGAGTATGAAGAAGCTGGTGCTACAATCGTCCCCGATGCGATGAGTGCTTGGTCGGCAGAAATGGTTATGAAAGTTAAGGAACCACTGGCTGAAGAATACCGTTACTTTCGAAACGGTTTATTATTATTTACGTATCTGCATTTAGCCGCAAATAAACCGCTAACTGAAGCATTATTGAAAGCAGGTGTGAACTCAATCGCTTATGAGAATGTTCAGCCTGCCGATAACTCATTACCACTACTTGCACCGATGAGCGAAATCGCTGGACGTATGGCTGCGCAGATAGGAGCAAATTTTTTGGAACGTGTTAACGGCGGACGCGGCGTATTACTTTCAGGCGTTCCAGGTGTTGTACGTGGAAATGTCGTTGTTATTGGCGGGGGAGTCGTTGGTATGAATGCTGCGAAAATCGCAGCTGGTCTTGGGGCAAATGTAACGATTATGGATGTGAGTGTTCCCCGTTTGAAACAATTAGATTTGATTTTTGAAGGGAATATCCAAACCTTAATGTCTAATAGCTATAATATTCAAGAAGTATTGAAATCAGCTGATTTAGTTATTGGTGCTGTTTTGATTCCTGGTCATAGAGCACCAACGTTAGTTTCAAAAGAAATGGTCTCAGGTATGCCTTTCCATTCGGTAATTGTTGATGTAGCGATTGATCAAGGTGGGATTTTCGAGACAACAGATAAAGTAACAACTCATGACAATCCAACTTATGTCAAAGAAGAGGTAGTTCATTACGCTGTTGCAAACATGCCTGGTGCTGTTCCGCAAACCGCGACTTATGCATTGTCAAATTCAACAATGGAATACGCCAATCTATTAGCAAACAATGATCTAGTAAACTTACTAGAAAATAATTTGGCATTACGCCGCGGACTGAATACCTATGAGGGCAAACTGACAATTGAAGCAGTTGCAAATGATTTAGACTTACCCTATACATCTGTGGACACAGTATTGAAAGTTCAATCAAAGGGTTGAAAGGATCGTCTCAAATAATTTAAGACGAAAAGGGTGTTTAGTTTTTAGTAACGGTAGATGAAGTTTGAATTAATAAAATGAATATTGCTTTACCTATAATCAACTAAGCTTTTTGCTTGGTTGATTTTTTTCTACAATATCTCCCAATTGTTGTTCGGGCTTATAGGCAACTAAGGTTAAAAGATTGATTTTAATGCAATGTTGAAGTTGGAAAATCAGGTATTATAAATTTAAACGAGAGCTTAATTCAATAATCTATACAAATTCTGGATTATATTACTTGTAAATAATTGTTTGATCTGAACCCATTTTTTGAATAAACGATCTAAAGGAATCAATTGAAGAGAGAAAAAGGCTTTTTATAGTTTGAGAATAATGTTAGTTTTTCTCAAACCATAACATAGGGAAAACGAAAGAACTGATTAAACCATGAATTCAGTAATATCAAACGCAATTACTCTTTTATTGAATTTTTTTGACGTTGTACAATAAATTTTCTAAAAAAAGAATCCGCATTCTATTATGCAACAAATACAATGAAGCGTTAGATGAAATCAGATTTAAGTTGTTAAGCAGCAAGTATTGATAATGAAATGCTGTCAATGAGTGATCTAAAGCGAGTTCGGTTAGATAGTTGTACGATTGTACGTATAGATGCTCATAGAATAACATTTGACTAACAAATTAAGGCTGATGGTTGCTGATAAGGTCAATTTGGTGCTGTAAACGGAACTGGTGGCATTCAATAGCAGTCGACTTTAAAATCAAAGACTGCGTTTAGCTGTCATTCCAATAGATTTATCGTTCATAAGCGATTGATGTCGATAAATAATAGGAAATCATGTTTTCGTAACAATATCTATTTTCCCGAAAGCATAGATATTATTTGATTAAGAAACACCAAATATGATCCAAATGTATGTTTTTGAAGGATCAGTAGTGATTTGTTGCAGGTTGACAATTTATACACGTACCATCAAATCTACTACAACTCAATCAATGATTTTTGGGGAAATTTATTAAAAACTGCATTTGATTAACAAGTTCAACAGATTAAATCAGCCAAACATCAGATTAAATGGATCAGCTATCTAGTTACAAAAATTAAGCTTCCGATATGTATCCTAAAGAAAAAAATCTTGATGCTCCTCTCCTTTTGTAAAAATTAGTTATTTTATTATCGCCTGTTCTATTCATGCTTTAGCGAAAGAACCATTTTTCACTAATAGATATAGAGTGTTTTATTAGTATCCCCTTTCTTTTAAAATGTAATATCGTTATTTTATAATTGGCAAATCGGTATATACCTATTATTATGTAATTAGAGGATTGAGTTCCCTCTCCTATTATAAAATGAAAGGACTGATTCAAATGAGTCGTGAACTATTACGAGAACGCTATGAAAAAGAGTTCGAAAAATTGCCGGACTTCATTCAAAAATACCTCTTATATTTAGAAGCTATCCCCCGTTCGACCAATACACTTTATGAGTATTCTAAAGAATATCGACGATTTCTAAGCTGGCTATCTTCCGAAAATATCATTTGTGTAAATGATATTTCAGAGATTTGCCTAGACGATTTTGAAAGACTGAATAAAGACAAAATTGTTTTATACAAGTCCTTTTTAAATCAATCGCCTAAACGAACCTTCGAAGGGAAATCAGAGAATGACGTTGCTCAATCGCCTTTGAGTGAAAGAAATACTCATAGGTTGAAGGTTACTGTCCAACGAAGCATCACTGCCCTTTGTTCCCTATTCAAATATTTAGCGAACGAGGAAGTCGAAGAATTTGATGAACAGACTGGCGAATATACTATTCGTCCAATGCTGAGAAGAAACATCATGGTCAATATTGAAAACGGTGGTGTCGATGCATCTGATGCTGTTCGAAAAGATAAAATCGAAAAAATGCTTTACCTAGATTCAGATGCAATCGATTTTGTTGACTATGTTTATTCCGGTTACGGTAACACCTTAACTTCGCGTCAAGCCAAAACCGCTTACGAAAAAAATCGTGTTAGAGATACTGCTATTCTGGCCTTGTTTCTTGGTTCGGGTATTCGTTTATCTGAACTTGTCAATACTAATGTCAATGATCTCAATTATGATGGTTTGTACATTCAGGTTCAACGCAAGGGTGACACCATGGACCATGCTATGATCTCCCCCATTTTTATTGATTACATTCAGGAATATATTGATCAGCGGAAAAATTTGTACAACGCAGATGAGTCGGTGTCGGCTCTTTTTCTAACGAAACACAAAAATGTCGCCAAACGCATGGAAGGCGGTTCGATTGAAAAAATGATCGATAAATATTCGACTGCTTTCGGAAAACGTACGACTCCCCACAAACTTCGCCATAGTGTTGGTACGATGGCCTTTAGAAAGACCAAAAATCTCAAAACCGTCAGCGAAATTTTAGGTCAGCGCGGTACTTCTGCGACAGAGATTTATACACATATCGTAAAAAAAGAGAAACGTTCTGTTATTGATGATTTGTGGACGTAAAAAGAAAGAGGACACCTTTATCAAGATGTCCTCTTTTGTTTAGAAAAATTCGGTTTTTTGTATGGACAGTAAATCTTCATACAGCATATTTGTATTCATCTTATACAAGTAATTTCTTGTCGTATGCTTTATTTCCTGTGGTAAGAGAGTACGTATTTCCTCTTCATTAAACCCAATTTGAATTTTTTTATCATCAAAAATAATCGGACGTTTCACTAGTTTTGGATACTGGCTGAGCAATACCAATAATTGATTGAAAGATAGTTCATCAAAATCAATGTTCAAGGCTCGATAAATTTTTGATTTTTTTGAAATAATTTTGTCTACTCCACTTGGACAGAGTGTGATAAGTTGCTTTAATTCCTCTTTGCTTAAAGGATCATGATCAATATTTCTTTCGACAAAGGGAATGTCATACTCCTGAAACCAAGCCTTTGTTTTTCGACATGACGTACAAGAATTTCCAAGTAAAACAGTAACCATTCTTTTCTCCTCCTTTTTTTCTATATTAATTAAGAAGTAGGAGGTTGGATTATTCTATTTTTATAAAGATAAAGAGTAAATTGTAGACAAGGCATTCTTCACTCTTGACGAAGGTCAAAAAGATGATCCGATAGCTGTTTGAACATGTCTTTTATTTTTTGTGAAGTGATATCGCCATCAATCAAATAAATGATCTTGGTTTTTTCAGGCAAATCATTTATGAAGCAGTCACTGATAATGATATCGCAGGTTCTCATCGCCTTCTTTTTTAAAAGAACATTGTTTGATCCGAAATGCTGCTCGATCTGAGAACACAGTTCGTCATTGATATAGTAATCTCTTGTAAAATTCACCCCGATAACGATTTTTTCTTTCTTACAATACCGATCGTAAATATGAATGAGGTCTTCTAACAGCCATTGCTGATTTTGTTGTTCAATAAAAGGATAGCGTGTTTGATTTATTTGTTTAAACTGTGTTTATGCTAATTTAAAAAGGGACCACTTTTCATAGGGCCGATGGTTGAAAAAGGGACCACTACTAACTCACAATAAGTAAAAGAGTCTAGTTTGCTTATTGGAGGTTTTGGAGTGATAA
>Ga0153985_1000089_pt1 | contig 27954 bp, 28 predicted proteins | sample TSGA069MetaG_FD_104715 | JGI IMG/M metagenome (GOLD analysis project Ga0153985, IMG submission 104715) | Attine ant fungus gardens microbial communities from Georgia, USA - TSGA069 MetaG | ecosystem: Host-associated > Fungi > Mycelium > Unclassified | place: USA: Georgia, Alexander Wildlife...
TGTGATATCTTAAAGGAATATTATTTTAGTGTGGTATTTGATAGATCAGCCAGCTGCGTGACTTTTATAGCTTCTACTGAGGGCGGTGTTGATATTGAAGAAGTAGCGGAAAAAACACCGGAAAAGATTGTAAAATTCTCTGTCGATCCTGCTACAGGCTTACAAAATTTTCATACGCAAGGTATAGCTTATGAATTAGGGTTTAAAGACGGTCAAGCAAAGCAGATGCAGAAAATAGCAAAAGCGGCTTATCAAGCTTTTGTTGAAACTGATGCATCACAAATTGAGATCAATCCGTTAATTGTGAATAAAGAGGGCAATTTATTAGCGTTAGATGCAAAATTTACTTTTGACGATAATGCTTTATTTAAGCACTCTGAAATTATGGCTCTACGTGATCAAGATGAAGAAGATCCGTTAGAAACAAGAGCAGCTGACGCCGGACTTAGCTATGTGAAAATGGACGGTAGTATTGGCTGCATGGTAAACGGGGCAGGTCTTGCTATGGCTACGATGGACATTATCAAGCTTTACGGTGCTACGCCTGCAAATTTTTTAGATGTTGGCGGCGGGGCGGATCGTGAGCGTGTAAAAGAAGCTTTGAAAATAATTTTATCCGATAAAGAAGTAAAAGGGATTTTAGTTAACATTTTCGGCGGTATCATGCGTTGTGATATCATCGCAGAAGGAATTATTGCAGCAGCAAAAGATATAGGTATAAAAGTACCGTTAGTGGTTCGTTTAGCCGGTACAAATGTTGAAAAGGGTAAAGAGATTTTATCTAATTCTGGTTTGGAAATAATACCTGCTCACGATTTAGCGGATGCGGCTAGTAAGATAGTTGAGTCTATAAGGTAATACTATTTATATTTCAAGAGTTGCTCCTTCATTTTATCAAGGACTCGTGATGCTCACGTACTACGTGTACGCTCCACTCACTCGCCTATCAAAATAAAATGCAATTCTTGAAATATAAGTAGTATTAAAACTGAATACAATAAATTTAAAAGTTATTAAAGATGGCAATATTAATTAACAAAGAAACAAAAGTAATCTGTCAGGGTTTTACGGGTTCACAAGGAACTTTCCACTCTGAGCAAGCAATAGCATACGGTACCAAAATGGTTGGTGGTGTTACGCCGGGAAAGGGAGGTAATACTCACCTTGATTTACCGGTTTATAATACTGTACATGAGGCAAAAGCAAAAACCGATGCGAATGCTAGCGTTATTTATGTTCCGCCTCCTTTTGCTGCCGATTCAATATTAGAAGCGATCGATGCAGGAATTGAAATAGTCGTATGTATCACGGAAGGGATTCCGGTGCTTGATATGATCAGAGTAAAACGTGCTTTAGTCGGCTCAAAAACTAGGTTAATTGGTCCTAACTGTCCGGGTATTATTACACCTGATGAATGTAAAATAGGCATTATGCCCGGGCATATCCATAGAAAAGGTACTGTAGGCATTGTGTCAAGGTCAGGTACTTTAACCTATGAAGCAGTAGCCCAAACAACAGCAGTAGGGCTTGGGCAATCTACCTGCGTCGGTATCGGCGGTGATCCTGTTAACGGTACTAACTTCGTTGATTGTATAGAGATGTTTTTACAAGATGACGAAACTCAGTCAATTATTATGATTGGAGAAATTGGCGGTGATGCAGAAGAGAATGCAGCTGATTTCATCAAGCATTCAAAAATAAAAAAGCCTATTGTAAGCTTCATAGCAGGTATTACGGCTCCCCCGGGTAAGAGGATGGGGCATGCCGGTGCTATTATTGCCGGCGGAAAAGGTAGTGCTGAAGATAAGCTTGAAGCTCTGCAAAGTGCCGGAGTAACTATCACAAGATCACCCGCCGATATTGGCAAAACTATGCTGGATTTACTAAACAAGTAAGTCGTAGATATTAAATCATCATTGCGAGCGAACAGAGTGAGCGTGACAATTTCAGGAATATTTGTGCTATCTCACGAGATTGCCGCGTCGATGCTACGCATCTCCTCGCAATGACGATAAAATTTAGCCATACAACATAAAATATTCCTTATATCTACCCTAAGCTAAAATACTCAAAATAATTTAAATTTTTAATTGATAATTAATTTTATTATATGTATGTTAATGCTACCAACTAATTAAAAATAGGTTAAAACATATGAGTAAATTAACAATACATAGCTCAGGTAATGATTTAAATCATGTAATTTTAGATAACGCTAAATGTACATTTAAATTTATGTCTACTCTTTGTAATGGTGCAAATAGTTCAGCAGTTATTTATCATGAAAATACTTCAAACCAAACTACAGTTACTTATAATAACGGTATTACTGTTAAAAATTGTAAGGACAAGGTTGATATTAATTTTTCAGGAAATCATATTGAGTTTGATAGCAATAGCGATTATACCGTTGTTAATAATGAATTGGAGCTTACAATAATTAATTCTGAAAATCCTATTACAGAGCTTGTTTTAAATAATAACTCTCTTTATAATGCAAGCCCTTTAACATTAAATAATCGATCTGATTATTTAGAAACCATTTCTGTCAATACAAATACAATATTTAATAATTTGTGTGCCGGTAGTAAAGTAAATACTATTAATGTTTTGACAGGAAAGAAGTTTGAGCAAACTGAAAATGATTTATATATATATAATTTAAATTTAGAGCCGAAAGTAGAAATAAAATTTACTCATGACGGAAAGGATTACAAACTTATTAATCCAAACTCAAACTATTCTTATTTAAACAATTTGGCAAAAATTCATGATTTATATGATTTCGTAAAGAAAGCTAAAAGCTTTAAAATAACTAAAGATTGTCTTGAAAATTGGTCAGAAGGACATGATTACCATCTTATGGCTTCATTTGTAGTTCAAAATCAAGGCTCTCCTGATATACCTACATTAGGAGGCGTTATTCCTCACGATTAATAATTTTGTTTATAAGGCAGCTCTAATTTTATCAGTTAATAACCCTCTCCAAATAGAAAGAAATATAAAAACATGAATAGGTTTAAAAGCATTGCGGTATATGGAGGGGGAAGTTTTGGTACTAGCCTCGCCTTTATTGCCGCAAGAGTTTGTAAGAATGTTACTTTATTTTTACGTGATGAAGAGATAGCAAAAGAAATAACAGATAAAAAAACTAATACGAAGTATTTAGAGGATATTAAGTTACCTTCTAATTTACATGCTACTACCGAGTTAGATAAGATTAAAGATTTTGAGCTAATTATTATCGCAGTGCCGTCCTATGCTTTTGATGATGCAATAAAATTGCTGAAAACTCATATCTCAAACGATAATATTCTTCTAGTAACCACAAAAGGTTTTGCTCGTAATCCTACCGAATTATTTTCGGATAGGCTTAAAACCTTACTTCCAAATAATCCTTTAGCATTCCTAGCCGGTCCGAATTTTGCAAAAGAACTTGCTAAGAATTTGCCGGCTTCAGCAAGCATTGCAAGTTTAGATGTAGATTTAGCAAATAAAATAGCGTATAATCTAAATTCAAAATTTTTTACTATCAGCGTTTCTGATGATATTGTTACTCTACAAGTAGCAGGAGCTTTAAAAAATATTTTTGCTATTAAAAGCGGAATAGATATGGCAAAAGGGCAGGGCAAAAACGCAAGAGCAACCTTAATGGTGTCTGCTTTAAAAGAAATAGCCATGTTGTCAAAAGCCCTAGGCGGCATGAACTCATCATCGGATATTTTGTTAGAAGCCGGCGTAGTTGGGGATTTAATACTTACATGCTATTCTAAAGAGTCACGCAATACGAAATTCGGTTATTTGCTAGGGATTAGCAAAGATAAGCAGAAATTTTTGGCAGAATATAAGGAACTAGTAGAGGGAAGAGAGGCATTAAAGCTTGTGTTAGAGTTGATTGAGAAGTATGACTTGAATATGCCGATTGTTTCTTCGTTAAGTAATATTATTGTGTAGATGCTTAACCCTCATTGTGAACGAATGCAGAGAGTGTGGCAATCTCATAAAGTAGTATAAAATTCCTGAGATTGCCTCCGCCCTCTGCTACGCATCTCCTCGCAATGACGAAAGCTACAAAACAAATTTATTTAAATGATAAAAATAAAACAAGAAATATTAAATAACAGTTTGCAAGCGGTCTTGAGATTACTATTTGCTTTACTATGCTTTTTTATAATATTACTCCCTTGGATAAGTTATAAAATAGGGATTCAAAGTAAAATTTTCCCTGCTTTAGAGATTATATTTATTTATTATTTTATGACTCTATATTCTTTAAATATGCTAGGGATATTTCTTATAGGTTTGTTTATAGATCAAGTTAGCGGTATGCCTTTAGGTATAAATTCATTAGTTTTTGTATTAGCATATTTAATTTTTAAATTATCTGCAAAATTCTTTGCGGTAAAAAGTTATCTAACAAATTTTATTGTATTTTGCGTGTATTGTTTGTTTATAATAAACTTTAAATATTTGCTAGTAACAATAAAAAACTTAGAAATAGACGGATATTTGACAATTTTCTTTCAATGTCTGACAACCATATTTTCTTATAATTTAGTTCGTCTTATACTAGATTCACCTCTAAATTATTTTACAAGACATGCTAAACAAAAAAATATTGCATAATGAGTTGATCTCACGCCGTGCTTTTATCATTGGAGCAGGTAAGTTGGGTCTTTTATCTCTGCTCGGTATGCGGATGTTTTATTTGCAGCTTATCAAAAGTGAGGAATATAAGACATTATCGGATAAAAATCGTATTAATTTTATCGTATTGTCGCCGAGTAGAGGAAGAATTTACGACATAGAAGGTACGATTTTGGCTACTAACAAGCCGTGTTATCAGCTAATAATAGATAGAAGCATTAATAATAATTACAAAGATGAGCTAGAAATAGTTAGCAATATCCTTAGTCTATCTCCAGAAAGAGATAATTATATTAAGCAAAAAATTAAGAAATCCAGTCGCCATATACCTTTAATGATACTTGATCAGCTTGATTGGCAACAAGTTTCTCTAATCGAAGAGCAAAAGCATAAACTAACTTCAATATTTATTGATATCGGATATTTACGATCTTATCCTTTTTCAAATGTTACCTCCCACCTAATCGGTTATCTTGGGCAAATAAATGAGCAGGAAAAGCAAGACTTGAATATAAACGGTTTAAGTGATTTTAATATCGGCAAATCCGGGGTTGAAAAATATCATGATAATAAGCTGCGGGGGGAGTTTGGTTATAAAAAGGTTGAAGTTAACGCATACGGGAAGCAAATAAGAGAGATTGCAGGAGTTGCTAGTAAGTCGGGAAATGATATTCATTTAAATATTGATGTAAACCTACAGCAAAAAGTCCAAGAATATTTAAGCCCTCAAGGCTCTTCTGCGATAGTTATGGATGTCACAAACGGGGATGTCTTAATTTGCACTTCCTCACCCGGCTTTGAATCAAATAATTTTAGTAAGTTATCGGAGGATTATTGGCAAAGTCTAACTAATGATCCTTATAAGCCGTTAATTAATAAGGTTGTACAGAATTCTTATCCCCCTGGTTCGGTTTTTAAAATAATTACCGTGCTTGCAGCCCTAGAAGCGGGTATTAAGCCAAATAAAACCTTTTTTTGTAGCGGTAGTTCTGCCCTCGGTACTAATAGCTTCAGATGCTGGAAGCCAAACGGGCATGGCAGTCTTGATATGCTTTCTGCTTTAAAGCATTCCTGTAATACCTATATGTATGAGTTATCGAGGATAGTAGGTTGTGATAAGATTCTTGAAGTAGCTAAAGAGTTCGGTTTAGGGTCAAAAACCGGTATTGATTTGGTATCTGAAAATAGCGGTTTTGTACCGTCAAAAGAATGGAAAAAGAAAAAGCTAAAACTTCCTTGGTCAATAGGGGATACTTTTAATTTAGCAATTGGGCAGGGCTATTTAGGGGTTACACCGATTCAGCTTGCAAGATTCATCACGGCTATTGCCAGTAACGGCAAGTTATATACTCCGCGAATAATAAAAAACGATTCGGAATTTCATAATATTAATATTAACCCTGAAAATATCAAAATAGTACAAGAAGGGCTTTATAATGCAGTTAATGTGGCAGGCGGTACTGCTTATTATAATAGAATACTTGGAGAGGATAGACAGCTTGCCGGTAAAACAGGTACCGCACAAGTGCAAGGAAAAGCCAACGCTAAAGATGATTTAAGCCGCAGCTCTATAGCTTGGGAGCGGCGTAACCATGCCTTATTTATAGGTTTTGCTCCTTATCATAGTCCTCGGTACTCTATTACTGTTTTTGTCGATCATGGAGGAGGTGGTAGTAAAGCTGCTGCTCCTATTGCCCGCAAAATCATGTCTGACGTGCTGGATAAGTATTTATAATTTATTAAAAAAATTAATTTTACCTTTACTAAAATTATCATATAATGTGGTCTTTTAAATATATAGGTATTTGTATGCTAGAAGAATTAAGAGAATTATTTTTTACATTATGTCGAAAGAAAAATAATTTGTCAGAGGAACAATTGTTAGAACTTAAACAAGCATTTGAATTTGAAACGCATACAATAGAAAAGATATTGTCTTTAGCTGCTCGAAACGATTTATTACATTTAATAGAGCGTTTTGTTGAAAAAGGCGGTGACTTACATTTTGTAATAGATGAATGTGGAGAAAAACTAAATTTGCTTAATATTGCTGCAGAAGAAGGTTCTTTAAATATTATAAAATATTTGCTTGATAATAATATTTTTAACGTGGATCAAAGGGCTTTTGAAGATAGTAAAACACCTTTTCATTCAACTGTTGAATATAATAATATTGAATCAGCAAAACTCTTATTGAAAAGAGGAGCAGATATTCAGGCTAAGTTTAAGCATGGAATAGTTAAAACTGCCGTACATGAAGTTTTTGGTAGTATGTGTGATGCAAATGGAGTACAGCATAATTATTTAGAAATGGCTAAGTTTCTTGTCAAGCATGGTGTAGATATTCCGGATCATATGGATCTATTATGTCGTGATTGGTTCATACAGCAATATCCTGCCAAGGGTAGTATTAAAAACTTCTTGCTATCTATAAAAAATCTTGAGAATTTGCAAATTACAAATCAAAAAAGCAATTTTATTAAAGCTTATGAAGTTCTGGATTCAGAAACGCAAGAAGTATGGAATATTAGAAAATCAAGAGAAGATTTAAAGAAAATAGCTAATTTTATTGAAGAAAAATTTAGTAAAGAAACTGTTATAAAATATGAAGAATATCAGTACCTAAGAAAATATAATAGTCTGCCAAAGCATAAAAAAGATGCTTTAGAAATATTTTTAACAAATGAAAAATTTACTTTTCACGAGCTTATTACAAAAGTAGACAATTTTATAAATAATCACTTTCTTGAAATAGCAGCTATAGCTAAAAATCTTGAGAATAATAATTTTGAGATATTAGGCGAAACTATCATGCCTCATATAACTCAATATCTTAAATTTGAGGATATTAAAATTGCCGGTGCAAATTTGGATGATGATATTAATTAATCTATAAATAGAACTATGCTGATCTTTGCAGATAGTGTATTATGTGTGGCTTAATTAAGATAAAGTCATGCTAGAAAAATTAAAAAAATTATTTTTTGAATTATACCAAGAAAACAATAATCTGTCGGAACAAGAAATATTACAACTTCAAAAATATTTAAGTAAGATTATTACATTAAAAGATATAATGGAAGTAGCTGTAAAAAATGATTTTTTACCTGTAATAAAATGTTTTGTTGAAAGTGGATATAGTCCTTATTTTGTTATAGAAAACAAAATAGCCGGATTTAAGGAAACACGAAATATACTAAATATTGCTGCAGAAGAAAATTCCTTAAATATTATAAAATATTTGCTGGGTAATAATATTTTTATTGCAGATCAAAGGGCTTCCCAAGAAAGTATAACTCCTTTTCATTCTGCTATTGAAAACGGTAATATTGAGGCAGCTGAGTTATTATTAAAAAAAGGTGCAGATATTAATGCTGAATATTTTTGGCACAATAATAGTTATTCTATTTTACTATGTCTTCTTATATGTAAATGTAATACATATGGGCTAGAAATAGCTAAATTTCTTATTAAGCACGGCGTAAATATACCCGATAATATAAGGGCATTATGTTCTAGCATAGAAGCACAGAAATATCATAGTAATAATATTGTTGAAGATTTTTTATTATCAGTAAAAAAACTTGATGATTTATATAATAATTTTATCAATGGCTATAAAACTGCAAGCTCTGAAATTCAAGAAGCTTACTGTACAAGAACCGGTATTGACTTAACAGATTTGAAAGAAAAATCTAAGTCATTAAATCATTCAACAATATCAGATGTAAATGCTGAATCTGAAAGCATCAATATGTTAGGTGCAACCGTAGATAATCAGACTAATTTTACTTCTTTATATATATAATAGGAATTATCCAAGCTTATGCACCTCATATTGCTCTAATATTTCGATTATTTCTTTATTACCTGTTTCATAGGCATAATGCAGAGGCGTTTTGCCATAATAATCTTGCTTATTCACATCACATTTTTTATGTAAATATATCCTCACATCTGAAATATTGCCTTCTTTTACTGCTGAATGTAAAGGGGGGAGTTGTTTAAATCTACCTATCTTAACTCTTGATTGATTTTCAAAGAAATTTTCAAAAAAGTTCCACATAAAATGCTACTCTAAGTTGTATATGTGTGCCTTATAGCATATTATTTTTAATAAAACAACTATTAATTGAAAATTTGTTTAGCAATTTCATACCAACAATTTTCAGGAATATTTGTTTTGTTACTAAAACCACTAATAATTAGTTGATCCTTAGCCCTAGTCATTGCAACATAAAATAGTCTTATATATTCTTGTAAATCTTTTAGCTTTTCTTCTTCCTTTAATTCCTGTAAGAATTTAGGTGTGTCAGTAACACTGGCACAAAAAAACATTGCTCCGCTATCATTCCAGATGAATTTATTACTGCTTATAGGTAGATTAGTGGAGTCGCATAATATAACAATCGGGGCTTCAAGACCTTTAGAACCGTGTACCGTCATTACCCTTATTTTATCGGAGTGCTCCATATCACGTTTGATCCAGATATCGTTATTCTCAAACCATGCAATGAATCCTTGCAATGAATTATCAATATCATTTGTATAGTTTTTGCTCAAAGTTAATAACTCATTTACTATATCATCCTCAAAATCATTAATCACTAAATCAAAAAAATTCTCAGCAGTTGATATTTTATAAAGTTCTATAAAACCATTTAGCTTATTATATATATCCTCATAGAGTTTTACATTTTCCCATAAACTCTTATCATTTGTATTCATCAGTAGCTCATATATTTGCTCTTCACTCATTCCGATAATCGGTGATTTAAGCAAAGCAGCAAGATTTAAATCATCGTCAGGTAATAGCACAAATTTAGCGATGGAAATTAAATCCATTACCGCTAAATGTTCTTTAAGATTAATCTTATCGCTTTTCTCAACTTTAAGTTGTGCTGTGCATAGTTCTTTAATCAAATTATTACTAAATTCATCTCGTTTACGTACTAAAATCATAAAATCTTTTTCGGATACCGGTTTGCCGGTCGAGGGTAATATTTCATTATTTGCTATTTTTTCTTTTATAAAACTTACAATCTTTTCTGTAAGCAGATCAGCAGGAGAAAGGGCAGTGGCATAATCGGTCGGTAATGCCCAAAAAAGCTCTTCTTGCTTTTCGGTAGTAACTAAAGGGAGTACCGTAACTTGACCGTGATGATTGTAGTTATAAGTGCGGAATGATGAAATGATAGGGTTACTTATAGGAAATAAATTAGGGTAATTATCTTTAATATATCTAAAAACTTGGTGAGTAAATTGTAAAATTTCCTCGCATGATCTATAAGAATATTCTAAAGTGATATTTTTAAAATGTTTATTAGCACTTGCTAAATTTGTTTTTAATTTCTCGTTTACTAAATTAAAATTTGTAAGATCAGCTCCTTGAAAGCTATAGATAGACTGCTTATCGTCACCTACTACGAAGACACTATTATTAGGTTTATCTGCCGCATTAAATTCCGTTACTAAGCAAGCAATAATATTCCATTGCTCACGGCTGGTATCTTGTGCCTCATCAACTAAAATATGGTTAAATTCGTTTTCGAGCTTGTGAAGTAACCACTCCTGTTTGCTTGTATCGTTCAGTAATTTTTCGGTGTAAAATATTAAATCATCATAATCAAGTAAGTTATTCTCTTCTTTATATGATTCATATTTTTTTAAGATAATATAAGCAAGTTTGGTAAGCAGTTTTGTATGATATTCCGTTTCTTCTATACGATATTCTTCATCTAATTTATAAATTTCAAGTGTTACTTTTTCTAGCTCCAGCAGTAATTTAGGATGTTTTCTTGTTAGCTCTTTCGATAAAAGGCTTTTACGCTTTTTCCCATCTTTAGTAAAAAATAACTCTTTCGGCTCTGTTTCTATATCATAATCGGCACATAAATTTTTTACCTTATCATAGATATTATTTAGCTCTCCGAAAGCAAGCCTCTTATTATGTATTTCTGTCGGAATAGTTTTATGGATGAATAATTTTTTGAATTTAATCTTCTGCTCGATGATTTCGCTAAAAATATCCTGCAAAGTTATCTCATGAAAACGATTAAGTAGAATTTTAACTAAGTCGCTATGCTCATCGCTTAAATAAATTTCGTTCCGTATTTTTAAGAAGATATCTTGTAATTTAGTTTCTTCGAGAATCTGAAATTCTGGAGTTATGCCTGCTTCTAACGGGAAAGTTTTAAGGATTTTTTGACAAAAGGCATGAATAGTATAGATATTTAAAGGCTCATTACTATCAAGCAATTTATCGTATAAATTTTTTGCATTTTCAAGTTCCGCAGAAAACGGCTTATGACCGCTCATTAAAAAAAGTTCTTCTTCTAGCTTTTGAGAGTCGCAAAGGGAAAAATGTTTTAGCTTGTTGCTGATTCGTCCCTGCATCTCTATAGCTGCAGCATTAGTAAATGTCAGGCATAAAATATGGGCAGGATTTACCCCTTTGATTAACAGGCGTAAAAAACGATCAGTTAGGATTTTAGTTTTACCGGTGCCGGCAGATGCCGACACCCAAACGGAATAATCAGGATCGGAGGCTTGTTGCTGGAGATCATTCATTATGTATTTGTTTTTTGTATAAACTGGGCTTTATTGCATAGTTCTTATGTCATTCCTGCGAAAGCAGGAATCTAGCATAAAGCGAGATAAATCGAGCTTTTAGTTTTAAAAATTTACTGCATTGGTACTTTTTAATTACTGGATTCCCGCCTATGCGGGGATGACATTGAACGCTTATAAATCACATAAATTACAATTAATGATGCAGCGAGTCCAAACCAAGTTAGAGCATATTCTAAATGATCGTTCCGAATCGCTGCTAGGTGATTTATCGAAAGCGGTAATAAAATATCAAGATTGCTTATATCCTTGCTTTCTTCAATTAAATAAAAATTTTCTAGGTTTAAACCTAAAGTTTTAGATGCATCTTGTAAGTCTAGCGTCAGCCATACATTATTTTTAACGTCATTAGCAGGTAAATAGGAGCGAGTTTTTTCGGATGGCATAGTAACGCCGATAATTTCGTGCAGTTGCTCGTTTGTTGCTTGCGTGATAATGTTTTTATTACGGTTACTAAACCAACCTCTAGCAACTAGAATTATTTTATTTTCATCGGTTTTAAAAGGCATGACTAAATAATACCCGTCTTTTTCATTCGACATTGACCGCCTACCATATAAATATATGTCTTTATTAGGCAAAAAATGTCCGATAATTTTTATTTTTTGATAAGGCAAGTTATTTTGAACTTCAGCTAAATCGATTGCGGGTGAAGTGATGTTTGTCTGCATCGATGATAAAAATAGTTTTTTTTCCTTTAAGCGGCTAAGCTGCCAAAAGCCTAAAGAAATGAGGATTATAAAAGTGATTAGTACGGTTAGATTTGTTTTCATAGTTGGATTGTTTGGTTGGTGGTCACCCCGTTGTTTATCCACGGAATCCAGTTAAAAATATCAAATTTATTGATATTTTTAGTCGATTTTCTAGATTTCGTGGACAAGCCACGGTATGACAATATTTCTAGATTCTCGCTTCCGCAGGAATGACATATAAATAACAACATTAATAAGCAGGTTTTAAAATCTTACTCAAGAATTCTTGATGTTGTTGTAGCTCTTCTTTAGTAGGCTTAATAACTATAGTATTTTTTCGGATTTTACTATTCGATTGATTTACGCTAAAATTATTTACTTTAGCTGATTTATCAAGCATCTTGAAAGCAGATTGCCTACCGCCCGTTAGCTCTACATAAACTTCTGCAAGTAAGGCTGCATCCTTTAAAGCTCCATGAAGTTGTCTGCCGGAATTATCTACCTTAAACCTTTTACATAAAGCATCAAGGTTATATTTTGATCCCGGGAACATGTTTTTTGCCATAATTAAAGTATCGATGGCATTTTCTAATTCTAAAAGCTTAATTTCAGCTCTTTTCAATAATGATAATTCATGGTTTAGAAATTTAACATCAAAAGGAGCGTTATGAATAACAAGTTTGCTATCAGCGATGAACTCTATAAACTCATCAGCAATTGTATGGAATAAAGGCTTATCCTTTAGAGATTCACCGGAAATACCGTGGATTCTATAAGCTTCAAACGGCATATCACGCTCAGGATTAATATAGTAATGAAAATGCTTGCCGGTTAGCACTTTATTGACCATTTCAATAGCACCGATTTCAACAATTCGGTGACCGCTTTTCGGATCAAGTCCCGTAGTTTCGGTATCTAAAATTATTTCTCTTAAACTCGACACTCCAAATCCTTTATTAATTTTGCTATTTGAGTTTCTAAGTTTAACATATCGACACCGCTATTTATAGCAAAATCTGCTTTTGATATTTTATTCTCCTGCGATAGCTGAATTTCCATTATTTTGTTATAGATATCCATATTAAATGAAGATCTAGTTATTGCTCTCTGCATTCTTATTTCTTCAGAGCAGTATATTGTTACGACAAAATCAAAATATTGATCAAATTTAGCTTCGTAAAGCAACGGTATCTCGGCAAAAACAAATTTAGCGTCAGCGTTTTCCTGTTTAAATAGAATTAGCTTATTTATTAGTAACGGATAAATGAAATTTTGTAGTTTTTCCCTTGCTAAGTTATCATTGTAAATTAAGTTACTAATTTTCACTAAGTCAAACGACTCAAGCTCGGGAAGTAATTTTAATATATCATTTTGCAGAGCTACATCTTGATATAATTCTTTAATGCATCTATCTGCACAAAAAGTTCTATATCCCTTTTCTGCTAAATAATCCAAAATAAAAGTTTTCCCCGATGCATAGCTACCGGTAATACCTATTGCTAACATTTTGTTATAAAAATTTTATGTTCATTAGCGAGTGCTATAGCTCTCTCTTCTTCGGCTATAATCACTGTATTTTTCTGAATTGCAACCCCGCTATAATTATATTTAGCTAGATTTTTGATAGTATCAATTCCTATAGTGGGCAAATCTAGTCTATCATCCTGTCCTAATTTTGGAATTTTAATGAGTATGCCGCCATGAGGTTTTTTACGTAAATCTGCACATCTAGCTATTAAATTATCAGTTCCTTCGGCAGCTTCTATTCCCAGTATATAGCCGTCTTCAACTATAACCGACTGACCGATATCAAACTTGCTTAGGTGCTTTAATAATTTCATCCCAAGTTCAATATCTTTTTTATCTGAGCTTATAGGATTATTGTTAGTTACAATATTGGAGTCACATTGTTGATTTTGATATATTTCGCTGCTTGATATTATCTTAAAGCCATAACCTTCAAAAAAATCTGCCACTATTCTTAGTAAATTATCATCCCCACGTATTTTTTGACCAATGATTTTAAAAAGTAACAAACTTCCTGTTTTATCTACTGACAGATTTTTAAAATTCGGTCTATTAATTCCGCCTACAAAAACAATATTTTGTACGTTATGTTCTTTAAAATACTTGATAGTTGCACCGACCATGCCAATTTTAAAAAGCTTATATTCAAAATCCTTGATTTGTTCTATATCGGCTTCGTCTTCAATTGCAGCTATATAACATTTACCGCCTTGTTTTGCGTAATTATTGACTATTAAGTAAGGCAAAGAACCTTTACCGGCAATAATTCCAAGATTTGGGAGCATAAAATAGTTTATAATTTAGTAAGTCTAAAATTTTATTATAAGTACATTTTAAATATAAATCTATAAAACCTTTACAATTTAATCAAATTAAGGCATAATAGTTGGTGCTAATATAGCTATGGTGATAAACGTAATTTAGAATAGAGGTTGCGGACTCGGGGGCGGTACCCGACGCCTCCACAAACTTTTCCAAATAACTTGCTTCTAAAGGTAATTTGTACGTCGATCCGGTGCTCGAATCCTCACGTACTTTATGTACGCTGCGGTTCTCCGCTCCGTGTCTCCTTCAAATTCTTCTTTATTAGCTGCGTTATTTAGAAAAGTTTTATACCCTAAATATGTGATGCTAATCTGCTTATGTTTTAAAAACCTTTGTTTTATTTTGAAAAGTAAGTAAGCGGAGCGTGCATTTGGTACGTGAGCATTATAAGTCCTTAATAAAATGAAAGAACAATTTTTAAAAGATAAGTAGTACTTTGAGGGGGCGAAATAGGATCGACGTACCTAATAAAAAAATTGCTTTTGCCCGGGATGATTCCGCCGCAGGCTTTTGCCTTACGGGTCAAAACAAAGAAACGCAAACGATAATAATCGTTATGTAGGTGCTCCAGCTTTAGCTGCAGCTTAAGCCTACGCGGCTGGGGGGTTTGCCGGGCAACAGAAAAACCCTCAATATACTCGTTTTATTTAAAAAATTGGCGTCGTTGTTTTTTGCTTTTAATCCTCACGTATTTAAATATACGCTGCGGTTAAAATCTTCAAAACGCCTTGCTCTTTTCTAAATAAAACTTCGTCTATTTAAGCTTTATAGAGCATATATTTTATTTTTTGTTAATATGAATATCGAATATAAAAAATTTTTAAATGAATGTATGCTAGAATTTGTAAAAAAAATTCTAGTAAGGATTCAGCATGAAAATTTATATTGGGATCAATTAATATATATATCATATAGAACCGATCATCCTGCAGTAATTTTACCTTTAAAAACTAGACAATTATATCCAAAAGAAATAACAATAGTTCTTCAGCATCAATTTGAGAATTTAGTAGTAAAAGATGCAGGCTTTTCCTTAACAGTGAGCTTTGAAGGTATCAAGGAAACAATTTATATACCGTTTGATGCTCTTATTAGCTTTATTGACTCGAGTAATAATTATAGTTTTACTTTTAATTGGCAATTAAATTTGCAAACTAATAGTGCATCTGAAGTATTAAAAATAAAGCAACAAATTTCAGAAGAAATAGATAGTGATAAGACTGCTGAAGCTTTATTATCGGAAAATGTTATTATGTTAGATAAATTCCGTAATTCTTTCAAAAATAAACCTACTAAACCTAATTGATACATTGAACGATCTAACCAGTAAAGTAGTTATATACACCGATGGAGCTTGTGCCGGTAATCCGGGACCTGGAGGATGGGGAGCGTTATTGCAATTTAACGGTACTAGTAAAGAGATATTCGGTCATGAGTTAGATACGACTAATAATCGTATGGAAATTACCGCAGCCATTGAGGCGTTAAAGATTTTGCAAAAACCTTGTCATGTTGAAATCTATACGGATAGTAAATATTTACAGCAAGGTATTACCGAATGGATTCATAAATGGATCAAAAATAACTGGTGTAAAAGTAACAATGAACCTGTTAAGAATGTTGATTTATGGCAAAATTTGTACGAAGAATTGAAAAAACATGATATTATTTGGAAATGGGTAAGAGGACATGCAAGTAATAAAGGCAATATTGCTGCCGATAGGCTTGCGGTACAAGGAAGACAAACTGCTATAAAAATTTTAAAATGTCGTGGATAGATAAATTTTTTATTACTTTTTTTAATAAAAAAGTCGGAGAAGATGAGTTATTAAATCAGTATTATGAAAGCACTAAGCTTGACTATTTAGGGCGTCCTAAAAGATTTATTGTTTACAAAAATGCTGATGAACCGACAAAAATCTCGCCTAGTTGGCATGCGTGGTTGCATCATTTAGTAAGTGCAGTACCAGAAAATGTTAAGCTTTTTCCTTGGCAAGAAAATAATGAAAAAATAATAAACCTCTCTAAAATGTCAAACGCTAGATATAATAGATGGAATCCTAATTAATTTAATATATAACATAAATGAAACAAAATATTATTGAAACAATCGTTGGCTTTGCGGTGTTAATTATTGCTTTTTTATTTCTTATTTTTGCCTATAAAGTTAGTAATTCTATGACCAGCTCTAAAGGTTATGAATTAACTGCCAACTTCCAAAGTGCCGAGGGGATAGCAGCCGGAAGCGATATAATGATTTCAGGTATAAAAATCGGTAGTGTTAAAAAGATTTCTTTAGATCTGAATAGTTATTATGCTACAACGTATTTAAATATTAACGATGGGGTCAAAATTCCTAAAGATTCAAAAGCTCAAGTAATTACCAGCGGCTTGCTTGGAGGAAAATATATTTCAATCGTACCTGGTAATGACGATCAAGATTTAGCTCCTAATGAAGAAATAAAATATACCCAATCGGCAATTAATATCGAATCATTAATTAATAAAATCGTTTCTTCGTTTGGTAGTAAATAAAATAGCACTCTCGGTGTCATACCATAGTCAAGCCAGCGTTGTTGCATGGCTCTTATGTCATTCCCGCATAGGCGGGAATCCAAAAAAATAAACATAAAAGCAGTAAATTTTAAAAACTAGCTCTATTTCTCTTGCTTTATGCTGGATTACTGCTTTTGCAGGAATGACAACAAGAGTATTTTTTAGGCCATGCAAAAACGTCGGACAAGCCACAGGATGACAAATCTGAGCCATACAATGACGCTCTTTGCAATAATATTGATTTTTTAAATATTAGTAAGTAAATCCCTTAATATTTGTGCCTTATTTCCCCTCTTTGGAATTATGAATTTAGTCTTTATATTATACAGTTTTTTAAGAGAGCTTATAATTACTTCAGAATTTTGCAGCGGTATGTTAATTATTATTTCTTTAGCCGGTTTTCTTGTTTGATAGAATTGTCCGATAAAGGACTCTAAGATTTCTGTATTTTTACTCGCCTGATTATAAATAGGAGAGTAAGTTTGCTCGCCCCATTTTTGTCCTCCTCTGTAAAGCAGAACTTTAATAATAAACCGCCCATTTTTTTCAGTAATAATGATTATATCTGCATCTATTATCCCTTCATATTGCTTGCCAATACGTAATTTAGATAATTTTATAAGATTAATTCGATCTCTAATTAAAGCTGCTTTCTCAAAAAAATAATTTTTGCTGTATTCATCCATTTTAAAAGCTAATTTCTCAAGCAATTTTTCTATATTACTTGATAGAAAATCATTAATCTGTTCAATTAATTCAGCATAATCTTCTTTAGAAATATTACCTGTACAAGGAGCAAAACATTTGCCAATCTCGTATTCCAAACACGGACGTTTTCTAAGTACAAAATCACTATCAGTGCAGGTTCTAAGCTTGAAAATTTTTTGTATTTCTTTGATCACTAAATCTACTTGGTAACTTGAAGTGAACGGTCCAAATAACACATTGTTTTTTACTGGATCGTTATGGTAACATTTCATCAATTTAGGAAAATTGTGATTTGATTGTAATTTTATATAGCTAGCTGATTTATCACGTCTGAGTAATATATTAAAGCGTGGTTGATGCTCTCTAATTAATTGTGTTTCTAGCAAAAAAGCTTCACTTTCTGAAGTAGTAATGCGGTATTCAACTAGGTAAACTTGATGCACCATCCTTGCTATTCTACCACGCAAATTACTTTTGCCATAGTAATTCAGGCGTTTTTTTAGATTCTTAGCTTTACCAATATAAATAATTTCTTTGTCAAAGTTATACATTAAATATACTCCTGGCAGAGTAGGGATTACTTGTAATAATTTCTTTATAAATTTACTTCCATAGTTTATGTTATCTGCTAACATTTAAATCAACGCTAGAATTAATTATTAAGATAATAAAGATAAACTATGCAAAAGCCAAGCTATCTAAATTTCGATAATAAAAATTATAAATGGAAAAACAATATTGATTATCGAAAAGAACCTGAGAAATATAAAGTAGGCAAAGGAGAGCAGGGGGTTCTGATTTGTCAGCCTTACAAAAATGAAATATTACCTTTCTGGAAATTTAAAACTCCTGAAATAGCCAAAGAAAGCAGCAAAAAAATATATGAGATGTTTTTAGAATATTTGAATAAAGATGACTTTGTCGGTGCTGACATGGCTCGTAAATATTTGCAAATGGGTTTTACCAGAAGTAGGCGTTATACTAATTATAAAGGTGGTAAAAAATACGATGCCGAGCATGATTATAAGCAGCTTGAAAGAGGAAGCGGTGACCCTGAAAAAGCAATAAGTGCGGACATATTTTTTAAAAAATGGCAAGAAGCGGAAGAAAATGAGAAATATAAAGAGTTAAAAATAAATTGGAAAAAGCAATATGGTTAAATGAAAATAATGTGATTAAGCTATTGTAAAGAGAATTTTAGAGGTGTATCATCTAGTCATAAGCAAAATAATTTGCTTAATAAATTGTAAATTAATCAAGGAGTAAATTATGAAAGACTTAAAAACCGGTTCTGCTAAAGAAGATATTGAGGGAATTAAAAAAGATATAGAAAGTTTAGTCTCAAGACTGCATAGTTTAAAAGGCAAATCCGGCGATATCTTAGAAGAGCAATTAGATAATTTATCATCGGTTATGGATCATTATAAACATAAAGGAATAGAAAAAGGTAAAGCTAACGTAACTGATTTATGTGAGTCAACGCGTGATCACCCTTTGCGGAATCTCGCCTACGCTTTTGGTGCAGGTGTATTACTAGCTATTCTTATGAAATAGGTATCTCAATGTTAAAATCTCTAATATTTGAATTATTGAAAAGTAGCATGGAGCAGGAAAGAAAAATTCACGGCAAGCCGTTTGTGTATTTTTTCAATGTTCTAGGGCTAATTTCGATAATTGCCGCTAATTATCTTTATTTTCCGGATAGTATAGAATTCTTCTTTCTTATGAACTGCGGAATATTATCTATAATAGTTTCTATTATTATCGAAGCTATCAGATGTTACTTAAAATGTAAAAATAGATATCGCACGTTAAATACTTTAAGAGATAAAAGTAGAAACTTGGTAGATGGGGTAAGCAATCAATTTGCAAGCTTAACCTCTACCGGAACTCTAATAAAATATTTACCGACGATTATCCGCTACGTTCCGACTACTATATTAACATTTTTATTAAGTGTTTATATCAAAAGAAAATTCGCAAAAAATATTACCTATCCGCTTTTTGGTAAACGATAATTTGCTAAATTTATTATGGTTTAGAGTAAAATTTTGTTCTAAACCATAATTTATCTCTTTCATAAAATCCACTTGCATTTAGTACACAAACCTTAGAATAAACAGCAAAAATCGGCTTTCAAAAGAAGTCTAAAATAATATTCTATACTCATTCAGAAAAATAAATTTAAAATTATTTAAAAATAGTGTTTGACAACGCTCGAAATTATGGATATAAAATCATCACACAAGGTTTGAAACAAAAACTTTGTAGCTGTTTAAAAAGTTGATAAAGCTAAAAACTAAATACACAAACTGCGATAATAAAAATTTATATCGTGAGTTAGATACTGAAAAAAATTGTGAAATTAATTCTGTATGCATCGTGTAATCTCAAGTAAAAAGCGTAAGTAAATATAATAAGAGCATTTGGTGGATGCCTTGGCACTAGAAGGCGATGAAGGACGTAATACGCTGCGATAAGCTTCGGGGAGCTGCGAATGAGCTTTGATCCGAAGATTTCCGAATGGGGAAACCCACCTATTTATAGGTATCATATAGTGAATAAATAGCTATGTGAAGCAAACCCGGCGAACTGAAATATCTAAGTAGCCGGAGGAAAGGACATCAACCGAGACTCCGTTAGTAGTGACGAGCGAACGCGGACCAGGCCAGTGGCTTCAAAAAAATAACTAAAACAACATGGAAAGGTTGACCATAAAGGGTGATAGTCCCGTATAGGTAAAAAGTTTGAAGTCCTTGAGTAAGGCGGGACACGTGAAATCCTGTCTGAACATAGGGGGACCACCCTCTAAGCCTAAGTACTCTCTAGTGACCGATAGTGAACAAGTACCGTGAGGGAAAGGTGAAAAGTACCCCGACAAGGGGAGTGAAATAGTATCTGAAACCGAATGCTTACAAGCAGTCGGAGCAAGCGTATTTATATGTCTTGTGACGGCGTACCTTTTGTATAATGGGTCAGCGACTTAGTTTATCTAGCAAGCTTAAGCCGTTAGGTGTAGGCGTAGCGAAAGCGAGTCTGAATAGGGCGATTATAGTTAGATGAATTAGACCCGAAACCGGGTGATCTAGCCATGGCCAGGTTGAAAGCGGAGTAAAATCCGCTGAAGGACCGAACCCACTACTGTTGAAAAAGTAGGGGATGAGCTGTGGTTAGGGGTGAAAGGCCAATCAAACTCGGATATAGCTGGTTCTCCGCGAAATCTATTTAGGTAGAGCGTTATAGCGGTTACCATCGGAGGTAGAGCACTGAATGAGCTAGGGGGTCCCACAGACTTACTAAACTCAATCAAACTCCGAATGCCGATGAGTATAGCATAGCAGACAGACTATGGGTGCTAAGGTCCATAGTCGAGAGGGAAAAAGCCCAGACCGCCATCTAAGGTCCCTAAATCATGACTAAGTGTTAAAGGATGTGAGAAGACCAAAACAACTAGGATGTTGGCTTAGAAGCAGCCATCATTTAAAGAAAGCGTAATAGCTCACTAGTCTAAACAAGTTTTCTTGCGCCAACAATGTAACGGGGCTCAAGTCATGTACCGAAGATGCGGATTCACACATTTGGTGTGAATGGTAGCGGAGCGTTCCGTAAGCCTGTGAAGGTAAACCGTAAGGTTTGCTGGAGGTATCGGAAGTGAGAATGCTGACATAAGTAGCGATAAAGAATGCGAGAAACATTCTCGCCGAAAGTCCAAGGGTTCTTGCGTAAAGTTAATCTGCGCAAGGTTAGTCGGCCCCTAAGGTGAGGCTGAAAGGCGTAATCGATGGGAATCAGGTTAACATTCCTGAACCTGAAGGATGTGACGAAAATAGTAAGTTGTACAATCTTATTGGATTGATTGTGCAGCGAATATTTTCCAGGAAATAACACCTTCATATAGACCGTACCCGAAACCGACACAGGTGGACAGGTAGAGTATACCAAGGCGCTTGAGAGAACGATGCTGAAGGAACTAGGCAAATTGCATCTGTAACTTCGGAAGAAAGATGACCCACATACGGGCAACCGTTTGTGGGTGGCACAAGCTAGGGGGTAGCGACTGTTTATTAAAAACACAGGGCTCTGCAAAGTCAATAGACGAAGTATAGGGTCTGACGCCTGCCCAGTGCTGGAAGATTAAGAGGAGGGGTGCAAGCTCTGAATTGAAGTCCCAGTGAACGGCGGCCGTAACTATGACGGTCCTAAGGTAGCGAAATTCCTTGTCGGGTAAGTTCCGACCCGCACGAATGGCGTAACGATTTCCCCACTGTCTCCAGTATCGACTCAGCGAAATTGAATTCTCCGTGAAGATGCGGAGTTCCCGCGGTCAGACGGAAAGACCCCGTGAACCTTTACTATAGCTTTGCACTGGTGTTAGGAATCAAATGTGCAGGATAGGTGGGAGACTACGAAGCGAAGGCGTCAGCCTTTGTGGAGTCATCCTTGAGATACCACCCTTTTGGTTCTTGACATCTAACCGAGATCCTTGAATCAGGATCCGAGACAATGCATGGTGGGTAGTTTGACTGGGGCGGTCGCCTCCCAAAGAGTAACGGAGGCGCGCGATGGTTAGCTCAGGTTGGTCGGAAATCAACTTTTAGAGTGCAATGGCATAAGCTAGCCTGACTGTGAGTCTGACAAGACGAGCAGAGACGAAAGTCGGTCATAGTGATCCGGTGGTCCCGAGTGGAAGGGCCATCGCTCAACGAATAAAAGGTACTCCGGGGATAACAGGCTGATGATTTCCAAGCGTCCATAGCGACGAAATCGTTTGGCACCTCGATGTCGGCTCATCACATCCTGGGGCTGGAGAAGGTCCCAAGGGTTCGGCTGTTCGCCGATTAAAGTGGTACGTGAGCTGGGTTTAGAACGTCGTGAGACAGTTCGGTCCCTATCTGCCGTGGGTGTAGGAAGTTTGAGAGGATCTGCCTTTAGTACGAGAGGACCGAGGTGGACGTACCCCTGGTGGACCAGTTGTCGTGCCAACGGCACAGCTGGGTAGCTAAGTACGGAAGGGATAACCGCTGAATGCATCTAAGCAGGAAACCCACCTCAAAACTAGACTTCCCCATTAGAGCCGTGGAAGACCACCACGTTGATAGGTCAGGTGTGGAAGCGCAGTAATGCGTGTAGCTAACTGATACTAATAGCTCGATTGATTTACTTTGCTGTGAGATTACGCATGCATATAGTGTTAATTCTATAAATATGTAAGTATCAACTCACAAAGTTATCAGGTTAAAATAGCTTTATCAATTAATAAAGTGTTGTTATATGACTTAGCATGTCATTCCTGCGTAGGTGGGAATTTGGTAAAACTGTTATCCCGCGATTCGGTTAAGGGATCTCAGGACATAACTATGAAATAAAATCTGTAGATTAAAATACATTATAATGTTCAAAGTCTTTTAGAGTCATACAACAACACTAACAGCAAACCAATACAAATCTACTATTTAAAAAGTTTGTATTGCTAGCTTGGTGGTTATAGCATGAGTGAAACACACGATCCCATCCCGAACTCGAACGTGAAACCTCATAGCGCTAATGGTACTATGTCATAAGGCATGGGAGAGTAAGTCGCTGCCAAGCTTGCAATACAAATTTTTTAACTTTTCTATTCTTATCTATTCTTTTACTAAATCCTCTTTTTATTCTCTAAATCTGTATAAGTATAATTGTATTATTAGCGTATTGCTAACTAAATTATAACATTGTCATTGCGAGGAAATTACAAAGTAATTGACGAAGCAATTCAATTAAAAAGTGCTAATTTTAACATTTTTTTCTTCTTTGCTTAGTTAAAACTTACAGTTTTTCTTTATCTCAAATGTTATTTTATTGATCAACCTATTTTTAGTTAGCAATGTTCATTATTGTAATTATTATGAATGCTATAGAATTTATACTCATAAATTTATATGACAAAACTAATTAGAAATTTAATTCCGGAAATTATCTCAAAATCGGGTAGGGTTCCTATTACTTATATTGCTGAACCACACGAATACAAAGAATTATTAAAAAATAAACTACTAGAAGAAGTAGAAGAATTTTTATACGATCAAAACGTAGAAGAAATTGCCGATATACTGGAAGTGATTGAAGCTATCTGTAATATTAATAATTTTAAGCTAAAGGATATACTAAAAATAAAAGAACAAAAAAAGAAAGCTAACGGTGGATTTGATAATAAAATAGTTTTAGAAAAAATAACTGATTAACTTGTGTACTATACTTAATATCGTTAACACAGAAATTTTTTTATATATACTCTTGTTATGCTATGATACCATTATTGTGTGAACCATTTTACAACAAAGAGGAAAATGCTAATTTACCAGCCTTTTTTATTTTTTCTTTATAGTTGCATAGCTCATGATGATTTGGTGAGCTATACAACAAACACATTAAGTTCACCTTAATAACTATAAAATATGATTTTTCTTCAAATTTTCTTTATTTTCATTTTTTTATCAAATTGTCAAAACAACAATCATAAAAATAATGATCTTAAATTTATTCACGATCAAATTCAAGAAAATCACCCTGGTATTTTTAATAAAAAAGATCCTTCATTTAAGAAAAATCTTAAATATAACTACATAAAAGCACAACAAGCTGCTAGTGATGTATCTCAAAATAATAAGCAGATTATAAATACTTTCATTAGCACTTTTAATGATACTCATTTAAGCGTTCATTGGTATGGTGAGAAACCAAAAATATTAAATTCTAATCCTAAACAATTTCAGATCAAGTATTTTTCTAAAAATATTGTTTGGATAGATTTACCTAGTTTTGATTTCGCTAAATCGCAACAACAAGATTTTAGTTTAATCCTTTCTAAAATTAAAAACTTTAGAAAAAAGAATATAATAATTTTTGACTTAAGAGGTAATCAAGGAGGAAATTCTGAATATGGTAGCAAGCTTGTTGATAATTTATTTGGACTGGATTATGCTAAGCAACAAAGAGGTTTAGATTATAAAAATGTTTATATTGATTGGCGGATAAGCATAAATAATTTAAATCATCTTAAAAATCTTTATGAGCAATATAAATCCCCTTGGATTAAAAATATTATTGAAGGCTCGGAAAAAAAACTGCAAGAAAATCAACCTTATTACACTGAATTATTATTAGATAAGTCATTGTCTACTAATATTCCCTTGTTAAATCCAGTCAAAGCAAAGATTATTGTAATTATTGATGAGAAGAATGTAAGTAGCACACTTGATTTTATTGATGAATTAAAAATTATGACTCCAAATGTCATTTTATTAGGAAAAACTACAAGAGCAGATCGACTATATATGGAAGTAAGAACGATACAGCTACCAAGTAAGCTTGGTACTTTTTCCTTTCCTATTAAAGTTTATAGAAATAGAAAGCGTGGCGATAATGTGCCGTATATTCCTGATTTTGAAATTGATACTAAAGATACTACCAAATTAGAAAATTTTATTTTAAAATGTGACCCTAATGCACAATAATAAATTAGTTATACAAAAACTAAATAATCTGGAGCTAATTAAAGTTGCTAAAAGTTTGGATAATGAAGGGGTAGTTTTACAAGATGGAAATTATACTTATTTAAAAATTAGTGACGATTTTATTCATAAGCTGTATCATTTAATTAAAGAGAATAACCATTTACAAAAACCTGATTATTTTGGCGAAAAATATGCAATAGGTGCTCATATTACTATAATATACCCTAATGAAAACATAGTTTTAGATAACTAGGATATTGATGAGTTGCATTCGTTTGAGATAGATGAGCTTATTAAAACACGGCTAGAGAATAAGGAATAGTATGCTCTAACTGTTAAATCACCTTCTTTAAATTCCTTAAGAGCAAAATATCAATTACCGCAAAATTCCTTAATGTCATTCTTGCAAAAGTGTTGTTATGTGGATTATTTTTTTACTGTTATCCTAGCTAAGCTTGCAGCGGGATCTAGCTTAAAATACTACACAATTTAAAAAGTTAATTTTCTGAATATCGTGATCAAGCCACGGTATGACAGAGCGGGGACTAAGCCACGCAATAATGTCGCCACAGTATGACAATAAAAATCTTAAAAATAAATATTTTTCTTAAATTTATGAAGACAACTTATCAACCTATCTCTTTTTTATGGTCGGTTATAAAGCCGTATAAATATCTATATCTTGTGATGATGATTGCACCGATTGCAAGCGGAGTCTACCCTATTATTTATAATTATGCCGTAAAGCTGTTGCTTGATTTATTTACCCAAAACGCCCAAATTACATTTGCCCAAAGTTACAAGCCGATAATCTGCTTTATAATGTCGCAAGCTATACTTGACGGAGCTTGGCGTGCTCACAATTTTGCCCAACTTAAGTCAATCCCTTATGTTTTCCAAAACATGATGGATAAAATATGTAATCACTGCTTTAACTTGCCGTATGTTTATTTTCAAAATAATCTTTCCGGTTCAGTAGTTGGAAAAATACGAGGTATAGGTGATAATTATTATAAAATGCATCAGGCACTTGAGTATAAATTAAGTACATCAATACTTAGTACGATATTTTCCGGTATTGTACTTGCTAATACCAATATCAAAATATTTTTTGCTATCATTGCTTTTACAGCTGTTTATTTACCGCTTTCATTAAAATTTTTTACTAAGCTTGCTAAGATGGAGCAGGCTAGGCAAGATGCTTGGTATAATTTATTCGGTAATGTGGCTGATTGTATATCAAACATCTTTACTATTTTCTCATTTGCGGCAAAAAAGCGGGAGCTAAATAAAATAAATGATTATTACTATAATGTGCATAATCCGTTAGCAATTAAATATTATAAATATGATTTTATTGTTTCTATAATTCTTGCTTTAGTATATTGGGTATATTTGATAGGGATATTCGTATACGTAATTCATTTGCGTAATTTAGGGGAAATTAGCATCGGTGATATCGCTTTTGTTATGTCTCTAACTTTCCTATTTGCGGAGAATTCTTGGCATGCTACTATGGCAATTAAAAGCTTTTTAGAGGTAATAGCTGCTTTTCGTTCCGCCTTTACGATTATGCAAATTCCGCAAGATACAATAGATAAAGAAGATGCTGCGGACTTAAAAATTTCTAAAGGTGAGATTATATTTAAAGAAATAGAATTTGCCTATAAAGATAGCAGTAATATATTTAAAAGTCTTAACTTGCATATCAAAGCAGGTGAGAAAGTCGGCATTGTCGGGCATTCAGGCGGTGGTAAATCTACTTTAATTGCCTTGTTGCTCAAGAATTTCAAAGCATCAAACGGGGATATTATAATAGATAATCAAAGTATTTATGATAGTTCTTCCGATAGTTTGCGGTCGCAAATATCATTAATTCCTCAAGATATTATGCTTTTCCATCGCTCTATAGGTGAGAATATCGGTTATGCAAAAGAAAATGCTACACAGGAGGAAATAGAAAACGCCGCAAAAGCTGCAAATATTCATGAATTCATTGAGAACTTACCGGAAAAATATAATACGATAGTCGGAGAGAGAGGCGTAAAACTAAGTGGCGGGCAAAGGCAACGCATAGCAATTGCCCGTGCTATTCTTAAAAATGCCCCGATTTTGATTTTAGATGAAGCAACCTCAAGTCTTGATAGCCATACCGAGCAGGAAATACAAAAGTCTATTAACATGATGCTCGATATTGATAACGTCACAATCCTTGCCGTAGCTCATAGATTATCAACTATTAAACATATGGATAGAATTATTGTTATGGATAAAGGCAATATTATTGAAAGCGGTACTTTTAACGAACTTCTTTCCAAAGAAAAAGGTAAGTTTAAAGCACTATGGGAGCATCAAATCAACGGCTTCGTCTGATATACTCGATGAACTTCAAAAATTGGCGTCGTCGTTCTACAAAAGCTCCGGTACTCACGTATTGAGTATACGCTTCGTTCCTCGCTTTGTGACCTCCTAGCTCTTTTTAAAGTTGCTCTTCGTCTATCTTCTTTACTTATTTGAAGTCTAGTTAATTAAAATAATCTAAAAGGTTTCAAGGACTTAATTCTTAAATAGTAAGAAAAAATATTTAAAAAAATCTCGGAAAATGTACATAATAGAGAGTTATGAGGTATTAAATCTTTTATGGAAGAGCATCAAATAAATAAAGGCTATATAGTGTGTCTAGAAGAAACGCTAAGAAAGATAATTTGGGAAATGCACGAAATATATGTATTACCTCTGTAACAATTTTTAGAGAAGTTATGGAATCATGAAATATTGTAAATGCTAATTAAATTAATTCTTCGGATATATAAATATGTAATTAGACAAGCACTAGAAAATATTAGACAAGCACTAGAAAATATAGTAAGTAATAA
>Ga0153985_1000090_pt1 | contig 27614 bp, 37 predicted proteins | sample TSGA069MetaG_FD_104715 | JGI IMG/M metagenome (GOLD analysis project Ga0153985, IMG submission 104715) | Attine ant fungus gardens microbial communities from Georgia, USA - TSGA069 MetaG | ecosystem: Host-associated > Fungi > Mycelium > Unclassified | place: USA: Georgia, Alexander Wildlife...
AATAACTGTAGAAGACTGTCAAAAGACTATGAATTAAGCCTTTCTTCTGCCGAAAACTTCATACGACTTGCTTTTATATCGGTAATTATCAAGCGTTTTTAAATTCATGAAGACAGCTTCTCAAATGGACATTGAGCTTAACAAATTGTTTTAAGCAATTTTTTATCTATGGAATGGTTGGTGCTCAAAAGACCATAATTAAATATTGAGTTAAAAAGGTTCTCCGTTTTTGGAAAGGAGATTGCTATGCAAATCTATACGAACAACAAAAAAATTCAACTTTTTTTAAAGCGTACAGAAAGTCAAGAATTATTGAATTATTTTGAGAAACTGCAAGAGCCAGTGATCCTGCGTGAGATTAGAAAAAAATTTCCGTATCATAAACATTTAGATAAAGATATCGATTTTTTGATTGACAACGGTATTATTACTCGTCAGGATCGCCGCTATTATTTTTCTTTACCAGTAATTAAGGATTATCCAACGACTGAAATCGTCGAAAAAGTTATTCAAGAGGCAGACGAAAAGTATTCGATCGATGAGTTATTGGTTTGGTTAGGTGAAATACTGAGGGTTGATGAATTTAGCGATATACTCGCGATAGATTTTATTTTTCCGACATTTAACCGATTAGAAAATGATAACTTTCAATTAGTGACAATTAATCGCGCAGGAAAATTACCAGAGACATTAGCGAATTATTTTGTGAATATTGACCAACCAAAATTATTCCCAAATCTGGCTCCGCTTATTGGGGATGTTAATCAGGAATTTTTCAGCAATCAGTTGGACCTAATTTTCGATCGTGTAATGGCAAGCAAGCCGCCACGACGAGACTCGATCTTTGTGGATAGCTTGCTGACCACTCAAATGATTACCTCTGATCCGGAATGGCAATTGGTTATTCCGTTCTATACTAAGAGTATATCTTATGACTTTGATCGAGAATTAGATAGCCGGACACGCTTCTTTTTTGTGCGACAATTAGCTGAACGACTGTTAGCTGACAGAGAAAGTTTTACGTACTTAATAAAAAAGAAGGCATGATAAAATGCAACGAATAATAAAGGGATTTATTTTGATTGTTAGTTTTTTATTGGTGTTTGGTGGTATTTATTATGCGAAGGTGCGCTACTTCAGTCCAGGCACATTAGCAAAACAGAAAGGTATTCATTATTCAAATGTGCCTACAGTCTTTATTCATGGGTATGAAGGGAACTCCTTTTCTTTTGGACCGCTTTTACGGAGATTTGAACGAGAGAATGTCGCTAAACGTGAGATGACGATTGTAGTTCAAGCGGATGGTAAGCTAACTGTCGAAGGAAGATTGAAGAATAGAAATGATAATCCGACGATCATGGTCCTTTTTGCAAAAGATGTAACGGATGAAATAACTCAAAGCAAGTGGATTGATAAAGTAATGCGCTATTTGTATGAACAAAAGGTAACACGTGTCAATCTTGTCAGCCATTCTATGGGCGGGGTTTCGTCGCTACGCTATTTATTAGAGTATGCGGGAGATAAAACACCAGTGACTGACCGTTTTGTTGCGATCGCTGCACCCTTTAATGACTTGGAAATCGCTGAAGATACGGAAGAGATTTTTGCTTATGAATTAACAGAAAATGGACCAAGCGGGGAAACTCCGATCTATCAATATTTTGATCAAGCTATGAATCGCTTACCCTCGAATTTACAAGTACTTAATGTCGCGGGAAACTTGCAGGACGGAACAGATAGTGATGGCTCTGTTTCAACGCATAGTGCATTTTCCTTGCGCTTACTATTCCAAAAACATGCAAAGAGCTATCAGGAACTAACTGTTACAGGAAAAAGCGGCGCTCATTCGACGATAACTAAGAGTGATAAGTTAGAAAAAAAATTGATCCAATTTATATGGAAAAAAACAGCTTGAAGCTAGTGCTTCAAGCTGTTTTTTTGACGTTTGCGAACTTTTTTTGTCCAGAACCCGCCAGAGATATATTTTGGTTCATAGGAGATAATGAAGGCGCGCTCTTCAACTTCTTTAATCAATGCATAAAGAGTACGTTCTGTTTTACGTGGAGATAAAATCTCTAAGATCATTCGCCCACCTTCAAGACCTTCTCCATAGGATTGTGTGACGCCATATCCGTTCTCTCTCAAAATACGAGGTAAGCTCGATTCTTGATTAGTATTAGTTGGTAATATGACAGTGACCATGATATAGCCTAAAGCTAATTTGTCTTCAATTCTTATGCCAACACTAATTCCGATTGCGTATCCTAAGGCATATGTCAGTAGATTGATAGGGTTATCTAAACGATTTAAGACCATTGACAGCCCGAGAATGTAGATAGTAATTTCTACCATACTCATTAAAGGAGCTAAAACGCGATACCCCTTCATCGTAAGCATAAAACGAAGAGTATTCAATGTAACGTACGCAAAATTAATAAAAAAGATCATTACCAGCATTTTAATATCAACCAAATAAAAGAACCCCTTTATTTTATATTTTTCAAATTTATTGGGTTTTATTGTTCGTGTTTTTTCTTATGATTACCAGCCTAACGATTATTCTAGTAAAAAGCAAATAGAAGGAAATAAGTAAAAGAAAAACTTTTATAAACTATCAAAAAAAAAGATCAAGATAATAATGAGTGTTATTTATATGTGCTAAATGAACTTATTTAAAAGAATTGGAAATTTTAACTTCTATTTTAAATCTTATTATAATATAATGTTAGATAGAGGCATTTGATAATGTAGAGAGGAATGCAGAAAACGCTTGATACGTTATTTATCTTGGGTTTGTGTTATTATAATAAAACAAGGTATGTTTTTATTATTAAACTTTACACATTGAAATGTAATTTAAGAGCGCTTTGTCGTTCGATTAAAAAGGTGGTTCTCATGAAAAATACTATGCAAGATGAAAAGCAACAAGTGGATGATGCTAAGAAATCATTTTTGTCTGGAGAAAATTTTTATGCACAACAGCTGTTGGGAGCACACCAAGAGGAAGATGGGCATGTTTTTAGAGTATGGGCACCGAATGCACTAGCGGTTTCTTTAGTTGGAGATTTCAATGACTGGCAAGACTTGCCAATGGAAAAAGATGACTCAAGCGGAATCTGGCAAGTTTATACAGATGCTGCAAAAGAGGGGGATCTTTACAAGTTTAAGGTGAAACAAGCCGATGGTCGAGAGATTCTGAAAATTGATCCATTCGCTGTTCGGTTTGAAAAACGTCCTGGCGATGCAGCGGAACTATATAATTTCCCCGAAAAGAAATGGAAAGATGGTTTATGGCGTGGACGAAGCAAACGAGCCAATGCGTTTAAACGGCCATTGAATATTTACGAGATGCATGCCAGCTCTTGGAAGTATCATGAAGATGGGACGCCCTACAGTTTCGCCGATTTGAAGCAGGAACTGATTCCTTACTTGGTCGAAATGAATTATACACATGTTGAGTTTATGCCATTAATGGAGCATCCATTGGGACGTTCGTGGGGGTATCAACTAATTGGTTATTTTGCAATGAGCTCTTACTATGGCACACCGGCGGATTTTCAAGATTTTGTAGAAGCTTGTCATTTGAACAACATCGGAGTGTTTGTTGATTGGGTGCCTGGTCATTATTGTATCAATGATGACACGTTGCCTTATTATGATGGAACGCCTCAATTTGAATATACCGATCCGGACCGAGCTAAAAATAATCGCTGGGGATCAATAAATTTTGATCTTGGCAAACCTCAGGTTCAAAGTTTTCTGATTTCTAGTGCGATGTTCTGGATCGAGATGTTTCATGTGGACGGCATTCGAGTGGATGCTGTTTCAAGCATGATTTATCGAGACTACGATGATGGTCCATGGACACCAAATCATGAAGGCGGGAATCGTAATTTTGAAGGCTATTACTTTTTACAAAAGTTGAATGCAGTAATCAAGTTGGCACATCCAAATGTGTTAATGATTGCGGAAGAAAGTTCTTCTGAAACACCGGTTACTGGGTTGATTGAAAGTGGTTCGTTGGGTTTTGATTTTAAATGGAACATGGGCTGGATGAATGATGTTTTACGTTTTTATGAGATGGATCCGGTTTATCGAAGTGAAAATTTTAACTTAATTACCTTTTCTTTCATGTACATGATGCAAGAAAATTTTATTTTGCCGCTTTCTCATGATGAAGTAGTTCATGGCAAAAAGAGTTTGATGCATAAAATGTGGGGTGATCGCTATAAGCAATTTGCACAATTGCGGAATTTATACACGTATTTTATGATGCATCCAGGTAAAAAATTACTGTTTATGGGAAGTGAATGGGGTCAATTTTTAGAATGGAAATTTGATGAAGGATTAGAATGGGACGACTTGAATGATTCAATGAATCATTCAATGCAGCATTTTACAGCCGAATTAAATGATTTTTATAAGAGCCAAACGGCTTTATGGGAATTGGAAGATTCTTATGACACGATCGAAATTATTGATGCAGATAATACAGATGAATCGGTGTTGACCTTTATGCGCAAAGGAAAGCGTAAAAAAGATTTTTTGATCATTATACTAAATATGACTCCGGTTGAACGCCATGATTTCCACATAGGCGTTCCATACCCAGGAACGTATAAAGAAGTTTGGAATACTGAAATGAAAGAATTTGGTGGGACTTGGACGAAACACAACGAGGATCGTCAAAGTGAACCAATCAAATTTAAAGAGTACGGCCAGTTGATCAAGACGATTGTCCCAGCTCTGGGAGCTATTGTTTTAAAACCAGAATCAATTAACACACGCAAAAAATAGAGGGGAGGTAGATGAAGGAAAATCCTTCATCTAAGTAAAATGAAAACAGAAATTTTAGCAATGATTTTAGCCGGTGGGAAAGGTTCTCGCCTAGGCAAACTGACACAAAAAATTGCAAAACCTGCTGTCCCTTTTGGCGGTCGCTATCGAATTATTGATTTTACCTTGAGCAATTGTATCAATTCCGGGATTAACAATGTGGGTGTGGTGACACAATATCAACCGTTGGCATTAAATAATCATATCGGAAATGGCTCTAGTTGGGGATTTGATGGCTTAAATTCAGGCGTGACAATCTTACAACCGTATTCTAGCAATGATGGCAGTAAATGGTTCGAAGGGACGGCTCACGCGATTTATCAGAATATGGATTACATTGATCAAATGGATCCGCAATATGTTCTTGTATTATCAGGTGATCATATCTATAAAATGGATTATGAAGCGATGTTGGAAGATCATAAAGCCAATAATGCATCATTAACAGTCGCTGTAATCGAGGTACCAATTGAAGAAGCCTCGCGTTTTGGGATTATGAATACTGATGAAAACGATCGAATCATTGAATTTGAGGAAAAACCAGAAGTTCCCAAAAGTAACTTAGCTTCGATGGGGATCTATATCTTCAACTGGAGCCGTTTACGCAGTGTATTGCTGAACAGCTACAAAAAGGATGATCAAATGTTAGATTTCGGAAATCATGTGATCCCAGCCTATTTAGAAAGCGGAGAAAATGTCTTTGCTTATCGTTTTGACGGCTACTGGAAGGACGTAGGTACGATCGATTCTCTTTGGGAAGCTAGTATGGAGTTTATTGATCCGGAACATAATTTGAATATTCGAGATAAGAATTGGCGTATTTTAGCGAAGAATACGATTTCTCCACCGCATTTTTTAACAGAAAGTGCCGATGTGAAGGATTCACTAGTTGTTGATGGATGCTATGTTGCTGGTCACGTTAAACATAGTATTTTATCGGGCGATGTTCAGGTTAAAGAAGGAGCAAAAGTGGTGGACAGCGTGATTATGCCAGGTGCTACGATCGGTAAAAATGTACAAATCACGAAAGCGATTATTGGGGAGAATGCAATCATTGGCGACGGTGCGGTGGTTGATGGTTCGGAAGAAATCGCTGTTGTGGGCTATTCAGAAGTGATTGGAGTGTTGACAAGTGAGAGCGAATAAAATGTGTGCCATTATGGGTAATGTATATGAATGTCCAGAATTATTACCCTTAACTGAAAAAAGACCGTTGGCTACTTTGCCTTTCGATTGCAAGTATCGTCTAATTGACTTCAATTTGTCAAATGCGATCAATGCTAATATCAAGTCTGTCTACATGGTTTTCAATCAAGGAACAACTAAATCTGTATTTGACCATATCGGCGGCGGACGTGAATGGCACTTGGATAGTGTGGATAGTCGCTACTTTATTCACTTTTATCAAGATTTCTTAAAAAAGAAAGCCGAAGGACGTCCTTATTTCGAATCTGTTATCGATTATTTAAATAAATCGAAATCGGAATATACAGTTTTTATGGGAAATCGAATGCTTTGCAATATTGATTTAGAGGCGGTATTAAAAATTCACCAACAAAGTGACAGTGTTATGACAGTTGTCTATAAAAAAATGCCTAAGGAACAAATCTATCGTCAAGATGAAATTTTAGAAGTAGATGAACATGGAATAATTAAAGGACACCATAATTTCTTAGAAGATAAATCAGATGATGAAATGCTTAATTTGAGTATGAAGATCTTTATTTGCCGTACAGATTGGTTAATCAATGCCTTGCAGGAAGGACAAAATTTAGGTGGTCCGGTAGCATTAGTTGATTTCTTGACTCTAGCGATGAATCAGGTGAAAACATATGCTTATGAATATACAGGTTTTTTAAGTAATATATTTGATATCAAATCTTATTATGATGCCAACATGGCGATGCTGGATCCGAAAAAGTTCACCTCGTTGCTTTATTCTAAACAGAAGATCTATACAAAACTAAAAAATGAAGTGGCTACGTATTATTCTCCAACCTCAGAAGTGAGAAATAGCCAATTCGCAACAGGCTGTTTAATTGACGGTAAAGTTCAAGGATCTCTTGTATCACGGAGTGTTGTAGTAGAAAACGGTGCCGAGGTTGAAGAATCGATTATCATGGCAAGCTGCAGTATTCAAGAAAATGCTTTTGTTAAGCATGCGATATTGGATAAAAACGTTGTGGTGGAACCAGGAATCAAAATTATTGGTTCAGCTGATCAGCCAGTTGTTATCAAGAAAAATACGCATGTATTAAGCGACGTTTACGGAGGCGAATAAGCGTGAAGACATTATTTGTAGCAGCTGAATGTGCACCCTTTTTTAAAACAGGAGGATTGGGTGATGTTGCAGGTGCTTTGCCAAAGGCGCTGAAGGAAAAAGGAACGGACGTAAAAGTTGTTTTGCCGTATTTTACGAAAATGTCAGACCGCTATAAAGAGCAGTTAGAGGATTTATTCTCTTATGATGTTTATGTAGGATGGCGTAAGCAGTATTGCGGTGTGAAGCATCTTAAAATGAATGGGATTGATTATTATTTTTTAGATAATCTGTATTACTTTAATCGTCCGGAACTGTATGGCTATTATGATGACGGAGAACGTTTTGCTTTTTATCAGCAAGCAGTCATTGAATTAATGGAGAAGATTGATTTTATTCCTGATGTAATGCACTTGAACGATTACCATACATCCTTCATTCCATTTTTATTGAAGGAAAAATATCACTGGATTCAGAAATTTAATCAAATTCGGACGGTTCTGACTATTCATAATATCGAGTTTCAAGGACAGTATGATCGCGAGATTCTATATGATTTATTCGGCGTAGGTTGTGAACGCTATGATGATGGAACAATTCGCTTTAATGATTGTGTGAATTTTATGAAAGCGGGCATCCTTTATGCGGATCGTGTAACGACAGTCAGTCCTTCTTATGCTGAAGAAATCAAAACAGCTGAATTTGGTACAGGGTTGGATGGAATATTACGGATGGAAAGCGGAAAATTGCGCGGAATATTAAATGGGATCGACTATGATACTTTTGATCCAGCAAAAGATCCTGCGATTTTTTCAAACTATGATGAAAAACATCTTGATAAAAAAACAGAAAATAAAGTTCAATTACAGAAGCACTTAGATTTACCCGTTCGTCCGGATATTCCTGTAATTGGAATTGTCAGTCGTTTAACATACCAAAAGGGTTTCCATTTGTTACTAGAAGAAATGGAACATTTGATGCAGTTTGATGTGCAATTGGTTTTGATCGGTACGGGTGATCCTACTTTTGAAAATCAGTTCCATTATTTTGGTGAAAAATACCCCCAAAAAGCTAGCATCCATATCGCATTCGATGTGACGTTGGCTCAAAAAGTCTATGCGGGGGCTGATATGTTCTTGATGCCATCAGCGTTTGAACCTTGCGGATTGTCACAAATGATCTCAATGCGTTATGGAACATTGCCAATTGTGCATGAGATTGGTGGTCTAAAGGATACTGTTCAACCCTATAACCCAATTACTAATGAAGGCACTGGTTTTGGGTTTGATATTTTTGAATCGTTTTATTTAATGAACGCTTTAAAGCAGGCGATTGAACTTTATCATGATCACCAAGATATTTGGAGAAAAATTGTGCTAGAGGCAATGTCGCGTGATTTTAGCTGGAATGAATCTAGTCAACAATATTTAGAGCTATATAAGCAAATGTAGGATTCGAAATGCCAGAATCTAAAGCCTTAGGCTATGGATTTTGGCTTTTTCTATCAAGCTTCTAGCTGTGATGAGGTACTATGTAGTAAGAATTAATCGTATTTTCGAAAAATGCAGGTTGGAGATGACGAAATGGACAAAAAAAAATTTAAACAATCATTCAGCCGCCGTTTAGCTGAAAAATTTGCAATGGATGTAGCAGATGCTTCCCCAAACGAACTTTATCAAACGTTGGGTTCATTGCTGACTTCGGCATACTCACAGAATTGGCAACAAACATGGAAAGACTATCGAGAAGCAGAACAAAAACAAGCTTATTATTTCTCTATTGAATTTTTGCCAGGAAAAATGTTGAAAAGCAATCTGCTTAACATGGGCTGGCTGGATATGGTAACGGAGGCTTTAAGTGAATTAGGCATTAATTTAGATGATCTGGCTGAAGTGGAGCCGGATATGGCACTAGGTAATGGCGGCTTAGGCCGTTTAGCATCATGTTTCATGGATTCAATCGCTTCGATGGGCTTACCAGGTAATGGTAATGGAATTCGTTATGAATACGGGCTTTTTAAGCAGCGTTTTGTCGACAATTATCAGGTAGAGTTACCAGATGAATGGCTGCAAAAGGGCAATCTGTGGGAAGTTCGAAAAGAAAGTAAAGCGGTAGATGTGCGAATTGGCGGAGATGTCTACATGAGTCCTGATTCCTATGGCAACCTTATTCCGATTTATCAAGGAGGAATGAAGTTACGCGCGGTTCCTTATGATACCGGTATGGTTGGGTATCAGAATGATATTGTCAATACGATGCGATTGTGGTCGGTGGAAATCCCGCCAGAAGAGGAGGATCGCTATCGAAGTATCGAAAATCGCCGTGCGGTTGAGGATTTGACATCCGTCTTATATCCAGATGATTCTAGTGAAGCGGGCAGAAAACTCCGCTTATCGCAAGAGTATTTCTTTGTTTCCGCTGGAGTACAAAGTATTTTACGGTATTACAAACAATTAGATAAATCGATGGACGAGATCAATCAATATATTGCAATTCATATAAATGATACTCACCCAGCAATGTGTGTCGCTGAGTTCATGCGCCTGTTAATCGACGAAGAAAAATTAGGCTGGGATCGGGCTTGGAATTTGACTCAAGAGGTCATGAGTTATACGAATCATACTATCATGGCTGAGGCACTTGAAAAGTGGTCCATTGATATGATGAAAAGTGTTTGTCCTCGAATTTATCAGATTATTGAAGAGATAGACAGACGCTTTGTTGAAGAGATGACCGGAGTTCATGATTTTGATTTAATTCAACGGACAAGAATCATTCAGTACGGACAGGTTCACATGGCTCATCTCGCTATTATCGGTTCTCATTCAACCAATGGCGTGGCAAAATTGCATTCGGATCTTTTAAAGTCCGTTGTTCTGCATGATTTTTATCGACTTTATCCAGCTCGTTTTAATAACAAAACGAATGGAATCGCAATGCGTCGATGGACACAATTAGCCAACCCTAAGATGAGTAAAGTACTAGATGAGGCAATTGGGAAATCTTGGCGTAAAAAACCAAGCGACTTCCGTTTACTGCTTAATTATGAAGAAGATGATCAAGTTCTAGATGCTTTAGCAGACGCGAAGCTAGAGAATAAAAAACGTTTAGCTGATTACATTCAAAAGCAATGTGGAATCGCAGTGAATCCTGAGGCAATTTTTGATGTTCAAATCAAACGATTGCATGCGTATAAACGCCAATTACTGAATTTGCTGCACATCATTAAATTATACTTGGATCTGAAAGAAAATCCTGAGCTGCCAATCGAACCGAGAGTATTTATTTTCGGTGCAAAAGCTGCTCCTAGCTATCATTATGCGAAATCAATTATCAAAGTCATTAATGAAACCGCTAGTTTGATTAATCAAGATCCAGCGATTAACGATAAGTTGAAGGTTGTCTTTTTGGAAAATTATAATGTGAGTTTGGCGGAGCGGATCATTCCAGCAGCCGATGTCAGTGAACAAATTTCTCTAGCATCAAAAGAAGCTTCTGGTACATCAAATATGAAGTTAATGTTGAATGGAGCAGTGACGATCGCGACTTTAGATGGGGCTAACGTTGAGATTCGTGATGCTGTTGGGGATGAAAATATCGCTATTTTTGGTTTAACTGAATCAGAAGTGTATCAGTATTATGAAAATAGAAACTATTCATCAATGGATATTTTCAAAGAGAATGCTGTCATACAAAAGGTGGTAAAGGCTCTTATTGATGGAACGATCCCCAATATTCTTACAGAAGGATATGAAATATTCGATTCATTAGTCAAATACAATGATGAATTCTTTGTCTTACGTGATTTTGAAGATTACTGCTTAGCACAGGAATCGGTCAATCAAGCGTATCAAGATCAGCGTCGTTGGCGACAAATAAGCTTACGCAATATAGCAAATGCTGGACGTTTCTCATCAGACAATACAGTTCAACGTTACGCAGATGATATTTGGCAAATCGAACCTGTTTTTGCTCATGAAGATGATCGAGGTGTGACACAACATGACTCATATTTACTTTAATCCATGGTTAGAACGTTATAAACAACCATTTGGTGCTGTTCAAGAAGGGGCAATGGTCAAAATTTGGCTGTCTGTCCCTGAGCAGCAAAATACAAAAGTCCTTTTGTTCGTACGTAAAGAGGGAAGTTCGGTCGGTCAAAAAATTTTTTCAATGGAGCCAGCCTCAGAAGATCGGTTTCATTTTCAAACGATTATGGATCAAGGATGGGGTCTGTACTTTTATTATTTTAAAATTATTCATGAATCGGAAGGGTACGAGACTGTACAATACTATGGTTTTAATAGGCAAGGCGGGGAAGGCAGAATTTATGGTTCTGAACGGGAGGTAATTCCTTATCAGCTGACTTGTTATCAAAAGCCGGAAGTCGCGCCTAAATGGTATCGCGACGCTGTTTTCTACCAGATTTTCCCAGATCGTTTCGCCAACGGAAATCCCGATAGAATAATTAATCAACCTAAAAAAAATACCTTTATTTATGCGACTGAAGAAGATGAACCATTTTATATTAAGAATCAAAAAAGTGAAATTGTTCGCTGGGATTTTTTTGGTGGGAATTTTAAAGGAATTCAGGAAAAGATACCTTATTTGTTAGAGCTGGGAATCACAGCACTTTATTTAAATCCGATTTTTGAAGCTAGTTCTAATCATCGATATGATACCAACGACTATTTTAAAGTGGATGGCGTTCTAGGAACTGAAGAGGATTTTCGAAGTTTGATCGCAGCTTTGCATATGGCGGGTATGGCTGTCGTGCTAGATGGTGTCTTCTCCCATGTTGGCAAAGAAAGCCGCTATTTCAATATTTCAGGCTATTATGGAGAGAATACAGGTGCCGCACGAGATGCAGAGAGCCAATATCGTGACTGGTTCACCTTTAATCATTATCCAGATGATTATAAATCTTGGTGGGGCGTCGCGGATTTACCAGAAGTACGAAAAGAAAATCCTCGCTATCAAGAATTCATTTATGGCGATTTGGACAGTGTCTTGTCGAAATGGACTTCAATGGGTGTGGATGGCTGGCGATTAGATGTAGCTGATGAACTGACTGATGATTTCATTGCGGGGATTCGTAAAAATCTATTATCCTATCAAGAGAAAATCTTGATTGGAGAAGTTTGGGAGGATGCCTCAAATAAAATTGCGTACGATACTCGACGTAAATATGTTTTTGGCGATCATTTACAGGGAGTAATGAATTATCCGCTGCGGCAGCAAATCTTGGACCTTTTAAAGCAATCCCGTTCCTTGCAAGATATTTGCGAAGAAATGATTCGCTATCAGGAAAACTATCCTGCTGATTTTTATTATAATCAGTTAAACAATATTGGAACTCATGATACTGAACGTATTTTGACAATGTTAGGCGGGTCTGTTGAAACGCTGGATCAAGCATGGGGGCTGATGTTTATGATGCCGGGCATTCCTTGTGTCTATTACGGTGATGAGGCTGGCTTGACTGGCGGTAAAGATCCTGATAATCGCAAATTCTTCCCTTGGAAATCGATTGATCCTCGCTTGTTTAAAAACTGTCAGAAGTGGATCGAACGCAGAAAGAAATATGATGTTATGAAAAATGGTCAGTTTTTCCCATTTTACTCTCAAGCCCAACAAATTTTTGGGATCATTCGTTATACAGAGAATGCTTACGTGATTTACGCGCTCAACCTATCTGATCAAGAACAACTATTAAATGTCGGAGAATTATCAAGTCCTCGTGCTTATCAGGGAGAATACGCGGTTTTAGAGCGTATTTTGGAAGGCGAGACATTGGCTCCAAAAGGCAGCTTATTCATGTATGATTCAAATTAACTTATCTGTTTTGTTTGCTTACTGCTTAGAAAATTAAAAGCATTTTTTCAGCATTTATGCTAAACTATGCTATATCAGAACGATGAGGATGATTTTATGCAAACGTACAGCAGAAAAAAGAGCCGTTTTCCTGCTTTTGATGATGAAGCAGGTGTTAAATTAGTACAAATCAATCAACGTGTCTTGTTTGATGGACAGGATGACTTGATTACAAGTTATCGTTTGGAGGCAAAAGATATCTTTGAACGCCCAATGCCGAAAAACAAACGAACAAGACGTGTTAATCTAGATGAAGAACCGCGCAGAGAGCTAGATCACCATAAAGCGAATTTGCCAACGTACCATGGAGAACGAAAAGAATCGAAAAAAGCGAACTTATTTGAAGAGCGCAAACCAAAAGAAACGACGCAGCCTAAAGCTTCTTTTAATACGCGAAATGGCCGCAGTGCTACACCTTTTGCACCTAAATTTGTGCCCTCTTCATTAATTCCCGATGAACCGGCCGATGCAGTCTCACCACGAGAATTGATGCAAAGAATGGAAAAATCACGTCAATCCTACATTCTATTTGCTTCGGAAAATGAACAGCAGCAACCGGCGATCGAAAGAAAAAATTCGCGTCAACGGTTAGATCGTTCACTACGAGGTATCATGGAAGAAGAGAATTCAAGTATTGAAAATAGCAAATATTTTCATGATTAAGGCAGAAGGAGCCGATTGGCATCCTTCTGTTGTTTTGCGATGATAGGAGAGAACAGGGAATATGAATCCATTTGAGGAAAAAATTCGTCAATTACGAGCAGGAGAAATTGATACTTTCGAAGTGAAGCGAGATGAGTTTTTCTTGTTTCGCGAAGTATGGAGTAAACAAGAGGATAAAAAATTTTTCCGAGGTATCGCTGGATTAAAGGGAAATATTACTTATGTCTACGATACATCAATCGTTTAGGCTATTGACTTTTTCATTTTAGCTCGCTATCATGAAAAAGGATTCTGCGGTGGTGTTGGAATTGGCAGACAAGCATGACTAAGGATCATGTGAGAGCAATCTCGTGTGGGTTCGAGTCCCATTCGCCGCATTAGGGTTCAGGCTATAAACGTTGGTATAACAATGTTTGTAGCCTGTTTTTAAACTTTATCCCACGAAAAACCCACGAAAAAATATTTTTTAGAGAATTTCTTCAAAAAAGGATTCGAATTTCTCCTTGTTTTTACGTCTTCTGTCTTCTGTTGCGCTTGCATATTCATACGATTGTTTAATACTTGCATGTCCGAGTTGATCCATTATATAAATTGGATCAGCTTCAGAAAGTGTAAAGAAATCAGATCGGATGTGTCGGAAACTGTGAGTTCTTATTCTTGGTACACCAGCTTTTTCGCACCAGTATTTTAAATATTTATTGATTGCGGAATTTGAAATAGGGTAAGTGTTGTTAGTGACGAACAATAGATTATGAGGATTAAGTAATTTTCCACAGAGTATGTCTTGCGCTTGTACTGTCTTCCATTTTTTAAGAAAGGTAAAAAGATTCTTGTGTACATCAATCTTTCTATTGCCCGAGATAGTCTTTGTTTCTCCAAATCCAAAGATGCCGCGATCGTATTTAAATGCCTCGTCTATAATAATTTGTTCATTTTCTTCGTCAATATCAGAATTCCACTTTAGCGCAGCAACTTCTTGATATCTTGCACCCGTATAAAATTGAACCAAACAGAAATACTTTGCGGCTGTGTCAGAAGCCTCTAAAATCGTGTTTTTAAGCTTTTGAGCGTCGGACTGGGAAAGAGTCGTCTCGGTTAAATGGGTAGCTTTACGACCTGTTATCGTGACGTTTCTGGTCGGGTTCGTTCGAATATAGTTCATGTCTATTGCTTCAAGCAATGCTGTTTTAACAATTGTATGTTGATCAGCTACTGTAGTTTTTGATAACCCTTGTCTATTCGGACCATCGGGTGAAGCTAACCAATTAATATAGTTTTGATATTCATACTTGGTTAGACTATTTAACGTCTTTTTACTCCCAAAATATTCTTCAAGATATTTTGCTGCCAACTCATACTTGTAAACTCGCCCGAGACTAATTTTATCCCTTTTAAAAGTATCGATATATTTATTAAAGTAGGTAATGAGCCCGATTTTATTCATATTTTCTCCACTCATTAACTTGCTTAAAAAATCAGTTTCTTTTTCTTTTACATCCGCACGAGTTTTTCCTGTAAAATTTTTTTCACTCCATTCATTGGTGAAAGGATCTTTATATCTAGTTCTTATTTTCCATTTTCCTTTTTTTATCATTTTAGGTTCTGCCATTTTTTGCAATCCTTTCTGATAATGAATTTAAAAATCAGATTTTACTTTGTTTTTTAAATAACACGCTAAAATTTTATTTAAAAAATCTGATAAAACTAATTTGAGTCAAACGTATGTTCTTGTGTAATCGAAAAGAAAAGCCCGAAGGCTCTTTTTGTGGTATAATTGGATGGTATATTTATCATCCAATTATGAGGTGTTTTGTATGACTGATAATGACAAGATAATTCATTTAGAAAACAAAATAAAAACTTTAGAACTTCAACAAAACCAACTAATAAAGATTGTTCTGCATAGTACACCAGAATGGGCTCAAGAATCATTAAAGGCTGCCAAATCTGCTGGATTGGTAGAATTACCATTTATGGGAATCAGTAGCGATGGATCTTATGATTTCTATAGAATTCTTGATCTTTTATATAGATTAAAACTACTCTAATAGTGATTTGAAGTTCTCAACTATTTCGTCCAAGGAGTTTATTCTCGTATCTAAAGCCAATCTGTTAGAAAGTGATGGACTCTTCTTGTCTATTTCATCCTTTGTAACATTATGCCAAAGAGGGAGGATCATTTGTCTTCCAGTTGAGCTCTCTTTGTTTAAAATTCCGTCTAATTCATACCCAGTCCAATACTTTTGAATATATTTCGAAGATAAGACGACTAATCCGAATTTTGATTTAACTAGTCCATTGTCAATTGATTGACGAAGTGTTTGTCCCCATCCAATGTTACTTTTGTCTCGCCAAACAGAAAACTCAGCATTTTTAAAGGATTCTTCCAATTTATCAACATATTCTGAATCCTCAGATGCATAAGAAATGAAAATATCAAACTCCTTGTCACTTAAAGAAGGATCATTAAGTATTTCAGATTGAACTACTTTTATCTCTTCGTTTTGAATTTGTTTCATTTTAGTTATCTGTCTGTCATATGAACGTTTCAAATCTTTTTGGAACTTCTCACTTTCTTCAGTTCTTGCTTTACTAAGTTTCACTTGCGTATCTCCAAGTTCTTTTCTCTTTTTAGCAATCTTTCCTGAAATATCAGCAATTTTACTCTTTGAACTAACAGATTTTTTCGTTTCTGATTCAATTGTGCGTTCTTTTGAACGGATAGTGGTAGCTACTTTTGAACGACTGATAGTAGCTCGACAATCAGCGATTTTTTTATCTGCATCCGAAGCTTTCTTTTGCTCACTTGCTAGATTTTTTTCTAATCGATTAATATCGTTTAGTAATGTCTTTTCTTTTTGTTGTAATGAACTTATTGACATATATAAACTCCCTTCATACCGTGCATACACGGTTATTTTTATTCCCCGAACCGGAATCGAACCGGCAGTGCCAGGCGGGGAGAAAGCCCGAAGGCTAGTTTTATATTGATGTGCAGAAATGAGTTAGTAGGAAATCAATTCCACAGTTCCGCTAGTGGAACCTGTGGGCGTAATATGAATTTCCACATTTGCCTTTCTCTTTGCATTTGCTTCGTTTGCAATAGTGGCTTCAACTTTCATGTACCAGTTTCCATTATTCTGTGTCCAGGGTTGAATGACCCCTAAAATAGTGTGCATTTTACTACCTTTATAGGGATATGTTTTATCAAATTGTTGTTGAGCTAACTCATCTAATGTTGTTTGTTGCTCTGCAGTTGGTTCGTCAGACAAAATAGTAATATCATCAATAATTTCTTTCATTGATGATGTTGAAGAACTTTTTTCAGCTTGTTCATCTTTAGTCGAAATGATATTCTTTTTACTATCGCTAGCTGATGTTTTCTTCTTTCCAGTTCCATCAAAATCATGGTCGGAGTAGCCAACTATTATAGTAGATCCTTTGTCTGCGTAAAACCCATATTTATCGCCAACTTTGTCAGTGTCATAGTATTCAACACTAGGTTGATCGGTGATGACATCATCACATTCACCTTCCTTAAGGTAATGTTTATTAATAGATGCTGAGTCATCAAAATTTGATACCACAAAATTTGGCTTGAGATCAGCAGCTTTAAACAATTCTGTCACTTCCTCTTTAGTTTTGAAATAAGTATCAGGAATTTTAACTTTTCCTTTCAGAACCTTATCTGCATTTATCGCCAGTTGCTCCTGTTCTCTTTCTTTGGCTTTGCTATTAAATTGACTTTTAACTTCATACAAGCCTATCGCAATGATACAAATAATTATTCCCCAAACCCATTGCCTTTGTAGTAGTGGTTTTTTCATAACATCCTCCTTAATATTCAACTAAACTTCTCAAATGCTTCTCAATAATAGAATAAAATTCCTCATTTAACTCAAAATAGTTTGCAACAGTCGTAACATTCAATCGATCTAGTTCTGGGAATTGTTCCAAATAGAACTTGCATAAAACGTAGATTCCTTCTGAATCAGCTTCTTGCTCAAATCGCCCTTGTGTTCTTTCAGAGCAATTGTAGAAAGCTTGGATGCCTTCGTGTTCAGTACAATGAACTAATTCATGGGCGCATATAAAGTAAGAGAACTTACTTCCTTTAATACAAGATGAAATAAATAATACTTTGAGTTCTGGAACTGCAAGTCCGAGTCTCTCACCCGGAAGATCGTCGGTAAATATAACTTCGAAATCTAGACGAAATGCTAATTTGAACGGATTGTAAGTTCGAGTCCAAGAAAAGATCTCTTCTAAATCATAAACTATAGACAGCAACGAATCACACTTTCTATTGGTTATTTTTCTCTTGTTTTTGTTTCTTTCTCCAGAAGTAGCTTGCTATCAAGTCATTTATTTGTTCGCGATCTTCTTTAGTGACTTCTCCAATATTGCCATAAGCCATCCCAGCGTCGGACTCCAAAATTTTATCTAATTCGATTACTTGATCATTAGAAGCCCATTTGGGAGTGTGTTTTTTTCCAAGCAGATAGTCAATAGAGACTTCAAACAATTCAGAAAGTTTTGTTAGAGCTTCAGCGTTTGGTTCTGCACGACCTACTTCCCAACTTCCGATTGTCTGCTGAGATACGTTCATTTTATTTGCTAGATCACGTTGGGTCCAACCGCGATCTCTCCTTAATTCTTTAATTCTAACATCAAGCATCACAGAAACCTCCTTACAAAATGAGTATATACTACAAAGTGTAGTAAAAAAAGATTAAATCCATAAATACAAAAAAAAATAGTAAAAATTGTTGACTAACTACTTTTTGTAGTATAATATTACCACATAAGGTAGTAAGAGAGAGAGGTGGAAATATGGATAATAAATTAAATGAGGTTCGGATGTCTCGAAATGTTTCGCAGGAAAAATTGGCTTCTTTACTGGAAGTATCGCAAAAAACTGTTAGTTCATGGGAAATTGGTCGAACAACCCCTAAACCTGCACAAATGCAACATTTGGAAGATATTTTTAATGTGCCCAAGGAAGAAATTTTTTTTAAAGCTTTCAACTACAAAAATGAGTTAAATAGTAAAAAGGAGGTGGTCTGATGAAGTTCAGTCAGTATTTAATTCGTAAAAGAATAAGGAAGCTCGAATCAGCCAGAATTGACAAAGAATTGAAAGAAATACGTAGGTATCTGGAAGAAAGAGCTCCTTTCGCAAAGAAGTGGAGAACTTCTGACTAGTTACGGAGATACATCTGCATATGGCACTTTTTGATTAAACATCTTTTCAGTTTTTTCAAGAGCGGATTTACTAGAAAGAATTTCTCCATAAGTTTTGATATCTTCACTATCGAAATTTCCACTTTGTAAATGGTCTAAATAATTGAGTAATGCATTGTGTATTGCTGCTAGTTCTAATGCATTAAATTCAGTTTTATCGGACATATTTTCACCACCTTTCATAAACTGCTTATCAAAGGTGGTGACCGAACAAAAAGAGAACAGGAGGTGGCAACATGACGAAACAAGAAAAAATAGAGTTCATTCTAAAACGTTTAGGAGATCGATTGACAAAAGCTTATTTAGAAACTAAATCTGACCAATTTATCAATCAATTATACGAAGTTGAAAGTCAAAATGACGATCGTTTGATTGAAGAAATGATGTTCTCCTTCTAGTAAATAGTTTAAAGCATTGAACTTGCTGAATAATAGTCCGACAAATAAGAAGGGAGTGATAAGAAGTGAAAGCTAAATCAACATCAAGGAAGATTCCTAAAGAGATTAATCAGTTTTTGAATAGAACCGGAATTACAAAACGGGAATTGTCTAGAGAAATGCACGTCGTTGCTCAGACCATAACTGATTGGACAAAAGAAGATGGCACAGCGAAAAATGTAACCGCGGAAAATGCAGTTAGATTAAACGACATTGCAAATGATTCAACGTTGGCTCAGGTTATCGGTTATTACTATTTAGGAATCCCACCATCAATGAATGGTGAGTATCGTCTTGATATATCTTATTTAGATGATTTAAGAGAAGTCGAAGAAGATGAGCGAGACGACAAGCAGAAGGATAAAGAATTAAGACGCATTTTATGTAAATCCAAAAATTTGGATGAATCAAGTTATGACAAGGTTCTCGATTTAGCAAGAGAACAGGCGGAAGTATGTATCGTGAACAATCAATACCTTTTTGCTTTATGTGATCTTCTAGAATTGAGCATGATGGATTTAACGGAAATGTTTATGCAACGTTGGATTTCAGAGGGATATTTTGGAGGTGAGTCAGCATGACAGAAAACGAAGTAGCGTTACAACGATACGCAATTAGAATCTCAAAAAATCTTCGTCTATTGATGGTCAAAGAGCGAGTGATGAAAAATACAGAGTTAGCGAAAAAGTCAGGGGTTTCGGAAGTAACTATAAGTTCTATCAAGAATGATTATAAAGGAAATTTAAGACCGGGTTATAAAACGCTTGTTTCATTAGCGAATGGTTTAGATGTGGATTTGACGGAATTACTAAAGGAGGCGTAGCAATGCGAAAAATCAAAATCATTAGAGGCTTTGGAATCACATTTGTAGCCGGACTCATACTCATGCTTAAACTCAGCTCGATTCAATCTTTAAAAGTCTTACTCATGATCATCTGTATTGTGGCCGTTAGCGCATTGGTTCCTACGACAATGATTTATGACGAGAAAGAGTATGATCAGCGGACAAAAAAAGAGACTTACTAGCCAGCAAGCAAGAGTAAGTCAAAAACGAAATACATTATAGGAGGATTATACCATGCTAACAGAAAAAGAGAAAGCGGCATTAGACAGATATATTACTTCTCCTCCTGATGAACCCAAGGAAGAAAAAAGTATGGAAGGCTGGGACGACGATGAAGAATAGTGTTTCTACATTGGATATGAGTACCGAGCAATGGTTACAGAATCGTCGGAAAGGAATCGGTGGGTCTGATGTCGGTACTATTCTTGGGTTGAATAAATGGAAATCGCCCTATCAGCTATGGCTTGAGAAAACAGGGCAAATTGAACTAGAAGAAACCGACAGTGAACCTGCGTACTGGGGAACGACATTAGAACCACTGGTAGCAAAAGAATTTACTGAACGGACTGGTAAAAAGGTCAGACGTCGAAATCAAATATTTAAACATCCGAAATATCCATTTTTAATAGCAAATATTGATCGAGATGTAGTTGGAGAAAATGCGATTTTGGAGTGCAAAACTGCGAATCCATTTTTGCTCAAAGAATGGGATGGTGACGAAATACCAATGAGTTACCTTTGTCAAATCCAACACTACATGAATGTTTTAGATCGTGATTGTGCGTATGTAGCTGTATTGATTGGCGGGCAACGATTTATTTGGAAACAGGTCGATCGTGATCAAGCGTTGATTGATATGATCACTGAACGGCTTGTTGAATTTTGGGAATACAACATCTTAGAAGGATGTGAACCGCCCATTGATGGCAGCGAAGCGACCACAGAGTTCATAAAAGATCGCTATTTAGAAGAAGGTAAGGAAGAGATCACGCTTTCCAGCGAGTTTGATCTTCTGATTGAGAGTAAGAAGCAATTGAAGGAATCTGAAAAAGAAATAAAGACAAAGATTAAGCAAATTGATAATCGCATCACATCTGAACTAGGGAAACGTGATGCGGCTATAGGAATTACCCCAAAGCACATTATTTCTTGGAAATCACATGAGCGTACAATATTGGGTCGGGCGCAACTGGCGGAGAAGTATCCAGAAGTCGCCAAAGATGAAAGTATTTATAAAACTACTAGCTATAAGAAGCTAGTAGAGAAGGAGATCAAATAAATGGCAACGAATGACACACTAAAAAATCAATTAAGTGAGCAAAAGAATCAAGAAGTTAACGCACAGTCGTTGGGGTTTAAATCCTTAATGAATACCCCGACCATGAAGAAAAAGTTTCAAGATATTCTTCATGAAAAATCAGATTCGTTCATGGGTTCTCTCATGACATTGGTTGGTGGAGATAACTATCTAGCCAAAGCTGAGCCAATGACGATTATTGCGTCAGCGTTAAAAGCAGCAACAATGGATCTACCGGTTGATAAGAATCTTGGATATGCCTACATCGTTCCTTTTAATCGAAGAGAGAAACAAGGGAATCAATGGGTGACTCATAATGAAGCGCAGTTCATTCTAGGATATAAAGGCTACATTCAGTTGGCTCAACGATCTGGACAGTATAAAGCGCTGAATGCACTAGAGGTTTATGAAGGACAATTGGTTGAGTGGAATCCTTTAACTGAGGAATTCACCTTTGACTATTCAGCAAAGACATCAGATGAAGTGATTGGGTATGTCGGCTTCTTTGAACTGTTAAACGGCTTCAAGAAAACCGTTTACTGGACGAAGCAGGAAGTCGAAGCTCATAGGGTTAAGAATGCTAAGGGCAAGGATAAAGCGAAATTAACCGGTGCTTGGGCGGACAACTACAATCAAATGGCTATCAAAACAGTTTTAAGAAACATGTTATCGAAGTGGGGAATTTTGTCAGTTGAAATGCAAACTGCAGTCACTTCGGACGAAAAAGTATTCCGCTTGGACGATAACGATGATTTGATTGAGGAAACTACATTGAGCGCGGCAGAACCAATTGAAACTGAGATAAAAGAGGCGGAGAAAGTCGTTGATAAAGCTGATGATGAAGAACAAACGGCTTTATTCGATGACAAACAACCACCAATGAAAGATGAAGACTATCCATTTTAATGACTAGCGAGGGAGAGTTCTCCCTCTTAAATAGGAGGTTAAGCTGTGGCAAGACCAACAAAGAGCGGTCTTGATTATTTCCCTCTTGATGTTGATATTTTTGAAGATGAAAAGATAGAAGCTATTGCTGGGGAGTTTGGCATTAAAGGTGAACTAGCGGTAATCAAGCTGTTATGCGCGGTATACAAAAAGGGATACTTCGTTGTATGGAATGATTTAACGAAAGCAACACTTTTAAAACGCCTGCCTGGAGTGAGTAAGGAATTGTTAGAGCAAATTGTCATCCGCTTAGTTACATGGGGATTCTTCAATGAAGACCTGTTTAACTCGGCTAAGGTCTTGACCAGCGAAAACATCCAAGCAAATTTTTTCGAAGCGACCAAGAGAAGGAAATCACCAAAACCAACAGCATATTTAATTAATGTTGACAATAATACACAAGCAAAGGGAGTTAATGTAGACATTAATCCCCAAAGTAAAGTAAAGGAAAGTAAAGTAAAGGAGAGTATAGTAAACAACTACGTCTTTGGCGTCTTTGATTTCCTTGAAAATAATCATTTTGGGAACCCTTATTCTGAACCGATGGCTACTGATATCAGCGAATGGATAAAATCGCTAAGGAAGAAAGGGCTTAGAGATTCTCAAATCGATGAGTGGCTGATCATGGGGGCTAAAGTGGCGTCTGGGAACAATAGGCGTTTTTGGAACTACATTGACGGAATCCTAAGAAACTGGGATAACGTAGCTGCTTACACTCAAGAAGATATCGAAAAACAAAAGAAAAATAAATCAGCTGGCAAAAAACTTGAAAATACAGGCTCAAGCGAGTACGACGATTTGGGCTGGTAGGAGGTCACATGGAAAGTTTAGGACAAGCAATGCAGAAAATCATTGACCGAGTATTTATCACTGTAGGTAATTGCCCAGATTGTGGTGCTGAAATGTATCAATGGCGCGAAAAGTTGCCTAGCGGCGAAGACCGATGTGGGCCAACTTGTATGATTTGCGGGCACAAGGAACTCAAGAAAAAACAAGATTACGATACTCGCAGAATGTATAACGAAAGTTTAAAGAAACGTGCTTTGAATTACTTCAAATACAGCTCAATCGTTCCTGATAAAACACTGATTAACAAACGTATGAAAGATTACCGAGCAATGGATCGAGAGACCAAGAATGCGCTAGAAATCGCCAAAAGAGCGGTGAATGAAATTATTTTAGGGAAATCAGCTCACGCGGTATTTACTGGAAAGTCCGGTACCGGTAAAAGTCATCTAGCAATGTCAATAGCGTGGGAAGTGTTAGAACGATCGAATTACGAGAAAAACGTGTTGTTTGTCAATTACCGAGAATTATTGGACCAACTACGATTTTCGATGAACGATAAGGAAGCGCAAAAACAGATACAAGGTACATTAATGGCTGAACTGAAAACAACAGATCTTGTTATCATCGATGATATCGGGGCTGAGTTAGGTGGGAATAAAGCTTCTGATAGCTCAAGATACAACAATGATACGCTTACCGGATTGTTAGAAGCACGTCAAAATATGGCTACGGTCATAACAACAAATTTAACGGCAAAAGAGCTTCAAGAAGCTTATGGCGAGCGCATTTTATCAAGAATATTACAAAACTCAAAAGGGTTTACAGTTTCGATGAAAACGACAAAAGATAAACGATTGTTGAAAGAGGCGACAGCATGAGAATTCCAAAGAAAACGAAGTCAAAATACGGCAACAGGAAGACATATGCTCATGGGCGCTGGTTCGATTCAAAAGCAGAGGCGGATTATTACCCAATTGCGGTCGCTTATGCCAGTGATCACGCTTACGAGTTGCGACTGCAAGAACGATTGGATGTATTGCCGACTCTTAAACTTAATCAGTGGACCATCCGAAAGACGCAATATGTTGCGGATTACACCTTTTTCCACCGTGGTCAGTTGGTTCGTTTGGTGGATGTCAAAGGATTGGAAACGCCGTTGTTCAGGTTGAAAGCCAAACTTATTGCTCATAACTACGGATTAGTGATCGAGTTGGCCAAAAAGAAACGAGGCGGATTTGTGCACTATCCGTTTAATATGCCAAAAAATAAACGATTGGAGCAACTAAATGGAACTTCTTATCGATGAAACATATTTAGTTAAAGAACATGGGCGCTTTTCACATCCGATTCGAGCAGAGATAGAAAAAATCTACGAAAATAGCGTCATGGCAAAGATTATTGCAACGCATATCGAGGACGACGAACTCGTGAAGGAATCAAGCGGTCGGATGATTATCAGCAAGAAATACTTTGAGAAACAAATCAAAACTGAAAAAGCAGAGGAGAAAAACCATATGAAATTCAATCTAAATACCGCAACATTATTATTACCTGGAAAATTTGGCGCAGAAGGCAAAGAATGTTTGTCGGTATCGAAAAGCGGATTAGCGTTAAGTGGTCCAATCGTTCAACGGTTAAGCAAACCTGAATGGGTTCAGTTATACCTCGACGAGCGAAACAAGTCGGTCTTCGTGTTGCCGTGCAAACCTACCGATGAAGGGGCTAGAAGTTGTGCTCCTGCCAAAGTGAAAAAGAAAAACGGCTATCGTAAGAGCTGGACCGGTTCGATCGTGGAGAAGGTTACGGCTATTAGCGGATTTGATCTTTCAGCCTATCGTTATTATATCCAACCGGAAGAAGTGGAAGGACACCCGCAAGCGTTAGGATTCGATTTGAACAAAGCGGAGAAAACTCCAGTCAATACGCAGGAGGCCAAATGAACATCACTAGCAGAAAACGTCAGCATGTAGCTAAGGCTGTCATGAAATTCCTAGACGAGATGACGGTAGAGTTCGCTAAGGAATACCCAACAAAAGCCGTGAGAGTAGGTTACATTCTACGAGCGAATCATTATTTTGCGAAGGAAAAAATAGTGAGGCAAGATGCCATTGATTTGGTATCTGAATATTACGATGAATACGAATAAACCTAAAAGGAAGACGAAAAAATGGGAGATAAAAAAAGCATTCATGAGACCTTTTGGTCAAACGTAGAATGGCATGCGAAGAATCAAGGCATACCGATGTGTGTAATTTGTCATTCAAGGACAAAGCTAGCAAGAGAACACAAAGCAAATATTACGCTAAAGCGTGAACAAGAAATAGCAGAATTATTAGGGATTGATGATTACGCTATTTTATTTGAAAGTTAGGATAGAAAGTATAAAAGCTCCGTTAACTGGGGCTATAGCAGAAGAAAGGATTTAAAATGCTAAAAATATTGATGTTAGAAAAAATTGGTTTTAATAATTCAATAAAGCTAAATGATATTTTTGATTACAATGAAGATTCTTGGATTGTTCGAGCAATCTGCCAAAATACAATTAAAGCAAGGTATGTCAATTTGGGTGGTAGAGCTGGTTGGCAACATGATTTGATTGAGGCGGTTGTGGTGGCTCAGAGAGTGGGAACATTTAATGAAAGCAACAGAGGTTCCAAAGAAACAGAAATCACAAGCATAATCAAAACGGCGGGGGTAAATGCGCTTTCTTCTTATGAAAAACGGCGAACTGTCAAAGTTGGAGATCCTTGCGAAATTGGGGATGATGAAATCTATATAGCAAAAGAAGTTTTAAGTATTAGCTACAGTTTTGTTGATGTTGTGACTAAATTACGAGGTATTAGTGTCACTGAATTACCATTAAAAGAAACTACAAAAATCAAGAATCAAAATCGATTAAATGAACTGGGTTGGACAGTCTGCTAACGGACGGAATAACAGAAATTCGGGAGGAGATAAAATGGTGAGATCAACAAGAGGATTTACAATATATGACATACTTGGGAATCGTTTAGGTGACAAGGTACGCTCTCGCTTAATAAATAAACTAACTTATAAGTATGGTTACACATTGCAAGATATTAAACTTGCTCCGCATCCAAGAGCAATTAAAAAGTAATGGATGAAGACTATCACGTCAGAAAGGAGTGATCGAATGACAAAGACAGTTTGGATAGTTACCTGTGATGAAACTCCAAAACAGGCGTATTGGCAAAAGAGTAATGCTGATCATGAGGTTAAAGAAGGAGACGAAGTTTGCCGTGCCTATCATGATGCAACAGAAGTAGTGATTTATGATGATGAGTTTGTATTGAATGATAAGCAGCATCAAGTCCTTCGAAAATATCGAGATAAGTACCTTGAACTATACCCATTGTTTGATTGTTTACAGCTTATGTTTACGGATGAAGGTTTATCTGATGATGAATATGCAAAGACTGCAAAAGTCTTTATTGAATGGGCTTTAGAGGAGGACGGCGAATGAAAGTGAATCCAATCTTTAAATTTTTCGGTCTTGTTATGCTCATTACTCTACCAGCATTAATAGGTGTTATAGCTTGCGTAGCCTTTGGGTGTAACGGTGAAAATGTGACCGACAATGTTTTGGGGTTCTATTTTGCAGTCGTTATTTTGATTGTTGTATCAGTATGGTTGTGGGGGTGTTTCTTTGATGAAAGCTATAAAGAGTGGAAGAAAATAAAAGAGAAGAATAATAACAAACGATTGGTTCATGATAAAGAAATGCAGCGAATGAAAGAAGAAATGGAAGAAATGCGGCGGCGGCTTGATGATCGTTGGGACAATTTTTAGTTCCGTTAACCACACATATTAAATATGTAAAAGAAGGCAATAACGGAGGAAAGGAAAAAATTTATGAGTGAAATCGAATTAGGCTATATAGGTCAAGAGAGAGCCGCTAGACGATACTTAATGTCATTAGATGGCTATGGGACGGAAAAGGTTGCTTTAATGACGTCAGGCCAGGTACAAAGTGAACTAGGAAAAGTTGTGTCTGAGAAAGGACTCGTAGTCGTTTATCAGGATCAAAGTCAGGATATAGGATTAGTGCCTGAAGATGTAGCGGATCAAATTACTTGGTTAAGTAGATAATGGAGGACGGCGAATGAAAGATTTTGCGAACGGAATTGTATTTTCAATAAACGTTATATTCTTTTTACTCACATGGTTGGGTTCTGTAAAAGTATGGCCGATAAATTACAATTCGTCATCAGTCCTTGTAGCTTTGAAAATAATATTGACAGTGGTTTGGTTATTTGGAATGTACCAAGCGGTTAAGGGAACACTCCGGTAACTGGGGCAATTGCAGAAGTTTTGGGGATGATATAAAAAATGAAATTTTACAGAGTAAGTGATGAATTGTACGTTGCTCGCATTCTAACAGGAATGAGTTATATATATTCTGCTA
>Ga0153985_1000092_pt1 | contig 27038 bp, 21 predicted proteins | sample TSGA069MetaG_FD_104715 | JGI IMG/M metagenome (GOLD analysis project Ga0153985, IMG submission 104715) | Attine ant fungus gardens microbial communities from Georgia, USA - TSGA069 MetaG | ecosystem: Host-associated > Fungi > Mycelium > Unclassified | place: USA: Georgia, Alexander Wildlife...
GTCACGAAAGTTGGGAGAGTAAGGGATATATGATTGGATACTATTCTGGATATCACTCGATCCTAACAAGCTTGAGTCAACGGTGGATGTGAAGTAGAAGCCCCATTTATTGCAAAGTCCCTCCAGCAAAATCCGCGTCTTCCCGGACCCAGATGTATTAACCAGAAACCTGGAAGGTATCTGTCAAGGCTCGTTTCGGACTACAATAGAGCAGGTTTGACTCACGTATGATTATTGGGCATGAAAATGTTATCAAGGCGTTTCTTGAGTGCCAAATCCTTTTGGAAGCTCCCCCATCCATGGAGAAGTAGATTTGGTCTGTCCTTGATCATTGGTATCTTTAAATTTTCTAGGTGAAGGCGAATGTGGGGTTGCATATGTGTATACTTGGGAAGCCACACTGGAAGTGATAGGTATCCATTGATGAAATTTTTCAAAGACTCTTCTACATCGTTTAGGACTTTATGGATATTATCGTCGACCCTAGCATCCTGCGTTGGAAGTACCTCAGTTAATTCTGTCCCCCTGGGTCAGCAGACTATCAAAACAGGTGCGAGTCACTGGATGGTATACTCACTCCAATTTCTGATACTGGCGTAGTTCTTCTTGTTGTGTGCTATCTTCAGGGCATCATGCAAGCGTGGGTCATTGTTAACAGCATCGACGCAGGCCATTAGAGTAGAATACTGAGGTCGCGTGGATCGCCATATTTTCCAGAGTATGAAGGACGCATCTCCTTGAAGGTTTGTATCGATTTCGCCAAAGGAAGCGCATATTTCCGCGTCATCAACCTCATTACTGGACATTCAGCTGAAAAGGATGCATGAAGCAATTGGCGCTTGAAAAACGCGTCCGTGAAACTTGTGCTCACGTTCCCACGACATGATAAGTGATGCATCGGACATTCAAATATTGCATTCTGAAGCGCAAGTATATAAACATCCAGCAGAGTTTCTGTCGGAGTTTGTAACATGGTCATGCACAGGCTGCAATTCAAAAATTACGCGTTTGACATACGAAAAGATTGATCCATCATCAGAATCCCTGAACAGGAATTCTGCCTAGGTATAATGGTACGGACAAAAAAATATCCTAACACTTGGCCTCATTGAGCACTACATATGAAACATCACTATGGCTATCTCCATCGGTCCACGAGAAAGATACAGCATATCGTTTCAAGCCCATATCAAACCGAGAACCAAGAGCCCAACGGTGACGATGAGAGCGGGAGAGGAAGATAAAGCCGAACCCCTGTTGCTGGAGTTACCTGTGGCTGCAGGTGCAGAAGCAGAAGCAGTAGAAGTACCATTGATTCGCTTAGCGAGTTTAAGGAAATTCTCAAAGTTGTTGGGACCAGTCTCAACTGCATTGGCAGCGAACACCATACCTGAACCGCAGTGTCCTGTCTGTTCACAGAAAATCCAGATAGGTGCAGTATCTTCAACTATAATACTGAACGTGGGGTGATCCACGGCGTCCTGGTCGACAGGTTGGCTGAGAAAATGGGAGTTGAGCTCCAGGAGGCCTGTTAGGAAACGCAGTCACGTACAATCCTGAATCAAAAAAAAAAAAAAAAGCCCTTTGTTCCAGTCGTTTGCTCGATTGGTACGCAGGGATTGGAGAAAGTCGATTGGGTCACGCTATGGTTTTTAGGGTAGAATGTGAATTCTATGGAGTCGCTCACTAGAGCGGTAATGCTGGACGGGGAAAAGGCAAGCATTCCGTTAGCTCCTACAGTGACCTCGTGAGTGACGGGCTGAGGAGCAGGCGAAGGGGCTTTCGGAATATCAGCGAAACCGAATAAATCATTTATCACACAATACACTCACGAAGAGAGCCGAGATAGCTGGTATATGTCGAGGTCCAGACCGAAGTGCCATTTGTGACCGTGGCTGTAGCAGTCTGCCAGGATTGAGGGGGTGGGGTGGAAAATTCCGTGACCGCAGCTGTGGTCGAGGTGGTAGTAGTAGTGGAATTCAATGTAGCATTCGCTCGAGCCTGGAAATCATCAAATGTGGCCTGGTCTGGTGGGTTGATGGCAAAGACCATCCCTATTTTTAACAATAAAATGAGACTTTACTCTGATGCCCATCAGGCGGAGACCTACCATGGCCGCAGTGGTTGCCGACGGATTGTTTGCAGTAGAAATATAATGACCCAACTGATGACACCTCTACCTGGAAGGTCGGTAGATCGCCGGTCTCTTGGGCGACTGGCATGCTGAGATGACTGAGGACAAGATCATGTTTATAGGACAGAAATACTCACAATCCTGAATCAGTTCCACCCGGGAGTTGACTACACGGTTCGTCGAAAGACGACTGGGTAAGAGTGTGGTTTTTTGGATGGCTATTTCGCTGATGAGACCACATTGGGGGGGAATTGATAATTGACTTACAACTGGAAGCTGATGAGATCCCCGGGCTGAGCCTGTACAAAAGGGGGATTATAGGCGAGATTTCCGTTGGCGCCTACAGTGACATTGAAAGTCGCTGCATGTGCCACAGAAGCACAAACAAAAGCAAAAACGAGTGAAGTCAGCATTGCAAATAGAGAGGAAGGGACTGTATGTATAACATCCATAAAGGGTTTCTGTTATATATGCTGGATCATTTGCTGAGGACGGAGAACAAATATTTCCTCCGTTCATTCCTTGAATTCATTATGCACTGCATTCTTCTTCTGCATGCTGTGGCGGACCAAATCTTCCAAGTCCATCCTCATAAATTCATCGATCGTAGCCGAGTCTGCAAAATTGGATGACTTCCCGTAGGAATCTGGGGAGTGATATATTCTATGGTCTGAGGAAAATGCAGTTCCCGTAGCAACACTCCTTAGATGTGATATCGCTATGTCACACACACATCTTGTACGTGCTTTGTGCTGCAACGCAGTACACAGTATTGCGACAAATCATGGATTCACTTCTCTTGAGTCACCCTGGGGACTAGCTATTACTTGCAAGCTGTGCAATACTTGGCAGTTTATATAATACCATTCAGGCATGCGATGCTTAATGGCAATGCTGCAAAATGAGACTTTCACTGTCTTTAACCTGCATTTTCTTGGGAAATAGCTCATATGGGGCTGATACTCGTAACTCGTCAGCAAAAGAAATTGTCAGCCTATATCCGTCTTCATTCCATGCCATCAGAAGAAATTCTGGATATGGTATATAAGTTTGATCCAACTATCCATGAAAGGCTACAAAATATCCAGGGAAGTCTAGTCTAGGGAAGTCTTAAAATTCATGCTCGGCATCTCGGCACGGAGCAATCTAGGGAAATCTATGTAACACAGATTTCCCTAGACTACGGGAAGTCATCCATTATTTAACGGTGATCAGATAATACCCATAACGTATCGGTAGGACGCTCAATTATCTGTCCAAAAGCAGTTTCTTGGAATGCATGCTAAATGATCATGTATACCCGCATTATGTGTAGTTTTTACTTGGCTGTATTCAGAATATAACGTCTCTTGGACTCTCCTAGATCACATATTGTCTCCTTTTATCTTTTATCTAGCGAGTTCAGGATGAAATACGCTAAAGAGAAGGGAAAGAATGACTTGCGGAAATGTATGATACCAATAATAATCCGGAGAAATTTTAGTAGCGTAGATCGTCCTTCAGCAAAATAATTTGATCTGATTTGTATTGTAAAGAACGTGTACCACTTATCTTAACAACTGTTGTGATGGCGATTCACCATTCGTGATATTCAAGCTTCCATGATTAAATCCACATCTTCATTGTGCCAGCTAAACCCATTGAGCTGCTCAACAACACAAAAGAACCCGCCGGACCAGGGATTTAGCATGATTTCCCTGGAATTTTCTTTTTGAAAATTTGGATTTTACTTCTACTATTGTGGCAATGATCTAAATTTAGACATGATTTTAAAAATAATCTAAATTTAGACGTTGGCAACATAGCATTGTCATAGCGTGAGAAATGCGGTGCCAGGGACGTAGTATCTGCCAAGATGAAATATCAGACCAATGCGGCCAAGTAATTCATTGCTGTATGGAATGAAAGTAGCGGCATGTATGAAGGCTGGACAAAGGTCTGGTTCGAAGATTTTTCGCCATAAGGGGAAGATAATTCCGGATCCAGCGTTGGAGAATGCACATACGTAGCCGAAGACTGAAGAAATTTTTATTAGGAAAAGGCTGGCGAGCAATCCGATGACCAAGGGGTCTGTGGTCTGGTATGAAAGTTCAGTAACATTGAGTTTCTGTCTCCATAGATAGACTCGAACTCTGATGGAGACCAGTGTATTACATTTCAATGATCCAACTCCAAAGTGGCCGTGCGCTCCAAGATCACGAGGTGTGGGTCAGTCCACTCTGTTCAAATGTTTCAGATATTATGAATCTCTGATTAGATAGATATTTTTCAATACGAAGAGACGCCATATCTTGAGCATATCTTGAGTTAACAGTACCCTATTACCGACTTTACAAGTGAGGTCCTTTGGCGTCGCCTCGGATTGGTCCTCTTGATTATGTCAATTCATTGTCAAGTCATTGAGGTATTTCGGACGAGACTTAATCCATGATACACTTGTTGGTAAGGGATGAAGCCAACTATATTTAGGATGAGAAACGATTTATGTTGTACCTGTCCACATCCTGTGGGGTCTGTGGTCGTCTTCCTTATGGAAAAGCCGTATTACGCTTCCTCATGTATCATCCTATCTCGCAACTAGAATTAACGATAAGTCTCAGTCGTCACCCGATGTGGTAGACGGCTTTATTGCATTACCTAGAACTAATGATAAGTCTACATGCCATGATAAGTAACTATGACAATACAGGAAACTGGATACCGAAAGTCGTCACCCGATGTAGTAGACGGCTGAGGGACAAAAGTTATTTATAGGGATGGAAGTATGACGTAGGGAAAAGGAAAGAAAAGACGTCATCGACTCGTCGGTTCACTTCAACACTCGCTCTCCTCGATCCTGAATTTAACAAATGGCGTACTCTTCAATTCTCGACGTGGTTTAGAAAATCCAAGCTTGATCGTGATTTGACCGTAGTGGCCGTTCCGTAATTTCTTCCAAGAGAATGTAGGAGCATCAAGTATAAATTATCACAATGTATAGTATCAACCGTTGCATGACTTAAAGATGGCCTAGAAGTGGAGAAAGTCCTCTCCAAAATCAAAATTCGCCGAATCCAGTCATCCAGAATCGCCGTGATCTACAAATGTGTTCGAATGTAAGCCATCGGTCAAGTGTGACCGGAGACCGGAACAGTAAATATTCATAACAGCAGCTCGTTGTCCTCCCACAGAGTAGATGTGTAACTTTGTAGTAAATGTTAGCCATGTTTTGGAAAGAAGGATTCACATGAGATTATAGATGTTGATGACAGACTAACAACATTTAAAAAGGATAAAAATGCTGGCATTGGCGACCATTTGTGTCTGCAAATAAAGTCCAGAATTTTCTTAGGCTCGAACAATATAAACTGAGAACCACTCTCAATCCTCCTCATGCCACCACCGATCGACTCCTAATCCTTTCATGGTCTCGGTAAAACAGTTGAGACCACTAGCAGATCCCACACCCCGGGACAGTGTCTCACGGCTGGTAGTTTGGAGAGGAAAGATGGAGACAGGATTGCGGAAATGAGAGGGGAATGCCCAGAAGCGGAAGCTTTACATGAAAGGAAAAAATGCAAAGATGATAGAAAAGAGACAGAGAAGGGAGCCTGAGGAAGACTAAACAAACTGCTCAAGGTAGAAGGCACCACCCAGCTTTTTTGGTTGGACAGATATAACTGTGATGATGGTGGCATTATTATCTACCTTACTCTTGACTATCCCTTGAGAACTTAGTTCACTATCTGACGAAATTTCTGTGACTGATGAGTGTGACTAATAAGGACCCTGAATGACCACGAGCGCCCAAAATCACGTGTTCGCTGACATTTGCCCGTTTGGCAAGTTGTCTACCGGCGCATTCTGTGTCCCCTGACTGTGGATGTGTAAGACAGAACAAGGCCTGCAACATGTCAAATAATGATGGTGAACGGAGGAGTACGGCAGGAGATATGCAAAGTTCCTTCCTCAAGTCGGTGGCGCTCTGCATTCCATGATGACAAATGAACAAAAAGGGTGGCAGGTGGGAGTTTGAAAGCCACACTCCTTTCCCTTCGACTACGATGAGCTATCGACTACCTGGTCTTTGACCATTGACTACTTTGACGACTTGGTCTAACACGCTTGTCTTATATGACTACTGTCTACCTCGACTAGTGTCTACCTTCTACTTGGTTGTCTACTTGGACCACTCGCACTACTACTAGGTAAGACCTCTATTTTCTTTGTGATGATGTGTCGCTCAAGCGTTAGTCATACAGTGTATTGTATTGGGATGGGAGTGAGGTCGGCATGAACAGTATGCACAACTGACTGCTGTGCAACGGACTTCCTATGGTAGGTGTTCAGCAATGGACGCCACATTCTATTGCTGATGGCTGTGGATAGAATATGATTCGAGTGGTCTCAGCCTGGGCACTCAGGTGTCGTCGTCAGGAACAGACTGCGTATGCGACGTTAGCCAATGGGACATGTCTGGAGACCAACCGGATCCCGAGCGCTTGTGTGGAGTGCCTTCGGATCGTGTGCGAAGCAGGGGTGATAGCAGAGGTCAACCGAGGGCAGGAAGCTCGGCACATGGTGCTGACCTTTTCCCGCCTGGGATCCTGATTTCTCGCTTGGCCCTCGCTGGCTACTGGCTGACCGCCGAACTGAATACTTGCCTCAGGTGATTAAGAGGGATCTGGACCTCCCAATTGTTATCCAAGCTTGAATTGCCGCGCTTTCGGTGCAAGATCTGATGGCGGCCTGGATGTGCTCTGGTCAGTGACCTGTGGTGAGTGTTCTTAGAAGTCTTGCTTGTTCGACGTCGGTTTTGTGCCCGAAGGAGGTGAAGTGCCGTCAAGTATGTCGTATGTCGTAGGGTCTCATTGTCTAACTGGGCCTGATAGGAAACTATGTCACCGTTGACATTTCGTTTGTCGATATTCATGTGCACCTTTGGCGTCGGTGTCTGGTTCAGCACTTGGATGTCATGTTGTGTCTTTGTATCTGGGTGATGAATTTATAATCTTATGTCTATTCCAATTCGGTCTTGAAATCCGTTATGCAAATTATAATTCTCATTTGTCTTTTGTGATCATGCTTATGCCTTTGTTCCCCATGCAAATTATCATTCTCATAATTCGTCAGTGTGATTGAGATGCTTGTGTGTTTTGTTGAACGTGCTGTTCCCTGTCACCCCATTGCAATCACAAATTCCATCCTCATCTTTCTCTCGGGCAGGCGGCCATGGCCATGGTCGCGTTATTTGAGTCAAATTTGTTGACAAATTAAATGCGTGGAATTTCGCAATTTGGCCTAATAGCCAGACTTATCGCATTACTGATGGATGACTAAGCCGCACAGACCTGTGCGCCTAGTGGGAGCCAAACCTGTGCATCTGGGAGCCATCACAGAAGTCAGCATTGATGCAAGTGGAGCAAGAATATCTCTGCAGGAAGAAGCGATTGTTCTGATGACAACAAGGTAAGCACGTATATTTTACCTCTACCTCGGAGTGCTCAGGCAGGAATGAGATTTCAAATTGATCTATGATATCCAGTGAGTCACACGCTCATTCTTCGATTTGAAACATCTCTAGGTGGGAACCTTTGGAACGGCTACAATGATGATGGCTACAGTGATCCTGAAAATGGACTGGTACATATCTGTTAGATCACGCCGACTCTTCCGACACGACAACTCCAATCAGCCAATCCCTCACCACAGCCATCTCCAACTCCAGTCAACTGATCCCTTGGCACTCACTGTTGCGTAAAAGAGATCCTGAATAGAAGAAAACAAAAAGGAGTTACATGTGACTAGTTGGTAGATATGCTGACATATTGATCAGATGACAGCTGTGTCAGCATCTTCATAATAGATGCCATCAGGAGAAATTCTGGATATAGTATCTGTTCATCCATAAAAGGTAAAATAACATCTATCAGAGACCTCGATCATGCCCGGCATCTCGGCATGGCACATTCTACAGGAAGTCATGCATCAGGATTACTGAAACACTAATATTTAGGTTTGGACTCCGAAGGTTCAAAAGTTCAAAACTTTTGGAGGTTAATTTTGCCTCCTTCACCATATCCCTCATGGATTATAATTGCGGCCAATCGACCTGGCCTCTCCTGCTTGTGAAAGTATTATTATCAGCACTCCAACTCTTTTTTTCACTCGCATTTTCTCCCTTGGACATCGCACTGACTCAGGCTCTCGGCAAAGAAAATGCTGGCTTCCCCGGATCGTCCTTAACACTCAACTTATTTTGTCTCATGGATCAACTGGCTCAGCTTCTCCGAAATGAAACCATATTCACATTTCTGGTCGTCGCGGTTTTTGTCGTGTTTTTTATTGTGGCGCGTACCTATCGTCGCAGATCGACCAGGAAACAACCGCCGAGAGGCAAGATGTCCAGCTTGTATGTTTTTCACTCTCATCTTTTTTGTATTTTTTCTCATCTCTTTGTCTTACAGGCCTTTCAAACGAGGACGTAGAAATGGCTCATCCAACATGGCCTTCGGGTGCAGTCGACCTACTCGAGAAGGTAATGAGTGCAACTTGAGAACAACTGCGCAGTTCTGATTTGACTTTTTCTCAATTTATCGTCTGGGTATAGTTCGTCGCTGGTAGGTCTGACACACATGTATATGATTATTGTCTAACATATACCAATTCTGACGAACCTCATCCACATCCGCCACCAAGCCAAACTCAGGGCAGCAACAAAAAAGTGCACTCTTTTGGCAAGAAATACGACAAGATGAGCAAGTACTCAATCTCATTCAAACACCGCTCCTTTGGCGAAGAATGGGTGGAAAATGGTGGTCGATGGAGAATTGGCTCCAGTGGTAAGCTTCTGTGCCTAGGTATGATCTGGCAGATGGATTCGGTGAGCCTTCATATCTGGTCTACAGTGAATGTGTGCACTTATTGCTCATATTCCAGCCCTCTGCTTGTGAACCTCCTGAGCGCCTGGAGAATCCGGATGTTTATGTAGAAAAATGGTTTACTACGTAAGAACATGATGGGGCACTCGCGGTCGGACAGAAAACTTGGAAGCAATGGTTTCTTAGAGCTAAAGCCAAGGTCGAATCTAGTAGACCGGAGGTAGGAAAACCTCCTCCCTAGTTGATCCTATTGACTGAAAGCCCGTTCGCAGTGTCGATCCTTCACCAATTTTGTCCGCTACTTCACTAATCGGACGCCTCGCCACATGTTTGGTTTCAGTGGTTGTCGGCTCATCGACTTGGTTTACTTCGAGGGGGATGCTATCCCCACACTTGCGGACGAAGAGGGACATGCCAAAGGACATGCCATAATTGACAACATCGTTCCACAGCCCACAGAGATGATCCATTCCCCGTTGTCATCCCCCTCCGTTTCTTCTGCAGAGACTAATAAACCATTGCACCCTCCGGCGTCGCCTTCCTTCCATCTACCGGCCACCGTCCAACCGGCACTTCAATTTGCTGCACCTTCTAAGTCAGCGCCGTCCGACACTTCACCCCGTATCATTGCCAAGTCAGAAGGAAAGACTCTCCAACCGGCGATATTTTCTGATTTGTTTTCTCTCGGTAATATCTTAGACTCCGTTATTCAGTGCTATATTGATCTCGCATTTAGATAATTCATGGTGTGCATCCGCCACTGCGAGTGGTGCCACAGGTCCCTTGCAGCCGATCTTTGAGTCGAGTGGCAGCACCTCTGCCACTGCATCTACCACGGTTCACTCTAAACAAAGGAGAAGGGCAAAGGGACCATCGAGACGATCGTTCACCAATAGGGCAAACAGGATGTCGTCGTGTCCATCAATCCAACAAGAGCCTGGTCTGATGGATTTTGCCAGTGTAACCCCAAATACTCCCGATGACCCTACACCTGGTTCCGTTCCTAGTGACTCTTCTGGGCCAAGTGCTAGCACCTCTGCTATCCAATCCACTGCGGCTCCTGATCCATTGGCTGCCGACCTAGGTTTGTTATCCACCTCGTCAGATGCCGTGAATCAGTTCACATTGTCAGAACATTTAGGTCCCGTAGCATATGCATCCGGTGCTACCAATATTACTGCAACTCCCTCTCACGTCTTGTCTGGATTGAGTGGCAGCACCTCTGCTGCTGAGGTCGACGATGAATTGGCTGCCGAACTCGAGGCCCTAGTGTCTCTATCCACCTCGTCAGGTGCCACAAGTCCCTCTCAGCCCATATTCGACTATGCCTCTGCCATCGAATCTGCTACTGGTGACAACCCATTGGCTGCTCAACAATTCACATCGTTGAAAAGGCACTCAAAACAAAGGAAAAGGGCAAAACGTAATACCTCAGACTCCTTTATTCGGCGCTGTACTGACGTCGGATTTAGGTTCCGCACCCTCTCACGCTGCATTGAGCGGCAGCGCCTCTGCTCCTACGGTTCATGATATAGTGGCCACCGAATTTGAAGCGCTATTCACGTCAGGTCCTTCTCAATCTATCGTATCTGGATCGAGCACCTCTGCTGTTGAACCCACTACGGCCGATGATACATTCGCTGCTGAACATGACGTGTTTCAATTCCTATCCACCTCGTCAAGTGCCGCAGGCCCCATTCATCCTACGTTCGATTTGAGTGGCAGCACCTCTACTGAATTCGCTACGGTTGACGATCCATTGGCTACCGGATACGAAGCGTCAGGTTTCCCTCAACCTACTATTGACTTGGATGCCGGTACTTCTGTCGGTGAATTTGCTACGGTCGGTGATATATTGGTTGCTGGGGACGAAGGATCGCAATTTCTGCTAGGCTCCTCTCAGTCTACCTTGGACTTGAGTGCTGGTACATCTGTTGCTGGATTTGACAATACGTTAGTTGCCGGATGGGAAGCATCGCAATTTTTATCTTCGTCGGATCCCTCTCAATCTACCTATGACTTGGGTGCCAGTATCTCTACTGCTGAATTCGATGCATTGGTCGCTGGATATGGATTGTTTTTATCCACCTTGTCAGGTCCTGTAGATCCCTCTCAACCGATCTTTGATTTGGGTGCTGGTACCTCCGCTGCTGCATTTACTGGGGTCGACAATACACTGACTACTGGATACGAAGCGTCACAGTTTTCATCCGCCATGTTCGGTCCCTCGCAACCTATCTTCGACTTGAATGCCGGTGCCCCCGTTGGCGAATTTGGTACGGTTGACGATACATCGTTGGAATTTCTATCCGCCTTGTCAGGTCCCACAGATCCCGCTCAACCCACCTTTGACTTGGGTGCCGGTACCTTCGCTACTGAATCTACTACGGCTGACAATACGTGGGTTACCGGATACGAAGCGTCGCAGATTTTACCCGCCTTGTCAGGTCCCTCTGAGACTATCTTCGACTTGGGTTCTACTGCTGATGAATTGGCCGCCGAACTCAACGCTCTGCTATTTCCATCCGCCCCATCAGGTGACACGAACGAGATCACACCGTCGAAAAATGGCCCAAGACGAAGGAGAAGGGCAAAGGGATCGTCGAGAAAAATGCTCGCAAACAAGTCGTCGCTGTCATTGTATCCGTCGTTTGAGAGAGAGCCTAATCTCACAGCTGCTTCGTTTCCTTCTGGGTCGGATAGCCAGCCATCGATGGCCGCCTTCAATCCCTTTATGCCTGGAGATAAGGCAATCGGCGTTTCAGATGCACCGGCAATGGGTTCCTATGCATTCTCGTTCAAGTTCGATGGGACATCTTCAGCTGGCAGTTTCAATGGGCCTCAGCCGTCTACATCTGTCCCTGGTACCATTGGTGGCACATTGAACTCCTTCAATGATGCTGGGCCCACAAATGTCTTTGGTGGGGCAACGATCGGTGCAAACAAGCAGGCTACCCAAACGCCACAGCCGCTATTCGATTTTGGAATGACCGGAGGACAGTCGACCAGTATGGACACTGCGACTCAGGAAGATTCGGTTCTACCTGAGTTCGGTATGGGTGCCGGTTCCTCTGTTGTTGACACGATGCAACCTTCTTCCTCAAGTCTGTTCAATGCCCTTGGTTGAGCACACTAGGGTCTACAAGGATCGTTAGGACGTCGAATACCCTCATAGCTCAGCGTCAAACGGATTGTTTAGCCCGAACGTTGCCGATGTTGTTCCAGTTTCGCACCAGCCTCCACTGTTCTAGATGAGATCGCATCAACGTCATCCAGCAACATGGCTTTTCGTATCTTCTGCATTACTGGAATTGACAGTGCCTTTGGAGGGAATACTACAAACCTGCAGCAGCATTCAATTTCACATCGAGTTCAACCTCAGCCTTCGCATCTGGTAGACCTGCGTCAGTGGGTCTCATTGTTTTCTGACATGTGAATTCCCGCCGTTTGCTTTGGATAGTTCTAGCGGCACTGGTACCGGTGGTTGACTGGTGGTTACGAGGGTACTGATGCTTCTGAGACGGCATTAGAGAATATAGGATCTCAGTTGAGTGGATTGGTGTATCGGTAGTGTAGCGGTGGTGATCAAGTAGTATCGTAATAATAGCGTAATAGTAGCATAGTATAGATGACTTCCCATAAACAGCCTTTGTTCTCAGAATGGTATCACTGCGCATTATTTTTACTGCTCTGAAATAGCGCCCGTATCTGAAGGAACTTATGAACGTATAGGTTGTCCAAGAACGAGATGATGTACTGCTTGTTAGCCTTGGCTACAAGAGTGTCAAGCGTGTTTTCTCGATGAGCGCTTGTCGTTTGACTATGTAGTGATCCTAGTCACAATTTCTGCTTCTACTTTATATACCGTCGGATCCTGAATGTATGTGAAAATGTATTTGTGACATTTGTATTTTCGTTGACTACCGGTATGTTTTTTGCTGGAGATAATAATTGGTAGCTGGACATTTGACGATCGGCTGGATAATACGTAGTGTCTTCATTTTCTGCGTTGCGTTGTCGATAGCAGAATTGATTCCGTGAGCCGTATACTCTCCTCCGGTCTCCTCTGTTGAAGGAAAACACTGAACACGAGCGCGGGTCTGTATTAATTCTCGGCCAAACTTGCTCCTCCGAATTATGCACCTCTCATTTGTTGGATAACCTGATGGGCAAATATCACAGGTCAAGTGCTACTCTTGTGTTCAGTTGATTTCACCAAGTGCGTCTTGGATGACAATCAACGACAAAATTAATCATAGCGATAGTGCCCAAATGATCGCAACGGGTATTGCCGGGTATTGCAGTAGGCTCCGATGGATCAATCCTGGACCTACGCCGATTTTCGGAATCATAATTGCGCTTCCTCGGGTGCTGGCAAAGTTGTCGCTTTTAACAGGCACGATCGATGGTGAGTTTGAATATTGCATCAAAACCTGAGTAGTAACTCATAGTACGGATGTCTATTTCTCAGTGGTGGAGGCCACAGCAGCACGTGACGAGTTGGTGTTTGTCAGAAGCAGGCTTCTGGTCGTCCCGAATAAGCCAAAGGAGGGCCTCAAACTTGTACCAAGAAGCGGATCTCGAATTTACCATGGTCAAGGCCTATTTTAAATCATAATAATAGACTTCAATTAAAGATGTCATCGCACGGATCGGATCTTGCTTTAAAGGGTATCCCAGTGCCCCAACTCTAGTCGTTTTAGTCTTTGCTTCAACAATCGTTCAATATGAGGTCCACTAGGAATGTCCTTCAGAAGTTGACGGTTGGCTTGCGCCGCGAGGACCCTCTTAGGATTTGGGAACGACGTACCCCTTTGACTCCCGATGCCGTTAATATCTTGGTCGAACAAGAGGGTGTGGAAGTCATCCTTGAGCCCTGCGAAAGACGCATCTTTACCAACAGCGAGTATGAGAAGGTTCGATCCCCTTTACTCCTCAAAGCGTTGCTATTAAACATGGATGTTTATAGGCGGGTGCAAAGATAAGCCCTTCGTTGGATCATGCACACATTCTTGTCGGAATCAAGGAAACGCCCATGGATGCATTGGCACGACAACGTCCTCCCGTTCGTTTGTCCACCAATGGGGACATACCCCGCACCCATGTCATGTTCTCACATACAGCCAAAGGGCAACCATACAATACTGGTTTGCTATCGCAATTTGTCGCTCCAACGGACAGGGTTTTAGGAGGCTCAGCCGCTCAATTTGAAAAGAAAATGGAACTCTGGCCTAGGCTTATCGACTATGAGCTCCTTACCAATGACCAAGGCAAAAGGACAGTGGGGTTCGGCTGGTTTGCCGGAGGTACATTGCAATCACTATCTTGTTCATTCACAAGAGATTCGCTGATGTACATTCTTTGTCGTAGCCGCTGGTGTTCTTGAGTCCCTTTCCGCTATGGCTCACGCCCATCTTGAACTGGGGATCGCATCTCCCTTCCTCGTGAGTATGCCGACTGTCTTTCCGTTCATATGCTATCAGCACCACAACTTGGTGAAACGGTTCTGGTAATCAACTCTATCAATTTCTCATAACCTCACAGCGAACTATCAATCTGATTTGTTGTCCTAGTACACTCCACGACCACACACACTTCCTTCTCTCGAACGGTTACGAGCAGCCTTGCGTGAAGTAGGACTATGGATATCTACCCAAGGAACTCCAGAAGCTCTCGGCCCAGTGGTGGTCTGTGTTACTGGGTTTGTAGTTCATTCCACGCCCTGGTCTGATTCTAACTATGAAACTATTATAAGCACGGGAAATGTAGCTCGTGGATGTTTGTCGATGCTCGAAGAACTACCCTTGAAGAAGATCAGCACAGAGGAACTTAAACGCCTTGTTCATTCAGAAGGTTCGCCGTTCATGCTCGAAATGAGTTATCCCCTATCTTGACGATTATTTGGTAGAGTACGACCGCACCAAGATATACCTAATCCATGCCAAGCCAGAAGACTATCTTATCAGGAAAAACGGAAGAGCGTTTGATCGTCAGGATTATTACACCAATCCAAACGAATGGCAGAGTGTCTTCGGTGACCGTGTACGTCATCTATCTATCGTGTGTGTATCTTCTGATACCTCGTTTGTAGATCATGCCCTATGTGACGCTTCTCATCAATGGTACCGGATGGTCAACTGGCTTCCCTCGTCTGCTTTCTACTAAGCAATTGGCTGACGCTATTGCGAAAGCTCAATCCATGAATCTCCCCGGAGCAGCTTCCAGGGGTAGATGTATTGGTGACATCAGTTGTGATATCAGAGTGCGTACTTGCCTTACCTCGAGATATGCTATCCCCGACCACGAGATAGGGAGGCCTTGAATTTCTTGAGAAATCAACCACTCTTTCCGAACCAACTTACCACTTTTCTGTCTCTGATACAAGCGGACACACGACAATGATGTCAATTGACATCCTCCCTACCGCTCTCCCACTAGACGCATCTCGGCAATTCTCGAAAGAGTTTTATCCATATCTCCGTACCCTCCTCCAGAATATGAAGTCGCGTGGCTCCAGTCAAAAATGGAATGGTGGCAGTGGTGAAGATGCAAAGCTTACTGATGCACTTGAGGAGGCGACAATTGCTGCTGGGGGTCAGCTGAGGACAAAGCATCAATGGTTGCAACCTGCCGTAGATAAATGGCACCAACGACAGAGGGGTCTGGGTCATGTCGATAACAACGTCCCTGTTCAATTGGGGGGCAGTGGTGCTTCCAGAGATGCTGGACCCAGGAAACGAAAGGTCTTAATATTGGGAAGTGGTATGGTTGCAGGTCCTGCTGTCCAAGAAATCTCGAGGCGGAAAGACGTTGATCTCGTTATTGGTGAGTGATTAGGTAGTTGACAAGCGGCGCACGTAGAGTTCAATGTTTTTAGCTACGAATCTGCTTGGCGAGGCACAACAGCTTGCCGTACGATATGGACAGGAATACAATAACATCAAGTACCGTATCGTGGATGTTGAGAGAAAGCACACATACGAACATCTGGTGAAAGATGCTGATGTCGTCATTAGGTGAGTATCTCTTAACAAACAGAAAAAAATGGCTATTGACCGTTAGATAGTCTGTTACCTGCAACTTTCCATGTTGACGTCGCAAATATGTGTATCGCGAACAGGAAGCACTTAGTTACGGCATCCTATATATCTGAGGCTATGCGAAACCTTCATGATAGGTTAGAATTTTCCACCTCAAAGAACCTCCTATTCTAATACAAGATAGGGCACTTCAAGCCGACGTTCTCTTGCTCAATGAGATTGGCCTTGACCCAGGAATTGATCATTGTTCCGCTATCTCTTTAATCAACGACTTGAAAGCACAAGGCAAGGAGATCGTGTCATTTACGTCCTTTTGCGGTGGCCTCCCAGCTCCTGACTCCATCTTTGATGAAGCCGGCGGTAATGCTGTTCCCCTCAAGTACAAGTTCAGTTGGAGTCCCGTCGGTGTGCTACGAGCGGCTAACCAAGGAGTGCAATATTTACTGAATGGAAGAGTGAGTGCTACGATCTTACCAATGGGAAGGCTGAATCATAATACAATTTTAGGTCGTTCGATTCCCTGGAGAAGACTTGCTACGTTCAGGATTCCCTCGGCTACCTAATCCATTGATGGGAGGTGTTGAGCTTGAGGGAATCGCGAACAGGGATAGCCTACCTTACCGTGATACTTATGGACTCCAGTGTGCTTCTTCGCTGAGGACCCTCATGCGGGGCACGTTCCGGTTAGTCTCGCTTTGCTGAATATCTAGTCTCGCTTTTCGAGCATATATTATTTCAGATATCCTGGGTTCTGTTCCTTGATGCAGTCATTCAAGGATCTTGGACTCCTCGACGATCACGAGGAAGTTACAATTGATTCCTGGAGTTCTTTTTTGCCAAGAACGCTCTCAGCAAGAGTCAAGGCATTTTCTGATGTACATATAAATAGCCGAAGTTTGGAGACTTTTATGCGTGAGATATCACTAGGAGGCCAATTTTTTAATATATCCGAAGAAGCTTTCCGTGACGCACTCGGTGCACTCAAGTGGTTAGGTCTATGGTCAACTAATGGATCCGCAAAAGACGTGATGGCCGGTGTAGCTGTTCCCCTAGGTCCCCACACCCCACTGGAATTTTTTGCTATGGTTTTGGCCCACCGGCTGCGTTATGCTGCCACAGAAAGGGACATGGTCGTGCTTTCGCATGAGGTCATTGTCCGTGGACGTGATAGTGTCCACCAGGAAGAGGTTCATCGATCGAGTCTGGTTGCTTACGGAGACGGGTCAGGTTCAGCTATGGCCAAGACTGTTGGTCTTCCGCCGCGTTAGATGTCTTGGATGGAAAAGTGAGGGTTCGAGGTGTCACGGGGCCTAATGAGCGAGAGGTGTATGAGGCTGTTCTTGGGCGGTTGGATCGAGCTGGGTTGGGTATGGTTGAGAGTGTTGGAGTTGTGGACGCTGCAAGTTCTACTGTTGAGGAGACCCTACGTTATAGTTCGTTGTGATTATAATGGGTTTTTGTGAGTGGAAGTTGAAGACGGAAGATGTACATGTTCAACTGACTCACCGACTACGAAACGATTGTTTACTTCGTTTTCGTGATGGTATTGATGACCCTTGTTGAACTCTGACTGAAGGGTTGTTGTAAGCGGTGCGAATTATGCTGATTCTTCACCGTGCTGTGTATCGAGGAGTGACCTGAGGGGAAAAAGTCCAACTGCACTAGACAATGATCAGCAGAACTTGCGGTCTGAGTAAAGGGTTAGGAGCCCCCGGGAAAAATAGTGCGAGGAAGGTTCAGATACCATTTTCCCTGAATAAGTCGACCGAATTTTGTCTTCTCTGGTCATGTTCGGTTCTGTCCAGTTCTAGTCATCTGGTGGTTCTGTCAATACTCTTCGAGGAGCTTTGAGACCATGGGCTTCTCATCATAGAAAAACTGGGTGTATTTTTATGGTGGTATGGTCCTTTTGATTGGAGTCTCATCTATCGTTACGGTGGAATATTTCTTGCTGTTCATCCATGAAAATAGACAAATCCCCCCTCCCTTTTTTTTTTTGGTGTCGCGACAATATAGTAATTTGTACTCTAGCTATGTGCCAGCACTTTTCTTGAGGCACTTTTCAGAGCAGAATCCACGATTGCATCCCCAAAATCTATCGATACGACAGGAATTGCAAGGCATCAGAACGGTGAATCTTCCCAAAGCTCTGTTGCAGAATTTGGAATTTCTGGAAAAAAGTCTGTACCGTTTCATGGGTGTTGTATGTCGTCTATGAGAGGCAGAAGCGGAAGCAGCATCCGACAGTCAGATTGACTTTGAGCATTGTATAGCACCGAAGCGACGGTGTAGAGTTGTATTCGTATTCGGCGGTTCAAACAATTCGTCAAGGTCTCCTTACAGTTTGCCTATCGTCTTGTCTTTGGCATCGTTAGTCATACAAGAAGTGACGGAGGTCAGAAATGTTGGAATTTGGATCTCATGCGGGCCTGCGCGATGCATGTGATTCCTTTATTGTTTCATATTCTATTGTTCTGAGTAAGTAACGTAGTTAGTTTGTACTCACTATCCGTTTGTACCCCCCCTTCGTATTTCAACAAGAAAAAGTGGTAATTGGTTTTTCATTCAGCTAGCGGATTGAGTGCTCCAAAATTGAAGAAGCTGAGTTTGTTCATCGATCCAAGGGAGAGTGCATAGGATGTCATTATGAACTTGTTAACTCAGTCTACAGCTGCGCTCAGTGCACTCTCAATTGCCAGCCAGGGTGACCGCGGGAATAACAAACTTGAGGAGCACTCGTTGGGATACGATACCCCACCAATTCATTCTTCTGGTCGGCCCGCCACTGATTGATCACTGTCACATGCATATGAACATACATGCAACGTATCACTATCATGTCCCTTCATGTATCGGTTCCATCCTGGTGTACGCAATGACAGAGCTGGTCTTTGAGGACATTGATGTAGAGTTATTATGTAATATACTATCTTCGTCATCATTACATACCTGTAGTATAAATCTCTTGTTTTCTACCTCTATATTGTCTCTTCACTTGAGCACTTCCTAGGTGAGTCAGTCAGTGTATCCAAACACTGCGCGATGCTCGCTGGTCCTATTTGACAGTCTTCAGTGATACAGGAGTAACTGGATAGTTCCCAACCTGCCAAATGCTAATGCTGCGTGGATGATGTAGGTAGTTGCAGCGGCGGTGGTTGGAACATGTTAGTACACGTGACACACTTGCATCACTGTGATGTGATACGCTGTGTGACTGCAATTTTTGCAGGTAAGTACCCCGTTGGCTGTTGCTCTGGCAGTGGACCTCCATTTTACAAGCTGAGCTGTGCCACAAATTTTCAGATTCAATCAAGTAGCTCAGCTGCCGATATTTTAAAGCACGTAACACCTGAGTACATGGCACCAGGGTTATCATACTACTGGCTATGTGTTCTCGAAACCACCACAAAAATAATCTTAAATGTTCAGAGACGCAAGGCAGCCCAATGTATTCCTGGTCTTGCTGCCCCCGCAGCTGTGAGGAAACAACAGGCAACGGGTACAATGAGGGATGATCGTGTGTTTGATACCAAAAGACAGGCAGACGCTAAGTCTGAAGCCCCTGTTGACCAAGTGGATAGTGTCAATATAATGCCGGTGTCGGTCCCCTGCGAGGCCAAGCTGAATGCAGAACCTAACATTACTCAACCGGCGCCATCTATCCAAAATGAAACCCCAGAGTTAGCCGAACCAGCTGTTGACTCGCCTGCATTAGAGCAGCCACCTTCTGCACCTGGACCCGGATCTTTCATATCATCATCTTCCACTCCGATGCCTGCCCGTGTTCTCCAATCGTCCAAAGTACCCTCCTCCCGGATAGGGCGTTTATTTAATTATGGTGGTAAGTCTCTGTTTTCTTCCTACCTCGCCCTTCCTTTCATCATTCTTCAGGGCTGGCTGCTTCACTAAGCTACGGAGTAACAGCAGAGCTTCTCCGCCGCATGACTTATGGCTCCGGCGAAGCTCAGGGTTCACTAATTCTGGGTGAAGCCAATATCCGGAGGCTTGTATCGAAGTTATCAAAGATGCGAGGAGCAGCTCTGAAAATAGGGCAGTTTCTCAGCATACAAGGCGGGTTTTCCTGCACTGGCTTATTGTATTTTCTGATCTTCGCCCCATTTAGACTCACTTAGTATATCTCCAGAGGTAGATGCCATATTCCGTGCCGTACTAAATAGCGCACATTACATGCCCGACTCTCAACTGAATACCACTCTCACTTCAGAACTTGGTAAGAGCTGGGAATCTTATTTTGCGTCGTTTGACAGGATACCGTTTGCCGCGGCGTCTATCGGCCAAGTACATTCGGCTACTCTCCTTCCTTCTGCTACTACCACCTATGGATCCTCAGTCACAGACCCGATTCCCGTCGCAGTCAAAGTACAATTCCCTGGTGTCCGACATTCCATCTCTTCTGACCTCTCATATGTCCGCACGCTCCTTCACGCAACCAAATTTTTACCGAAAGGGTTATTCTTAGATCGCACAATTGAAGTAATGGAATCCGAACTCGCAGATGAATGCTCGTATAAAAGAGAGGCCGACTATTCACAACGATTCAGAAAATGGTTAGAAGGCGATGAGAGGTTCAAAGTGCCGTGGGTGTGGGAGGGGAGTACGGAGGATGTCCTTGTGATGGAAAAATTAAATGGTGTCAGCCTCGGAGAGACAGGGAGTCTGGGGTTGAGCGAGAAGGATCGAGTTGATGTATGTGGTCCAAATTAGTTTCCCTTTCATACTCTTTTTTTGGCTCACAGAGGTCTTAGATTGCAACAAGGATCCTTGAGTTGTGTTTCAAAGAGCTTCTAGAGTTCCGAACGATACAGACGGATCCGAACTGGACGAATTTCTTATGGAATCCGCAGACACGACAGGTCAATCTACGTTCATCTACGCGATTACAGCAGTTCCTGAATTTTTTTAGATTGAGCTAGTGGACTTCGGTGCGACAAGGACATACTCAAAATCATTCGTAGATAGCTGGTATCGATTCGCACAAGCAATTATGAAAGGCGACCGCGACGAGATGGTAGAGCGGAGTATCAAGTTGAATTATTTGACAGGTGAAGAGAATAATGTATGTCCATGTTCTCCTGGTTTGCGCATGTGCTTATCATTGATAGGCCATGCTTGAAGCTTTCATAAAGTCCAGTTCGCTCCTTATGACACCGTTCCGACCCACTACCCCCCAGCCATATAGATTCGGACCTGGAAGCGAGTGGGAGGAGATTACGACGCAGATCAGATACTATATACCAATTATGTTGAATGAGAGATTGACACCACCGCCACGAGAAACGTATAGTCTGAATCGGTGAGCATACATTACTCTTCAAATTTCGTGTTCGTCTTTCCCAGGCCTCCCCTTCATCACAATGGCAATTAGTGATGTGGCTTGGGATATCTTGCACACGTGGAATTCATAGATGACTGACTATCGTGTTTCCTTGTTATGACAGGAAATTAAGTGGTGCATTTTTATTAATGAGCAAGTTGAATGTTGCACTCGATACGAGGGTAATTTGGGAGAAGGTTGCGGGTAATTATCAACTTGGTGAAGATTAGAAAGCAGGGGCTCGTATAAAATTTATTTGTGTCTGCTGTAGGATTATGTCAGTCACAAAAGAATGATGCACAAAGGAATGGACATGCTAAGTGCTGTTACACTGAAAACAAATAAGAGTAACATTTAGGAGATACATATGATATTAAATCGATGCTTTCTATGCAGAAGTTTGTTCTAGAACCCAGCCATGACACCTGAAAAGCTTAGTGATGTCATAAAGGAAGAAGAATAAAAGAGAACAATAGTGCACGAGGAAAACATGAGTCCATTAGAAGTCCAGAACAGGAACTGACACAAGGTTGGCTCAGTTGTAACAATTGAGGCAAGCAAATCAAATTTTCTGATAATAATATCGTTTCTGTAGTGACCTCCAGGCACTATCGTGTAAAAATCCATGCTGTTCATACACTTATTCCAACATACGTCTTTGCATTGGATTGCAGAATGGCTTCACTTCCATTGAGTCTTCAAGTAAATATGGTTTGATCATCCAGATGATATCGGAAAACTCCTGAAATTTATCGACGGTCAAATTTGGTGAAGTCATTGCGAAGGTATTCATTCACCTTGGTCCCTTATTCGACATGTCGTTCACTGCTGACAAGTGGTATATTGAAGAGGCTTGATCTCAATTGGCATCGACGTGCTCCAGCCCCGCCGTCGAGGTCCTGCAGGACAGTGTGACGAATTTGTTATTTCAGGATAGACGGTATACTGAATCGTAGATGACGATGAAGTTGGACTGTCAGTGTGACGGGGTACTATAGCCAGTGGCCTTACTCCTGAAGACGAGTCATTTGATGTGATAGGATGATGAGATGCACTGGTGCGTGACTGTTGTGGTGCTTGGATGGGTGATGAACTTCCGATGATATCAGATTTGGGGTTCGAAGCAACACAGGTTGTTGGTAGTTGGGGTAGTCGCCGGATCCTGATCTTGTCGGATCGGAATTGTGATGTATGGTCCTTCTGAGGCACGGAAGATGGATTGACAATTAGGTTGTCAGGAAGAGGAAGCATGGGCAAGGGTCTGAGATAGTCACAGAAATGAGGTATGCCTGGTCTCTTCTTCGCAGTTGGCTTAAGCTTTATGTCACATCGGTTGAGAAAACCAGAAAGACCAGGCTTATGGGGTGGTGAAGAACCGTACGGTGACGCTGAAGCAATATTCACTTTGTCGCTGAGAGGTATCTCTTCGTCCGACCACGTCCGTTCTTCCGATCCATTGAAGAGTGGCTGGCTATCAACTTTTCCTTCGCCTGGGACCTCCCAAGCTTTGGGATCATTGAGAATAAGCTCAGCTAAGACGGTTTCAGGAGTTGTGTCCAGAAACTTGCTGTTGGGATCGGCCCTTGGGGAGACAATGGGGGGATCGAATAGATCGTCAAGAAAAGTGAAGTCTCTCCTAACCATAGAAGAAGGTTTCAATGATGATATTACCCTAGTGCGATATTGTAGACTTGAGGAGTGTCTACGACCCGCGGGCCCTCGAAACTAGGCGCAAAACAGTGTAAGACTGCCCTAGTTCTCTGTTCATAAGTAGGTCGTCAAATTCCAGAAATGGGGGCAGAACATACAGGAGCACGTTGGGAAGGGAAAGCAAAACACCCTTCGATTTAGCATAGGTACTTATGTCTATCAACGCCTGAGTCCTGGATACATAACCCGAGTGTGTCATCACCCAAGTGATACTGGATCCGTTGAGAATTCAATTATAAAATTGATCATTGATTTCATGTAAGAGAAAAAAAACTTGGATACAAACCGAAAGATCTCCGGTTCCGTGATGATGAGAGTTGGGTTACCTCTTCTGGTATTACATTGCTGGTCGGAGTGAATTCGTGTATTTATGGCTGCGTATAAAAGAAGGGATTACCATGTCAGCGAAGACCATACCAGTGTCTTTGTACGGAGCTAAGTTGATTCCGATCAACGCATCATTGTTTGATTATGGTTACGGACCTGGTGATCAATATCTAGCTGATGTATTGATTGGTTGTGTTTCATTCATGTGAACCAAGGAGACGTGGAATCATTTTCAGCTGCTTCTTCCTTCCATATCACCAACGTCTACCCTATTCTAGCCGCCTGGGACCACTGGCTCATTATGATGCTTTGCCCTGATAATCTGAATGCGTTGCATAGAGAGAGACAGCGCGGTCGGGATGGGCGGAAGCGTAAGTTTTGAGGACCCTTGGACATTCATTGCCCTTGTATTTGTAGAGGAAATGAGATTTCACCGGTTTTCAAACGCAGTTCAGTCCAAGAACTTGCTGGCGTGAGATGCCGAGAAGCCGAGAGGGAATGTGATTATCAGTCTCTCACATTCTGACGATGTACTTAATCTTGATCAAGCGAGGACATTTGTGAGATCGTCGTGATGACATTCAGGGTGGGTATCAGGTATCTTGGTGTACTTGAGATAACATATCGTAGACGAAGTTACCCACTCTGACAGGAACCGATTTACACTGTCTGATATCTATCCACTGATGTGCATCTTTAGGAATTCATCCAGCCAGCCCATTTGGTTACAAATCAAAAGATAGAGCAGGTCAAACACAATCAACTTTGAGATAGCTACAAACAAAATAGACCTAATTGAGATTCGAATCTTAACATCAAACTAATTTACATACTCCTTATTTCTTCACATATGGACAGACACATAAATAGTCGTTTCGTGCTACGCTCTCTCAATATCTACAACTCACCGGAGCAAAGGCCTTCTACCCAGCTCCTTTCACTCTTTACCGTTGTTAGGTTTTCGTATCCATCCTGAGTCACGACGACAACATCCTCAATTCGCACATCGCCGAAGAACTGGTAATTCTTCATGCCTTCGAGATTGATGTGCTTCGAATCTAGAACAGGTGCAACAAGATGAGGATGGAAATAAATTCCGGGCTCAACAGTCTCATCAAACTTTGTCAGCATGATAGATGTGAAACAGGGGAAGATAAGACTTACAACAACCATCCCAGCTTCTAAAGGTAACCTTAGCCTCAGATAAGTGTAGAGCTGAACGCTACCAATGTCTGCTTTGGGTATTGTATCATTGTCTTTGGGCCGGCTTGCTTCCGGCACATCATGTACATCCATACCAAGTGAATGACCAAGTCCATGAGGGAAGAAAGCTGCAGAAATACCACTCTTCAAGATTTCCTCCTCGGTACCTCGGAACAACTCGAGTCTAAGGAAGTTTTTGACGAGGATTTTGTGGCATTCAAGGTGGATATGGTCCCAATGAACTCCAGGTTTAATGAGATCGAAGGCAGTCTGTTGCATCTCAAGAACGACATCGTAGATATTTGCAGTTTCTTGGGTAAAAAAACCTCCATTACCAACGGGCATTGTACGCGTAATGTCGGAGGCATAGTGATTGAATTCACAACCAGCGTCGATTAGAAGAACTTGTGGTTGGAGCTGATTGGTGTGAGGCTCAGAGACATGAGGATGAGGAGGAATTGGAGCAGAGGCTCGGGTATTGACATGGGTGTGTGGACTCAAAGGACCCCACAAGAAATCTTGATCATTGCAGCAGTAGTGTAGTGTTGATGCCCTGGATGACGCCGCCACTATCGGAAGATATGCTTGATGGTGGGCACTTCCAAACCGAAGATTGGAATGAGTATCTAAGATAGAGGCCAAGGTATACGTACCCTTCTCTTCGACATGAAGCAACGAAGATGGCCTCAGCTTCAGCTTCCTTCTCGATAAACCACTCTCCCGGAAGTAAAGGTCTCTTAGCACCTGCACCTTCCTCGCGAGCAACCTCGCGAGAAATCTTGTTCTTGACAGCAAGTCCTAAGACTCGCATGACGGTTTCATGAGCCCGGGAGCTTATTTCATTTGCTTTCCTGATAAGGGAAATCTCATTTGCATCCTTTATAAGCCGAGTACGTTGAAGTGCAGGGAGGAGGTATTGCTCTTCAACTGTAGCATTATTGGGTGATAACTGGGTCAATGCTTGGGTGGGAAGCTGAGGAAACAGGGAGGAGTTTCGGGGTAAGACATGAAATATCGTGTCAGGAGAGGCTTCGAGTGTAGCATCGATGACATCTGGGAGGAGATGAGCATGCTTGATTTCTGAAGCGTCGAACATCTTCCTGGCATTGTAAACCTCTGGAGGGGGTATAGACCACATAATATCAGCTCTCTCCGCTTTAGGAATGAAGAGGGTCGTCGTTGGAGCTGTAGAGCTTGTGCTTTGAGCCGGAAGTGTAGCTAAGAGGAACGATGAAGGTATGTCACAGCCCGTCAAATAGAAGAAGTTGGATTCCTGTCGAAAAGGCAGTTCCCTGTCTGTGTCATTGCGATAACCGGTTACTTGACCAGCGATTAGAATGACCTGGGACTGCAATTGACAACTTTGGTAAGACTCTGAAAAGGAATCAAGAAAGCTGCCTACCTTCGTTCTTTCAGACTCCGGAAGAAGTCTGAGGAGTTGATCAAATATCCGACGAACATGGTTATCAACTTTGTCGACCATGAGCATTAGTCACTTGTGTAGTATTCTCATCACCTACCTTGGTAGACCATTGTATCAGCTTTTGGCTAAGCTCTGTGATCAAGTTCAGATGAGGAAATAGTGAGGGAATCGGATGTGCAGCAATGAAACCTGCACATGCTCACTAGGTCAAGATAAGATACTATACCCATTTATTATTGAAATATTGTTAACATAATTATATTTCAACAAACACTGCCGCGAGCCTCCTATCATAATTTTTATCTATTGCATACTATACCATTTGAACACAGTGACCCTCACCCTGAGTCTTTAGTTGAGAGTTCTGTTTAACTTCACCAAATATCCCTGAAGCGTGACCCATCAACATGTGGAGTTGATCACATCAACATTTGACAAAGTAATACAGACAGATAAATCATTATTAATTCAGAATATAATATTGCAGATTTGAGGGTATGGTACAAAAGTGAACCGAATGAAACGAATAATATACCACTTGCTCAAATACACCATCCTATCACACTCTGAAACTCTCTCACACCTCTTCCTTCAGATAAACGTAATGCAGTCTCCAGTGCTTCTGTCTCTTTCTCTTTTCTTCCCTGCACTCCATATGCCTTCGCCAAAAAGTACCACGCTTCAGGTACGTCCCATCCGTCAAATGAGATAAAAGGCCTGCAGCGAGATCTACATTGTCACGATCGGGATCTTGGACGTTAAGAGCCGTTGACATAGAATTCGGCGGCTTGGGTTTAGATTTTGCTGCCGAAGGAAGGAACTGGTCGCTTGCAATATTTTGAGGAAGAGGTAAAGGTTGTTGTTGTCGCTGGTGCGATGATCTTGATGGAGTAACGTATATTCGACTGAGATGAACAGTGGCTGGGATGTCATCCGTATTGATAGTCAATGCTTTTTGAAGGGCATCAATAGCTTGCTGACGGTATCCAAGAGCGAGGTGATACAA
>Ga0153985_1000093_pt1 | contig 26985 bp, 30 predicted proteins | sample TSGA069MetaG_FD_104715 | JGI IMG/M metagenome (GOLD analysis project Ga0153985, IMG submission 104715) | Attine ant fungus gardens microbial communities from Georgia, USA - TSGA069 MetaG | ecosystem: Host-associated > Fungi > Mycelium > Unclassified | place: USA: Georgia, Alexander Wildlife...
AAGAAATGTTCAATTTTATGCCATTGTTTGTCTGTTAAATCAGATGGATAAGCCATTATTTGTTCCTCTTTTTTGACTTAATTTTATCACAAGACGAGTTCATGAAGACAGCTTCTAAGCAAACGGCTTTCCGTATCTTTATCCCAAGTTGGTGGATGACCAGTTTCTATGTTATGGGAACCGCAACTGCAGTCGTGACCGCTTGGCTGATCATTCGCTCTGTCAAACGAAGGGAAGGGAGGGGAACACGTGAAGAAGAATAAAGGATTGTACCTGTTGGTGGGGCTATTTTGCCTATTTGCGAGCGGGGCATCCGTCTATGCAGCAACCTATGAAGTGCAAAATGATGTAGGGGTCAAGTTTGTCGATTCAACGAGTACGACTTCAAACTCTACATCATCCAGTACGTCGACAAGTTCTACAACAAGTTCGAGTTCGTCTAGTTCAAGCAGTACGGTACAAAGTTCATCCTCATTACCAGATACGAATAAAAAGCAAACGGGCTTTTTATGGTTGGGAAATAATGATGGGGGCTCAAGTGGAACGACTCGTTATTATGCGGATGATAAGTTGTTGCCAAGTACAGGAGAGTTGGTTAACTTAGTATTGCCATTCGCGGGTGTCTTTCTAGTTATGTTGGTTTTCTTCTATCTTAAGAAAGAGAGGAGTTAAAAATATGAGTAGAAAGAATTTGAAAAAGGGGATAGTCCTATTACTCACTTTAGTTAGTATTCTCGTAGGATTTGTTTTATGTCCACAAGAAGGTGAAGCATATTCGGTTAATATACCTACTGAGGATATATATTTTGAGTTTGTAGATAATCAAGGAAATGAACTACCTATTTCAATGGGATTAGAAGGGAGATATATTACTGTTACAGGATCTACCACGTCATCTACTCTACAATTTAGTACGGTTGCAAATAATGCTCCATTATCCATCACAAAGACAAGTGGAAAAAACCATTTCGCATTACATCTTCCAGTATTTACTCCATCATCTTCAGTAAGCGGGTATTGTTATGGTGCATACGTATCAAATTTAAAAATCAATACTCCAATGCCTTATGTAAGGCAATTTAGCACTTCACCTCCTAGTGGAGTCGTAGGACCTGTGAAGAATACTTACAAGTTGACTAGTATTCCAGAGGGCTATGCTGCTTCAACTTATAACTATACTGCAAGTTTTAACTTAGTTAAGAATTCTGACGATACTTACTTTATTAGGAGATCATCTTCTGGTTTGACTGTTGGAGGATATTCTGATATCCAAGTGGGAATTAGACAATTTGGCGCCGGGTACGGAATTACCGCGGGTGGAGCATTTATTAGTGGTCGTGATGGAGATACTTTTCGATTATATGCAATTTATTATCAAGTGAAAGAAGTATTCGAGGATGAAAGTGGGGCTTTGATTACTCCTCCGTCTGGGTACACAAATGAACAATATAAAAATATAGACAATCAACCATATGCCTACCAAATGGCGAATGATTCAAGCCTACCTAAAACTTATACAGATTCTGGATACCTTTATACTTACGCAGGCTGGTATAAAGGAAGAGGAAATAAAGCAAGTATGGATACTACACATCCGCCATCAATAGGGTTCAGTGCAACACTAGTGGCTGATACGCAGAACGAAGTCCATGTTGTTTACAATAAACGAGCGATAAGAAATCTTGATGAAGAATATATTGACACAAGTTCAGGAACTATTGAGTCTTCATGGAATAATATGGGACAACAGGTGGGAGATGGCGATACGTTTACTCAAACACCTGCAGCAACAAAGACGGACTCAAGCGGCACAGAGTGGGAATATCAAGGATGGAAATTAGGTTCTGAACCGATGAGTGCAATGAAAACAACACCTGTCACTCATGTTATTAGTGGTAACACGACAATTCAATATGTGTACAAAAAGATAGAACATACGATTACTGAAAAATGGGTTGATCAAGCTGATGGAACAACTTTGGTACCAATGATTGGTAATCCGAAAACAAGTTCAGTGGATGACAATGATCCATTCAATGGTTCAGCAGCCGCAACAATCATAGATACAGGTGGTGCTATTTGGGATTATGTCGGTTGGGAGAATGTAACAGATGCCGTAGGAACAATAAATCCAGCAGCGTCTTACACGATCAGTAACATCAAAGGCAACAAAGAAATTCGCTATCATTACCAATCACGAAATACGACCGCTACATTAGATTTGAATCCAACGCCTCAAATTGTTGCGAGTGGCGGATCAGTCTCCTGGTCTTCTCGTCTAACGAATACTGGAACATCTACATTGAACAATTTGAAACTAAAAGCAACGAGTAACTGGGCTTCTGGTTTGTCTCATCCGACGCAAGTCACGGTAACGCCAGCTGGTGGTTCACCAATTAACTTCACGGTAGGTGCAGGTGATTGGACTAGTGGTTTCAATTTGACTGGTATCAGTATTCCGAATACGGGTCCAAATAACTATGCCGATATCACATTTACAGATACAGCAACAGGCGCAGTCAATCAAGTGCTGCCGGCTGAGATTGAAATCGATGGGAATATGGCGACACCACTGACAGCTGAGAATTTTGTCCGAATTGATGATCCCGATGAACCAAATTTGGAACCGTTAGGGAATGCCGGTTTGATCAATATTCCTGATTTCCGTTTTGGAGACGTGGAAGTGAAGCCATACGCTCAGACTAAAGGGTTAGATAGCGCATCGTATCAATCTGGCTACAATCCTTACATTCGCTTCAAGGATCAGGAGAGTCTAAGTGGTTGGTCATTGACAGCGAAACTTGGTCAATTCACTAGTGGTTCAAAGACATTACCTGCAACGACCACGATTCAATTGAAGAATGGGGATTTGAAAGAGGTTCAAAATTACAACAAAGACAACGAATCGTTAGCTAGTATCAGTTCAATCGGAACGAAACCTGTTCCATCTGATGGGACGACTGTGGCATTAACGAATGGTGCGGCACAAGGAATTTATCAACTAGACTATGCCTTCAATGACGTTGAGTTAGATCTGATGGCCTATTCCGGTATCGCGGGCTTGTCTTATACAGCCGATATGGAGTGGACATTGACCACAGTGCCTTAATTGGAGTTACCCGATGTGAGAATCAAACGGATTTTTGAAAAAAACGTCCTTATTACGAACAAGGAGCGAGAGAGTTCTATGTACAATTACGTTTGGCTGTCTGCGGGAATGGGTGTGTTGGCATTGGTGCTGGCAATCTTCTTCCTAGTCAAAGACTTAAGCTATTGCGAGCAGACAAATCAAAGAAAAATCACGTATCTTATTGCCAACTGGGGGATGTTTCTTCTGGCGATTATCTGGATCGGACTCAGTATCAGCTTGTACGTATTGATCCAGAATCAGCTGACGAGTTAGGCAAATGAGATTGTGACAGAAGTGGTCAGCTTCAAGAAATAAGAAGGAATTTCCGAAAATTGCCAAGAAACACAGTGACGTAGGAACTGATGTTGAATGGTACCTACCCGGTGTATCTCAAATTTTTGTGAAATTTCGGCTTATTTCCGAATGCTAGTTCTGCTTAGTGAAACTTAGCAGTAACTGTATGCGTAGCTTGCGAAGAAGAAGCTACTTCTGGAACACCGTTGAGAAAAGAGGTGTGACGAGACTTTTGTCACACCCCCAATACATAAAAGCAGTAAAGAATGAGGTGGAAAATGAATCGGGTGTTGATCTTAACCAAGAATATTTCTGTAGATACCTATCTACAGGAGCAGCTTCAAAAACTGAATTACGAGGTATTGATTTCGGTTTCTTTGTGGGATATTTGGGAACAGTCCCACCGTATCGATCACTTGATGAAGTCTTTTGAATGGATTTTTTTCAGTGAGACGATCTCTGATCGAGAGGCTAAGGCATTTGGCGAGCAGTTTTTCACAGATTGTCTAGTGAGGATCGTCGGGGAAGAGCCTTCTGAAGACGAGGTATCAGAGTGGGCCAAGTGGCATGTCTCTGATTGGATTTTGGCGGATACTTCTTTAGAGCGCTTAAGAGAGAAATTGATCCATAAGACACTTGTGCATCAGGTCGAGCTAGTGAATAATCAGACGGCCGGCTTACCCATAGAACATAGAAAAAAGACATTTCCAATTTATTTTTCAGATATTCATTTTACGAAGCTGGAAAAGGAGATCATTCATCGCCTCGTAGGAACGAAGAGTTTGTCGCTAAAAAGAGACGAGCTTTGCGAAGGCTGGCGATCGAAAAATCAAAATTCCAAGCTGAGTCAATTGTCCTCCGCGGTTACTCGGATTCGAAAGTAAGGGCAGCCTATGAGATAGAAGAAGCGATCCATACACTTTGGGGTGAAGGCTATCAATTGAACAGCTACTTTTATCAGTGCCTCGTTAAGGGAGAATTTCAAAAGCAAGCAACGCGAATCAGCATTTAGAGCAGAAAGAAGGAACAGACATGAGCCAAATTTTATTATTTACCAACAACCCATTGAATGAACAAGCGTTTGAGGAGCGATTACGCCAGTTAGGACATGAAGTATTCACGACAAAACAGATGATCGATATTTGTTTGGCGGAAAATGCCAACAATGATTTTATCAAAATTTTTCAGCACATTATCCTAAGTGAAACGATCGCTAACGGAGAAGTCAAGGAATTAACAAAGAAACTGAGGTCCTACACCATTCCAGTCTTCCGAAAATCGGATGAATGCTTAGAAGAGGCACAGCTAGAAGAGTGGAAAGCATTGGGGATAACCGATTGAATCGGAAGTCAGCCATCAATCGAAGGGCTGCGGGAAACACTGAGCTACGATAAATTAAGACAGGAAGGGAACATTGTCTTCTTACCGAAATCAGATGAAAAACGCTCTCTTTCCAGCCTCTCTTTGAGCAGCGGAGAATTGAAGCTTTTCTGTATCCTCTACGAGCAGCAAACCAAAACCGTGTCACGAGAAGAAATCTGTCTGCGGATGTGGAATAGAGAAAAGAGCAATTCCAGCATGTCGCAGCTATCCGTGATGGTGAAGCATTTGAAGAACAAATTAGCCGCTCAAGGAGTCAAAGGTCCGATCATCGAAACCTGTTGGGGTCAAGGCTATAAGCTGCATGAAACAGTATACGAACAGGTCTATAGTGATGCGGATGAATTGAAGTATGGAAATGAATAGAAGAGAGAATGCAGCACCTGACTGTCCTAGGAATTAGGAGAGGCGGGTGTTTTTTATTTTTGACACTAAAACGAATTCGAAACAGAGTTAAATGTTTAAAATGGGATCAATTATGAATTCAAAATGATCCAATCAGCGAGAGAATGAAGTTCTCACCGATTGGATCATCAGTTTCTAAGTTATCGGGTTAATTGAATATAGCGGTATCCAGGAGAATAGGCGTTTATATTTAAAAAGAGGTTATTGTAGTTTTCTCTTGCTAAAATATAACCAACAGTGAAGGTACCAGTTTCACCTGGAGCAATTGAACGCATCTCTTCTGGGTCTTCTACAACAAGATCATCAACGATTTTATCGACGGTCGTGGGCAGTGGATGGGCAGGACTCTCAATGTAACGATAAGGATTGAATGGGTCTGATAAGTCCTTGTGTATTAGGAACGTCTCGGTTGGTAAGGTTGTAATATTATTTCCCTGTTTGGCTAACTGTTCCACCTGTAGCAGAATAGGGGAATAATTCCTCGTTTTATCCTGCACATTTTTAACCTTTAGTTCAATTTCTAGATATTTTGGTTGTATTTTAAACTCTCTGATTCCTCTATCTGTAGTGTTTTTTCCATCTCCACGTGTATATTCTGTTGCTGTAATCGGTTGAAGCTTGCCGTTCTTATCCCACTTCTCTCCGAAGTCTTGTTCTTCATACGTTCCAACTTTCATTCGCTTCTTTAAGATGGATAAGTATTTCGGAGCAATCCTATTGTTAAGAGTTACCTTGGATACAGTGATTTCCTCCATAGGGGCACCGTTGATGTCGGTTGTACTAATGCCCTCATTAAGTTGGACTACCTGATCTTTGTTATTGCTATCCAGGGTCATGGGGCCAACAGTCCCGATCCTTTCTGCCTCGTCTTCAGGAGTCAGGTAGTCAAAGCTCATTGTTGCTTCTTCTTTGGTAGCCACATTGACTAAGGACAGCTGATCAAGAATCTTTGTGATCTCTTTTTCCGAAATATTGCCATAACATTTCAGCTCAACAAACTTATTTTGTTTTTCGAAGAACTTTCTCCCTATGACTGCTTCTATCTGGTCAAAACTATCGACTTTTTCAAAAATATAGGCGGAGCCTTTTGACAGCTTGATCTCCTTATAACGTTTCACGTAGTCATCGATAACCGTGTCATTTTTGTTTAGTTCATAAAGTGTAAAGGTTATTCCTCGCGCATTTGCTAAAGCTTCCAAAGTTTCCTCATTTTCCGAAGATATAGCTATATCTTCATAAAAGGATAATTCTATAGGGTCATCATAAACCTTAAAATACTTGGGCACATAGTCAGCGACTAATCGGTAATTACCAGTATCCGGTTGTTGAGGAGCGGGCTTATCGATTTTTGTCGTGAGCTGATAGTTCTGCTTTTCAATAGTAATCTCCCAAAGCTTTGCGGCAACATAGGTTCCTACTGGAAGAAATAGCAATACGAGCACAGCGATCATTACTAATTTACGTTTAGAAAAGGTGGCTAAAACGATAGGCTCTGTCTTTTTCAAGCGTGTTTTCTGTAGGATATTCTCTTTATTCTCAGCGGAATAGTTACTGCTGTAATGCTCTAAAATTTGATCGAGTGCTTCATCAGAAAGCTTCCCTAATGGGTGTTCATCATATTTTTTTGCCATTTCGATCCGCTCCTTTACTTAGTGAAAATAAAAACGTCATGTCCTTTTCATCATACGCTTGCTGCAAAACCTTCTTCCCACGATAGAGATAATTATTCACTGTTTTTAGTGGGATTTTAAGCTCTTCGCTAATCATCGCTGGTGTGTTTTCAAAAATATAGCGTTGTAAACAAATCTCACGCATCGGACTATTCAAACTATTGATCAAATGAACCATTTCATCGATAAACGTGCGATTTTCTTCCGCTGCTGGTACATTTTCAAGTGTGAAATCATCATTGAGAAGGTAATCTTTCTGATTGCGTTGAATCTTATTAATACTGAGGCTTCTTGCAATTAAGATTAGATAATTCTTAAGCGATCCGCGCTTAGGCTGATACTTTGACGGAGCCTTCCATATCCTTAAAAACGTCTCACTAACAATTTCTTCAATATCCTGCGGATCATGATTTTTCCCAAATATTGATAAAGAAACGACCCAAAGCAGCTTCGAGTATCTGTCAATGAGCATCTCAAACGCTTCTTCGTTCCGTTGTGCTATTTTTTGCAACAACTCCAAGTCTTCCAAAAGATCACTCCCTTTCAATTGTTTCTATCACATATATATACACAGTAAGATCGGGAATATACTAGAAATTTTTCGAATTTTCTACGAATTAAATTAGAAGTTAGAATTATCATGTCTATCCAATAGATTAAATCGTCTATTAGAGCGTGTGCTGAAGCTAAAAAAATTAGTTAATAGTTAGGGCTGCTAAGTAATAAAATGTACATTTTTGTGAGCAATCTACTGATTGAAGCTTGAACCAAACATTTCTAAAGGCGACAGTCGATAAAGCAGTTTTAGGAATTTACTGAATTTTTTTCGGTGTATCTGAACTGCCAAGAAACCTAGTTAGTACATCCCCACATTCTATGATAGAATGCATACGGAATTAACGACAGGAGACAAGCGTATGTATACAAAAGAAGTTTTCAATAATAAAATGAATAGCTGGATCAATATTGATGCGGAGGATGCGGATGAATTGAAGAATCTGTATCGCGACTATGGGATCGACAATGAATTTGTGGATTATTCGTTGGACCGGAATGAACGAGCGCATTTGGATTATGATAAGGTGACGGATGTTTTACTGCTGATCTTCAATGCACCGAATCGTCGGAAGATCGACAATCACTATGAGACGGTGCCGATGACCTTTATTGTGGTGAATCGTACGTTGATCACTGTGACGAATCAGCAAAGCAAATATTTGTATTTTGAGATTAAGAATTATTTAGAAAAGAATCCGAATAGTACGTTATTTGAGTTGCTGTTTGGCAGTCTCTTCACGATCTCTGATCAGTATTTTCCTTTTGTTGAAGGGATGGATCGTGACCGGAAACGGATCAGTAATTTATTGAAGGAAAAGACGACGAAGCAGAATCTATTGTTATTATCAGATTTAGAGACAGGGATCGTGTATTTCGTTACGGCTTCACGGCAAAATGTGCTATTAGTGCAACAGATCAAAAGTCATGGTATCTATCGCCAGTTGAGCGATCAGGAAAAAGAACGCTTGGATGATGTCTTGATCGAAGCGCAGCAATTAGTGGAAATGACGCAGTTGTCTTCACAGATTTTGCAGCAGTTATCTGGTACGTACAACAATGTCTTGAATAACAACTTGAATGACACGATGCGAATCTTAACCGTGTTATCCGTACTATTGACGATTCCAACGATCGTCTCAGGCTTCTTCGGAATGAACATGCCGTTGCCGCTGGAGCATAATGCTTCAGGCTGGATCATCACGATTGTCGTCAGTTTGTTGCTATGGTTTGGATTGTCTTATGTGTTGCGGAAGTTGATGAAGTAATACCAGATTTTCAATAGACTTATGATTGAATTGCTGTAAATTAGTAGTAAAATATGCTGCATTATAATTGAAGTGATTAATATGTTAAACATTAAGCCAGTTTCTGATTTGCGTAATTATAATAAATTACTAGAGCAAGTAACCACGGATGAGCCTGTTTTTCTGACTAAAAATGGTTATGGAAAATATGTAGTTGTAAATATTGAAGATTATGATCGTTTGAAAACGAGTTTGGAAATCGTTGAGAAGCTAAAAAAAGCTGAAGATAGCGGTACGATATCTCTTTCTGAAGCTAAGCAGAGGTTTGGCGTATGAGTTACACTATTCGATTGACAAATGATTTATTGTTAGATATTGAGAGTTTGAAAGAATATCTCGTTACTAAATTTTCAGATAGCATATCGAATGAGGGGATCAAACAGATTTTTAATACCTTTGATTCATTAATAGATTTTCCTAAAAAAAGGAAAGACGCAGCAAATCTTATGTTTGTTTTTAGTGGATATAGATATTTACCATTAGAAAAAAATATATTGTTTTATTTGATTGACGAAGAATAATAGTTTTTTGCTTTATTTGAATAAAAAGGCTTCGACAACACTTATAAAGGTGCTGTCGAAGCCTTTTACCATTTTCACTGCAAATTTGTCTGAAAGAACTCCGTCATTTTATCAAAGGGAATGATGTCTGTCTGATCGTACAAATCTGTATGCGACGTACCTGGAATAATCATCAATTCCTTATTATTCCCTGTCAGCTGCTTAAAGGCATCCTGGCTGAAGTATAAGGAATGAGCTTTTTCACCATGGATCAGCAACACGGCATTTCGAATTTCGTTACTGAATTGCAGGATCGGCATGTTAATGAAGGATAATGCGGAGGTAACGTTCCATTATTAGAATTCAGCGATCTTGCATGGTAGCCGCGATTAGTTTTGTAATACACGTGATAATCCTTTACAAATTCTGGTGCGTCTTCGGGAAGCGGATCAATCACACCGCCGGCTAAGGCGTAGTCGCCATTTTTATAGTCTTCTGTCCGTTGTGTGTTCAATGTTTTTCTAAGCTCGTAACGAGCATTTTCGTCCGTAGCATCAAAATAGCCCTTAGCGGTCACTCGAGACATGTCGTACATTGTCGAAGTCACGGTTGCTTTGATGCGGGTATCAATAGCTGCCGCATTTAAAGCCATACCGCCCCAGCCGCAGATGCCGATAATACCGATTTTTTCTGGATCAACGTTGTCTTGAACGGACAGAAAATCGACAGCAGCTTGAAAATCTTCCGTATTGATATCTGGTGAGGCAACATTTCGAGGGAAGCCGCCGCTTTCACCAGTAAAGGATGGATCAAAAGCGATCGTCAAAAAACCTCTCTCGGCCATTGTTTGTGCATATAAACCAGATGATTGTTCCTTATCTGCCCCGAAAGGTCCGCTGACAGCGATAGCCGCTAATTTCTCACTGCCATTTTTAGGTTCATATAAATCAGCTGCTAATGAAATGCCGTAACGATTATGGAAGGTGACCTTTCGATGGTTGATTGTTTCGCTTTTTGGGAAAACCTTGTCCCATTCTTGTGTCATTGTTAATTCTTCTGTCATTTGTTTCGCTCCTTTGATGTGCTGATTGACAAGTCCTATCTGACTATATTACTATGCTAATACCTAAACTTGACTTTAGGTCAAGGGATAAGTTGAAAATAATATAAAAGGGAATGCATTAAAATGAACGGGAGGAAAACGATGTATACAATTGGACAAGTTTCTCAAATGTTTGATTTACCAGTATCTACACTGAGATATTATGATAAAGAGGGGCTATTTCCAGAGATTCAGCGAGTATCTGGTATTCGAAAATTCTCAGATAATGAGTTGGAGGCCCTGCGAGTCATCGATTGTTTGAAAAAATCTGGGTTAGAAATCAAAGATATCAAGCAGTTCATGGAATGGAGTAAGCAAGGGAGTCAAACCTTTGAAGTGCGTAAGAACCTTTTTGAAAAACAAAAAGCAGTTGTTGAAGAGGAGATAGCAAAGCTAAACCGAGTACTCGATATGATCCAATACAAGTGCTGGTATTATGATGAAGCGCTGAAGCTAGGCGGTGAAGAGCGGCTCCAAGCCATCACACCAGATGAAATGCCTGAGAAGATTAAAACCCATTACGAACATTCTCACTGAGGATAAAAAAGGACGAGATTTCCATTTAGATTGGAAATCTTGTTCTTTTTTTATTGAAATATTTTATAAGAAAAAAATATTTTGGAAAAAGGAACACAACGAGTGCAGAAGATGCTACCTTAAGAAAGTGGTTAGTGCAACAGTAGTATCGGATACTATCGATAATTTTGCATTATTTGCTATCTAATAGTAGGGGGAGATACTGTATATCCCATAAAACATGGATTCCTTGCACTAGAGTAAGTGCAATCATTTCATATTGTTACTAGAAACACAAATCACTATAGTTAAGGATGTAAGGAGAGAGCATAATGCAACAGATAACGAAAAGACAGATTCAAGTCTTGCTGCAATTTCTTGAGAATTCAGAACCAGTGACGACCAAGGAGTTGGCAAGTCAGCAAAATGTAAGCGTGCGCACGATCAAGTATGATCTGGATGATATTCGTTTGTGGCTTCAGGAGCGAAAACATGATCTGACTAGTAAAAGAAGTCAGGGTGTTTGGCTGGAATTGAGCGATTCCGAACGAATCAAGTTGAAAAGTGAGCTGATGGATGTTGATCGGTTAGAATTATTCGCGGATCAGACATTACGGCTGGATCGACTAAGCATTCATTTAATGCTCACTAATCAAGCGATCACGTCTTATGAGCTGGCAGAACGCTTGATGGTCAGCAAGGACACGATCCTTAATGACTTAGAAGTTCTAGAGAAACAACTGAACACGCAAGGGATGGTACTTGAGCGTTTGCCTCGGAAAGGCTTTTTGATCACAGGCCCAGAACATCAGGTTCGACTGCTGATCGAAGAGGTCTTGCAAAAAGAACTGACGGACTATGACATCTACAAAATCATGGAACTGCTCTTGCAAAGTGAAAAGCAAGAAGGCTACGAGCTTTATTCAGCAAAGGGGACGGCATTTCAAGAAGTCTTCAATCATGTCCTTGCGGATATGCGCCAGTTGCTGAAGCAAATCGATACCGCTGAATTGAATTATGCGGAATTGCTGAACATGTTGATTCGGGTGGCGATCGCAACGGTTCGTTTACAGAATGAATACACGATCGGCCGTTACCAGTTGTTGAATGATCCCAAGGAACAGCAAGAACTCTCTTACTTATTGATGCAGCAAGTTTTTGCCCAATATCAGTTGCCTTTGTTTGAGGATGAATATCGCTACATTTATAGCGATACCTTTGAAAATGACCCGCAGCAAGATGTGATGGCACTAACGGAGAATTTGATCCAAAAGGTGAGTAAAAAGATCAGCTACTCCTTCTCTAATGATCCGCAACTGGTGACCAATCTTTATGCTCATTTATCGATGCGGTTGTCCCGTAAACAAAAATTCGTAAATGAGTACAATCCATTCAAGGATGATATCAAAGCTAAATATCCTGAACTGTTTGATGCGATCGAGACGGTCGTAAGGCGAGAGATTCAAGGGAAAAGCGTACTGATCAATGATTCTTTCATCGCCTACATTGCATTGCACTTTCTTGTTTCTTATGAGAAAGCCGCAGATTCACGGAGTATTCGGGCAGTGTATGTCTGCTCCACTGGTCTAGGGGTAACAAGTTTGATCAAGCAAAAGATATCAGAAGAGCTTTCGAATATCGAGATTGCGGCATTTGCCTCGGTGTTGAATGCTCAAGAGGTTATTAAACAAAAGGAACCGGAGTTAGTCATTAGTATCTTTCCAATTGAAGGGATGGATTGTGAGTTCATCAAGGTTCACCCGCTGCCGACGAAACAGGATCTGGAGAAGATCCAACTGGCGGTCAAAAAAATCTTGAGCCAGTCACCGCAAAAGGGTACCAAAAAAGTGCGGTTGGAACCGACTGGCAACCGAACATCGCTGGAGGATTTCAGCAAAGAGCTGATTTTACAAGCGTATACGATCTACGAAAAGCTGTTGTGCTTATTTGAAAAGCAGCTGAATCAAGAGTATCGCGAGGCCTTTCTGCTGCATGTATTCTTGATGGTTCATCGAATCACCTTTGATCAGCAATATATGATGGAAGGAAATAAGATGGATAGCGTGGAAACAGCGGCTTCATTGTACAACCAGGAGATCGAGCAATTGATCGCTGAACATAATTTAGCGATCAATCAATCAGAGATTAATGCATTATTTGCTTATATCAAAGGATAGTTAAACATATCTATATGAAAAAGGATGCCAGTTCTGCTTTTTGCAGTTTATAAGTACATCTATATGAAGAAGGAGGAAATGAATGATCGTGTCTGGAGAAGCGTTACAAATTATTTCAACCAGTGAATACCAAAGAGAATTAGAAGAATTGATCGACTGGTTGAAAGTTGAACTCGGAGAGGCAAACATCGAACCGACTGACTTGCAATGGACCATCCTGATCAATCATCTAAATGAAATGCTAAGACGTTCGAAGGGTCAAGAGGCGATTCCAGAAGTTGATCCGGAAATGTTCAGCGAAGTCTCAGAAGAAGCATTGCGGTTAGCTGATGGTGTCGTCCAAAAAATCAGTAATTTATCACAAGACGAAATGTATGTCTTATCAATCCATTTTGAAACAGCTAAACAAAACTAATCTAGGGGGAAAAATAAATGATCACAGTAGTAATTGCAGACCGTATGGGTAAAGGACAAAACGTAGCAAAAGGTGTAGAAGCAGCAGGCAGCAGAGCAGTTGTTGTACCGGGAATGGGCGCGGATATGCGTTTGGGCGATGTGATGCAGCAGGAAAACGCGGACATGGGAATCTCATTTTGCGGCAGCGGCGGCGCGGGTGCGCTAACGGCGGCAACAAAATATGGGTATCCAGAACGTCATGGGATGCGTTCGATCGAAGAAGGCGTAACCGCAATCAATGATGGAATGACCGTTTTAGGTTTTGGTTTCATGGATCAAGAAGAATTAGGCAAACGATTAGTCGAAGCTTTTGAAAAGAAACACAATTAGGGAGATGAGCAAATGAGTATCCAAGATTGCCAGCAAGTCATCGTAACAGTCGAAGGCAAGGGTGATTCGAAGCAACATGCATTTGCCAGTGCACTAGGAGATATCCAAAAGAAAATGATGCAGGAGTCAGAAGTGATCTTGCGCATTGAGCCGATAGAAGTCGAAGTAATCAAAGCAATAGAAAAAACATACAAAGAACGGTTTCTCTTTTTCTTCTTTCCGAGGAAAAGAACAAGCTATCATGTGGAGCTGGAAGTAACGGTCAATGTGACGACGCTTCAAGTGAATGAAGTGACCTTTACACAAGAAGTGACGGATGATCCTGACGGTATTCAAATTCCTGTCATCTCAAAAAAAATATAAACCTAATGGAATGATAAGCGTCATGAGAAAAGAACGCATTTTCCGTATTGTAAAAAGTGAATACCAATTAACGAATAAGGAGGAAATAGAATAGTGGAGTTTACAGTTATTTTAATAAAATCAATTATCATCGGTGGCTTGCTCGGTTTTTCTGCCTCGATGGGGGCGGCACGGATGTTTCATGCGCCAAGTACGCAGGGATTGGGTGCCTTTCGTACACTAGGAGAAATGAACGCGTGTATGGGCGATCCAGCATCGCATTTTTCATTTGGATTAGGCTTTTTCTTCAATGCTTGGGCTTCAACAGTTGGAGCGGGAGCATTTACACAGGATGTTACACATCGGATCATTCCGAACTGGGCAGCATCGGTCTTATTAGCTAAAAATAAAAATGTTTCAGAAACGATGCATGATCCAAGAAAAATGGGCTTTGTCGGTGCAGTCGTTGGTGCAATCGTTGTTGCTTTCTTAAATTCAACTGCAGCCGCAATCCCGGCAGCTTTGCAAGTAACCGCAGTAGCTGTACTAGTTCCAGCCGCAACAACTTTGATCAACATCGTAATGCCGGTCATCTTCTGGTTGGCAGCATTGGATGCAGGGAAACGGACTGGATTCTGGGGGACATTATTCGGCGGAATCGCACAATTGATCATGGGAAATGCCGTACCAGGGGTGGTACTAGGGATTTTGATCGGTAAAGGTGCCGATGAAATCGGCTGGTCAAAAGTAACGAAGATCATGATGGTCGCAATCGTTGCCTTGTTTATCCTCAGCGGCTTCTTCCGCGGTTTCGACTTAGAAATGCTGAAGAGCTTCAATATGCAAGCGCCAAATTGGTTAGACAATATTCATAAAGCAATTACTTTCAATTAATTAGATGAACGAAGTGTTGGATGAAAATAGATACTATAAAGAGCAATCATAATTTTAGGGAATGATACTGAATGAATAATTTGCAGGAGGGAAATAAATGGATAACACAGAGGAATTGGAAAAAGAACGATTAGCGCTTTCTGAAGAGAAAAAAGCGAAGAGTTTCTGGTATGCTGACTGGGCATTTCCTATTACAGTAGGAATTATGGCGGCGGCAGTATTTGCTGGAACGCATATGTATGTGACTCATGGCGTTGGTGCTTTTAACGAGGTGTCAATCGTAGCGATGTTGAAGGCAGGGTTAGACGGCGGCTCGTATGGCGCAGCGGCAGCATTTGGAGCAAGTTTCTTATTTGCCCGTATTTTGGAAGGGTCGCTGGTTGGGATTCTTGATTTAGGCGGATCGATCCTGACAGGTATTGGGATCGGGATTCCGGCGATTTTCCTAAGTATGGGCATTCGCGCACCGATTGATAATTTTGCTTTGTCATTAATTACGGGGGCTGTTTTAGGTTTATTAGTCGGCGGTGTAATCATCTTAATTCGTAAATTTACGATCAACCAAGCGAATTCGACCTTTGGTGCAGATGTAATGATGGGTGCTGGAAACTCTTCTGGACGTTTCTTAGGCCCGCTGATCATCTTAAGTGCATGTGGTGCATCAATTCCTATTGGGATCGGCGCAACTTTGGGCGCATTAGGCTTCTATGCTTGGAAGAAACCGATTGCCGGCGGTGCGATCCTTGGAGCAATGGTACTTGGTACAATCTTCCCAGTAGCGTTACAATAGAAAGAAGGCCAACGAATGTTTGATTTATTAATCAAAAATGGAAAATTAGTGAACGGTGAAAAGATCGATGTAGCAATTAAGGATGGTGTGATCTTAGCGGTAGACGCGGAGATCGAATCCTCTTCTAAGGAAGTCCTTGATTTAGAAGGAAAGCACTATCTGTCAGCGGGATGGATCGATGATCACGTTCATTGCTATGAAAAAATGACGCTTTATTATGATTACCCAGATGAAATTGGGGTGACTAAAGGCGTTACGACAGTGATTGATGCTGGTACGACGGGTGCGGAAAATATCGGTGATTTTTATGATCTGGCCAAAAAGGTGAAAACGAATGTTTATGCGCTGGTCAATATCTCGAAATGGGGAATCGTCGAGCAAGACGAATTGGCTGATCTGACAAAGATTCAAGCTGATCTGGTACGCGATCGTCTAACTGAGCTGCCTCAATTTATTGTAGGGATTAAGGCTCGAATGAGTAAAACAGTTGTCGGTGAGAATGGCATCACACCGTTAGAGTTGGCTAAAAACATTCAACGAGAAAATAAAAATCTTCCATTAATGATCCATATCGGTTCGGCACCGCCAGAGCTGCATGAGGTCTTGGAATTGCTAGATGCAGGGGATGTATTGACCCATTGCTTTAATGGCAAGCCTAATGGGATTTTGGATAAGGAAACAGATCAAATTAAGGGTTTTGCAAGAGCTGCTTACGAGAAGGGGATAGTCTTTGACATCGGTCATGGGACGGACAGTTTCAACTTCCACGTAGCGGAAACAGCGTTAAAGGAAGGAATCAAAGCGACGTCGATCAGTACAGATATCTATCATCGCAATCGTGAGAATGGACCTGTGTATGACTTAGCGACTACGATGGAAAAGCTGCGGGTTGTAGGTTATTCGTGGGAAGAAATCTTGGACAAGGTAACAGGTGTACCTGCAAAGTATTTCCATTTAGAGAAAAAAGGCCATTTAACAGCAGGCTATGATGCAGATTTGACGATTTTTGATCTGGCAGACGGAGAAAAGACGTTAACTGATTCAAATGGTCACACTCGGGTGGCAAAAGAATTGATCCAACCGGTGAAAACAATTATTGGAGGCACCATTTATGACAACTAGTTATGACAAATTTGGCTTAAAGGAAGTCATCAACGCTTCAGGGAAAATGACGATTTTAGGCGTATCAAAGGTGTCAGAAAATGTTCTGGCGGCACAACGTTTCGGCGGTGAGCATTTCTTTGAAATGAGTGAACTTTCTATTCAAACAGGCGCATATTTAGCGAAGCTGCTGGAGGTTGAAGATGCGCAGATCGTTTCTTCAGCATCGGCTGGAATCGCTCAATCTGTTGCCGCGATCATCGGAGCAGGCAGCGTGTATCATGCCTATCATCCGTATACGGATCGGATCAAAAAAAGAGAGATCATTTTACCGAAAGGACATAATGTCGATTATGGAACGCCAGTTGAAGTTATGGTAAATCTTGGCGGCGGTCAGGTTGTGGAAGCTGGTTATGCTAATGGCTGCTCACCAGAACAAATGGGGCTGATGATCACGGAGAATACTGCAGCGCTACTTTATATCAAAAGCCATCATACCGTACAAAAAAGCATGCTGACGGTAGCGGACGCGGCAGCTGTCGCTAAGAAACATCAGTTGCCGTTAATCGTAGATGCGGCTGCGGAAGAAGATCTGTATAAATACAGTAAAGCGGGTGCGGATCTAGTAATCTACTCAGGAGCTAAAGCAATCGAAGGTCCTAGCAGCGGGTTGGTGATCGGTAAAGGAACGTATATCGAGTGGGTTCGTCTGCAAGGCAAAGGTATTGGCCGGGCAATGAAGATCGGTAAGGATAATATTTTAGGTCTTACCCAAGCTTTGGAAGATCGCTTAGAATATGGCAGTGAATCTGGTGAATCGATGAAAACTCGTTTGCACCCTTTTATCAACGAACTAAATCAAATCAAAGGGTTGGAAGCAAAGATTGTTCAGGATGGCGCGGGAAGAGATATTTATCGTGCCAGTGTAACAGTGCAAGAGAAATTGGCTACAGATGTGATCCAAGCATTAAAAGCAGAAAATCCAGCGATCTACACTCGAGAATATCAAGCCAATAACGGGATCATCGAATTTGATATCCGTTCGGTGGATCAGGATGAACTGGAAAAAATTGTGAATAGATTAAAAGAGATCTTGTAAGGCTGTTAATCCAGATCTACGCTGGATTGGTACTTATGTCATGCAAGAAAATTAAATACTACTATATGAGGAGTCTGAATAAATGTCATTAATCCCAAAATACTATAACGATCGAGTATGTCTGAATGTGCTAGCAAACTCAGTAGAAAATGCTCGTGATTGCTATGCAGCAGCGGAAGGACATGTGGTTTTAGGCGTGCTGTCAAAGAACTACGGTAGTGACGAAGCAGCTATCGAAGATATGAAGAAGTACCAAGAAGCGACTGAGAACGCGCTGTCTGTGGGACTGGGTGCTGGTGATCCAAATCAAAGTCAGATGGTTTCTCGTATTTCCGGCGAATTACAGCCGCAACATGTCAATCAAGTCTTTACCGGTGTCGGCACCTCGCGCGCATTGCTTGGGCAGAAAGACACAGTGATCAACGGATTGGTGTCGCCCTGCGGCAAAGTTGGCTACGTGAATATCGCAACGGGGCCATTGAGCTCTCAAACAACTGAAGCTATTGTTCCGATCGAAACTGCGATCGCTTTGTTGAAAGATATGGGCGGCAGCTCAGTCAAATACTTTCCAATGAAGGGATTAGCTTGCAAGGAAGAATACCAAGCCGTGGCAAAAGCCTGTGCTGAAAATGATTTTTACTTGGAACCGACTGGCGGGATTGATCTGGAAAACTTCCAAGAAATCGTCAAAATCGCTGTAGATGCCGGCGTAGAGAAAGTCATTCCCCACGTCTATAGTTCCATCATCGATTCAGCAACAGGTGACACGCGACCAGAAGATGTAAAGGCATTACTAAATATGGTGAAAGAGATTTTGTAGTTACGATAAAAGAGCATGGCGGCGAGCCATGCTCTTTACTTTTAAGAAGAGCTACTATCCAAAAAGGTAAGAGACGCTCCGATAAATAATTGACAGCGCTTAAAAAATGATGTAAGTTAGGAGACAACTTGGAGAGGGAATCTCTCATATCCTTTTACAAGTAATATAGAAAAAGCGGCAACAAAAAATTTTCGTGCAATTAGTGAATTAATGCACAAAATAAATAGAGTAGGAGGAAACGAAATGATCGAAACTTTTGTATTTTCAAGTGAGAGTATTTTTTTACGGGAAGAAGATCAGGCGAAGGTCCACCAATTATTGGATTATTTAAAAAGTCGGAAGCAGCAAATCGGTATGGTCTTCTATGATCAAGCGATGATGAACCGGGTACTGCTGGAGCATCACCTAGCGGATTACTTAGATTTTTCAATCAATGGCGAAGATGCTGAGGCAGTTTCACAGGGGTTAGTCGACTTTCTGAAAGTTGAGATAAGTCATCAAAAGGTTAATTTCATCTCGAATTCTCTAGAGCAATTACATGAAGCCGAAGCGCTAGGATTCAAACCTATTTATATTGCAGAAGATTGTTATAAGGAAGATGCCCCTTGCCAAGCTTTCAGAGATTTTGATCAGCTGCACCTAGGTGTCATTGCAAATCGCTTTGAAAAATTAATGTAGCGATTCCTAATTAAATAATTTTACAAAAAACCTTTGACAGTTTTTAAAAGAAAATTGTCGAAGGTTTTTCTTGTGTTATTTGGTGGTGTCTGTTTGTGCTGGAAAACAAAGGATAATATAATCAGTCTCCTTTAAATTAGAACTGATCATAATAATCTCATAATAAATCTAACGTTTTCGGATAATCCTCGATTAGAGTTGTAACTGCTTGTTTTTATAGGTAAGCGCTTAAATCTTTGTGTTGACAATCTTTTGGCAACTGGTATAATCAAAAAATAAAATATTTTCCGAATTTTCTGAATAAAAAAACAAGCAATGAGAAATTTTAAGATTAGAATCGATAGTTATTTTTTAACCTTAATCTAAAAATATAAAGGTGGGGGAGTTAATTATTTTATGGAGAAAGAACTACTACGGGTCGAAGAGCTTACAGTCAAATTTCGAACCTATAATGGAGAAGTAACTGCCGTAAATAATTTAGAGCTTCTATTGAATGAAAATGAAACACTGGGAATCGTTGGAGAAAGCGGCAGTGGAAAGAGTGTAACGTCATTAAGCATCATGGGGCTGCTAGAAGAGGCGACTAGTACGGTCAGCGGAAAAGCCTTGTTCAAAGGGACCGATCTGATCGCTATGAAGGAAAAGGAGAAGCAGCAATATCGTGGAAATCAGTTGGCGATGATCTTCCAAGAGCCGATGACCTCTTTGAATCCACTTCATAGATGTGGAAAACAAATCATCGAGTCCATGCGAATTCATACGAATATCTCGAAAGCCGACGCAAAAGACAAGGCGATTGAGTTATTGAAGCTCGTAGGCATCCCTGCACCTGAGCAGCGCTTCAACGAGTATCCTCATCAGATGTCAGGTGGGATGAGGCAACGGGTGATGATCGCGATGGCTTTAGCTTGTGATCCGCAGCTGTTGATCGCGGACGAACCGACTACCGCATTGGATGTAACGATCCAAGCTCAAATTCTAGAGGTACTAAAAGAATTGAGAGACCGTCTTAAGATGGGGATTATTCTTATTACTCATGATTTAGGTGTCGTGTCAGAAGTCTGCGACCGTGTAATCGTGATGTATACCGGAAAGGTTGTAGAGCAGGGATTGATTCGTGAAATACTGGACAATCCGAAGCATCCTTACACGGAGGGGTTGATTGCAGCAATTCCTAATATTCAGGACGAAAAAGGAAAACTCAGCAGCATCGAAGGTATGGTGCCACAGCTAGATAATATGCCGAAAGGCTGCAGTTTCCATCCTCGCTGTCCTTACGCGATGGCTATCTGTAAAGAGAAACGGCCAGCGCTCACGACGGCAGAAAATGGCCGCAAGGTCCGTTGTTTTAAATATTCAACGGAAGAAGAGACCGAGGTGACGACGTAAATGATGACGCAAAAACCGATTATTACGATGGAGCACGTTAAACAATATTTTGAGATTCGTGACAGTAAAGGAAAGAAGGGGACTCTGAAGGCCGTCGATGATGTTTCTTTGACGGTAAAAAAAGGCGAAACATTCGGCATCGTAGGTGAGAGTGGCTGTGGAAAGAGTACGCTTGGAAAAACCATGCTGAATCTTGGTGCGATAACGGATGGGACGATCGTTATCGATGGGCAAGATGTCAGTGCCTTCAAAAATCGAAAAGAGAAAGTGGCTTTTGGGTCAAAAGTTCAGCTAGTATTTCAAGACCCATCCGCTTGCCTGAATCCTCGCAATAAGATCAGAGATATTTTAGCGGAGCCCTTTCAAATCCATCATAAAAAAGAGATGACTAAAGCGGAGATCGAAGCTGAGATTGATCGTTTGCTGACGATGGTTGGGTTAGCACCGGATTACAAACATCGGTATCCTCATGAAATGTCAGGTGGTCAAAAGCAACGGATCGGGATTGCGCGAGCATTGGCTTTGAAACCGGATATCATCATTTGTGATGAACCTGTTTCTGCTTTGGATGTTTCGATCCAAGCGCAAGTGATTAACTTGTTAGTAGAACTGCAGAAGCAGATGGGGCTGACGTATTTCTTTATTTCTCATGATTTGGGTGTGGTTTATCACCTGTGCGATCGTATCGCTGTGATGTATTTAGGAAATATTGTGGAATTAGCGGATCGCGACGCTTTATACAAGGATACGCTGCATCCATATACGAAGGCTTTGATCTCGGCTGCACCGACGATCGATAAAGAAAAAACAGACCGGATTGTACTGACCGGAGATGTGCCAAGTCCGGCGAATCCGCCCGAAGGCTGCAAGTTCCATACGCGCTGTCCATTTGCGATGGATAAATGCAGAACAATAGTACCTGAGTTACTAGAAGTAAAAGACAAACATTTTGTAGCTTGTCATTTGCATAGTAAAGCAGAGTAATTAGGCTGTCAGTTCTATTTTTGGGACTAGCACGACGAGTGGAATGGCTATAGGTACGAAAGCCTAAACAGAGAATAATGAATTTGCGTGAAGCGAGGAGCTTCGTTGGCTGATACAAGGCATAAACTCAGACTTAATTTTTCTTTTGAAAAATTAAATACATTTAGCAAAAAAATAAGGAGGAGTACAAGGGTATGAAAAAAAGAAAGATGTTGTGGAGCGTCATTTGTTTAGTGATGTTGACACTCGCCGGTTGTGGTGGCGGGGGCGGCAGTACTGACGGGTCAAACGATGGTGGTAGCAGTGATGGCGACAAGACATTGGTAGTCGGGATGGCATCTGATTTGAAGACTTTGGATCCTCACCATGGCTATGAGGTTTACGGCAACATGGTGTATTATGCACTTTACGATTATTTGTATCGGACATTTGATTCATCAACACCAGAGCCTTCATTAGCGGAATCACATGAATTGGATGATTCTAAAAAAGTCCATACGTTCAAAATCAAAGAAGGGGTAAAATTCTCCAGCGGAAACGAACTAACCTCAAAAGATGTGAAGTTCAGTGTCAATCGAGTTAAAAATCTGAAAAGTAATACGAGTCATCATACAGAAAATGTAGAAAACATTGAAACGCCAGATGACTATACGGTTAAGTTCACATTGAAGGAACCAGATGCTGCCTTCTTAGTGAAATTAGCGAATAATTCATTTGCGATCGTGGATTCAGAAACAGTCAAAGAGCATGGCGGAACGGATGCAGAAGATGCTTCCTCTAAAGATACAGCTGAAAAATGGTTGAACTCAAATTCAGCCGGTTCAGGAGCATACGTGTTAGACAAATGGAAACAAAACGAAGAACTTAGTTTAGTAAAAAATGATGATTATTGGGACAAAGTAGCCAACGACAAAGTTATTTGTAAAGAGATTCCTGATGTAAATACGCAGATCCAAATGTTGAAACAAGGCGATATTGATATTGCTTTAGGTATCGGCGTAGATAATGTCTCGCAATTGAAGGATCAAGAAGGCGTGAAGATCAAAAACTATGTCGGCTCAACGACGACCTTCTTATTAATGAACCAAGATGAAAAAATCGGCGGACCAATGGCGAATCCGAAAGTTCAAGAAGCGGTTCGCAAGGCGATCAATTATGAAGAGCTGCTGAAAATTTCTGGCGATCAAGCCGTATTGCCGTTAGACATCGTACCAAAAGGTTTTGTAGGTGGTTTAGAGAAAGGCAAAGATTATCAAGATTTAGATGAAGCGAAGAAATTAATGGAAGAAGCTGGTTACAAAGACGGCTTTGACGTGAAGTTTACTGTGGCTAATTTCGATACAGAAGGAATGTCGTGGACGACTTTGGGGCAAAAAATCAAAGATGATTTAGAAAAAATCGGTATCAACGCGAAGATCGAAACATCAGAGATTGGTGTCGTAATCGACTCTTATCGCGAAGGAAAAGAAGCGTTCTTAATGATGCACTGGCATCCAGATTATATGGACATCAATAACCAGTTAGTCTTCTTACCAGGCGACACCGTTGGAGAACGTGCGAAATGGACGGATACTTCAGATACGAAGATGGCTGAATTGAAGAAAACGATCCAAACAGAGTCAGATGAAGAAAAACGTTCAGCGGCATCAGAAGAATTGCAAAAATTATTGGCAAACGATATGCCATACGCTTTCTTAGTTCAACATCCAAAAGTATTAGCCTACCGCGATAACTTGAAGGGTGTTAATTACTACGAAGTACAAAAAATCAATTTCCAAGATGTCAGTATCAACTAACCAAAGGGCAAGGGGCAAAAGTGTATGAGGAATATGGCTAGGTTTTTATTACGGCGCTTAGTATTTGTCTGCTTTTTGATCATTGGGGTGACGTTTTTAGTATTCATGATCTCGCATCTCGTTCCCAGTGATCCAATTGCATCGAATATGAGTCCAAATGCGATGAGCGATCCTGCAGCGGTAGCGGCTTATAAAGCACGTTGGGGATTGGACAAACCGTTAATGGAACAATACTTTATCTATCTGAGCAACTTGTTGCGGGGAGATCTAGGGACTTCGATTCGCACCGGTAATCCTGTTATCAGTGATTTAAAACAGTTTTTCCCTGCGACTTTGGAACTATCCATCATGGCTATGCTGATCGCCGTCTTATTCGGGATCACGTTTGGGATCATTTCTGCGGTTTATCGCAACAAGCCGTTTGATTATCTAGTCCGTACTATCTCAATCAGCGGGGTTTCGATCCCGAACTTCTGGTTTGCGTTAGTCATGTTGTTGCTGTTCTATTCTAAATGGCAGCTGTTTCCGGGCGGTGGACGAGTCAGTTCCCGGATCTCGGCACCAACAGGAGGAACGGGGCTCTATGTCTGGGATGCTTTAACGAGCGGGAATTGGGCGCTGTTGAATGATGCGCTCTCCCACCTGATTCTGCCGGCGATCGTTCTAGGGTTCTTTACCATGGGGTTGATCTCACGGCAGACTCGCTCGAATCTGTTGGAAGTTTCTTCCTTAGATTATATTCGGACAGCTAAAGCAAAAGGGCTCTCTCAACGTCAGATCGTTTTGCGTCATGCGTTAGGAAATGCCTTGATTCCTGTAATTACTGTTATGGGAATGGGCTTCAGTAACTTGCTGGGCGGTATGGTCTTCGTTGAAAAAATCTTTTCGTGGCCGGGGATCGGGCAGTACGCGTATCTTTCGGCGACAACACTGGACTTTCCGGCGATCTGCGGCGTTTCATTGCTGATCGCGATGGTCAACGTGCTGCTGAATCTCTTGATTGACATCCTGTATGGAGTCATTGATCCGAGAGTGAGGTACAGCTGATGAAACGACTACTGAAGCAAAAAAACTTCTTATTTAAATTGGGATTGGTCATCTGTGCGCTTTGGGTGATTGTGGCGGTCTTTGCACCATTGATCGTTCCAAAAAATCCACTGGCACAAGATATGATGGGGCGCTTTTTGGCACCAGGGTCATCCGGTCATTTACTTGGAACGGATGAACTAGGTCGAGATGTCTTCTCTCGCGTTTTGATGGGGAGTCGTGTGTCGATCACGGCTGGATTAGTAACGGTCTGTATCACTATCGTCATTGGGACCATCTATGGCGGGATTGCTGGGTACATCGGCGGGATCGTCGATGATATAATGATGCGTTTCGCGGAATTGATCGCGGCCTTTCCGCCGCTGATTTTGGCGATGGTAATTGCGGCTGCGTTAGGCCCAAGTATCTTTAACTCAGTACTGGCGATGACTATCATTTGGTGGCCTAATTATGCACGATTGATGCGAAGCCTCGTGATTACTTTGAAGGAGAACGAATATATTGTTGCCTCCAAAGTTCTAGGCGCGAGCCATTTACGAATATTGGTCAAGGAAATCGTCCCCAATGCATTAGGGTCATTATTGGTCATGGCGACCTTGGATATCGGGAATGCGATCGTGACTTTCTCAGGATTGAGCTTCCTAGGATTAGGAACACAACCGCCAACGCCTGAATGGGGTTCAATGGTATCTGATGGTGTCAATAATATGAACTATTGGTGGATTTCTACCTTCCCAGGTATCGCGATTTTCTCTATGTCGATCGGTGCCAACTTTGTTGGTGACGGGCTACGGGATTATCTTGATCCGAAAATCAAAAATAAATAGATGAAGGGTCTGTCTCATAAATTACATGAGGCAGACTTTTTTGTTTTGAATCTAACAAATGATTATAAATTATATATTCTTTTTCGAAAGAAATTATTTTAATAATGAAATGTGATAAACTTATTATTGAATAAAAGACACAGTTTTACGAAAAAGAAGGTGAAATTTTGGGAAGACATACTGATCCAAATGAAAAATCTAAAAGCAAATATGTCATTGTTGGTTTAGCGGCGCTTCTAGCGGCAGGCGGGCTCTATTTTGGTGTAAGGCATATTATGAACTATTCAGAAGATAAACCGAAAGAAACAGTTACTGCCAAAGAAAGTCAATCCACTTCAAAAGAAAAGCCGGCTGCAAGCAGCACGAAGAAGGCGGCTAAGAAAAAGACAGAAAAGAGTTCGGAAAAGAAGGCGAAAACAAAAAAGACGACTGAATCTTCTAAAAAGAAAGCAACAAAGGAATCTAGCACAAGTAAGAAGCAGGAAAGTTCTGAGAAAAAGACTGCTAACTTGGATGCGACGGCCTTAACGCAAAGCGCAGGCAACGTTTATTATGATGTTTATTATTTCAAGAGCAAGCAGCAATTCTCAAGTAAAAATTCTGAACAGACGATTGCAGCCAATGTCATTGAGCTCTTCATTATGGACTATGCGCTAGCCCAAAATGATGGCGCTAATCAGGAGATTCAGGATAAAAAATTGTCGGAGTGGCTGACTCCGATGATTCAACAAAATGATATTACTGCTACTAATGTATTAATCGATCATTATGGCATGGATAAGTTGAATGAATTTTTTAAAGCACAAGGGTATTCCGATACGCAAATCAATCGTCGGATGGTCGATATCAATGTGCGAATCACTGATGATGATAATTACACGTCGATGAATGATTGCATGAAATTATTGAAGAAAATCTATGACAATCGGAAAAAAGAGCCGCAAAAAACGATGCTGGAGATGCTGAAGGGACAAGTGATTCGTACGAAAATCCCGCAAAAATTACCGAAGGATGTAGCGGTAGCGAACATCACTGGTGAACAGCAAAATGTCGAAAATGATATCGGGCTCGTTTTAACTGAAGATAATCCATTTGCGATCGTCGTATTGACCAAAAAGGTTTCGGATATCGTAAAAACCAGAACAGCGATCGCCGATTTTAGTTTAGCAGCGACAAAATTGAACTAGCCAAAGCAGAACTTACCGGAGGAAATCTGGTAAGTTCTTTTTTATTAACGACTTCAGTCAGTTTCGCTCGCGGTAGCGAGTGAAACAAAAAACCGCGCGTTTCTACGCGTGGACGAAAAAGCTTTAGCGTTAAAAACTCCTTTCGATATACTAATAAGTGGCTACCAACCGCTCATTTTATCGAAAGGAGTTTTTTCATGTCATCAAAT
>Ga0153985_1000095_pt1 | contig 26752 bp, 24 predicted proteins | sample TSGA069MetaG_FD_104715 | JGI IMG/M metagenome (GOLD analysis project Ga0153985, IMG submission 104715) | Attine ant fungus gardens microbial communities from Georgia, USA - TSGA069 MetaG | ecosystem: Host-associated > Fungi > Mycelium > Unclassified | place: USA: Georgia, Alexander Wildlife...
GCGTTATCCGTCGTTCAAGACGTGGTGGAACGAATTGTCCCGAATCCAACAAAAGCGGATATTGCAGCAATCAAGCAAGAAGCAGCTACTTTGGCGATCGAGAGTGGGGCAACGCCTGATAGTGTTGAAGTCCATATTGAAATCGATCCTCAGACGCAAAAAATCACTGCGCGAGCCTCCGGTGCTACAGCTGCTCAAGCTGCTGAGCGTCAAAACCAAATCAACCGTGAAGAAGCGCAAGACATTGCCTATGCTGAGCTGCAAGTTGCTAAAGAAAACGTGGTTTCTTGTGCTACGAGTGAACATTTTTATGTTTATGGCGCAGCGACAAAAAAAGGCGATCGTGTTTGTGTTATTGATCATCGAGGCTTTATTCGCGTGCAAAGAGACCATGCAGATGTCGTGAAAACGACGATCCAAAGTTATAGTGAACAAATCGCTCGTCTTTGGGAAAGTATGGCGAACTACCAAAGTGATCTAGTCATCCGGCCAGATTTTTATATTTGTGCTGGACCGCGTCTCTTTGATTTTAGTTCGACAGATTATACCCAATTGATGATGTTGATCGATATTGAATTAAGTCAGTTGATTGGTACAGAAGAGATTATTATTATTGCTGCGAACCGCTTGCAGTAGGCCAAGGAAGGAATGAGATCCGTGAAAGTAGAAGAATTTTGCCAACAATTTTTACACCTATGGTCTCAAGAAACCAATCCTCACCTGCAGCTGTTCAAACAAGACCCCCTTCACGCCAAAGTTGATCCTGCGCAGGCAGAGTCCTTTATTGAAACTGCTGAAAGCATAGGTAAGCAAGAAGCCCTCTGGTATCGAGCGCATCCTCAAGAATTGCAAGGAATCATTGATTCATTAAAGATCAATGAACTGCCTGAAGCGCAAGCGCAACAGGAGCGCTATACCTTTGCTGTCTATAAAAAAACAGATCATATTATGATTGATCGCAATTTCTTGGCGCAAGCGCAGCATTTTATCGAAGCACAGCAATTAAGCCGATTACTTCCTGCGACGACACTTACGGAATTGGTTTTCATGCATGAAGTGTTTCATGTATTGGAATATCGTAAAAATCTCTGGACCATTCAAAGACAACTGCACTATCAGATAGGTTTTTTGAAAAAACAAGCACGTCTCTATTCCTTGAGTGAGATCGCTGCTGCATCTTTTGTACAGACGTTTTATCAGCTGGAAAATTCCCCTACATTGCTTGCTAGCTGCATAATCTATTGTAAAAATCCTGAGCTCGCTCAAGCGCTCGTTACGACTGCGTTAAAGGAACAAACCATTCACAGAAGCTATTGATCAATGGAAAAAAAGAATTAGTTTCTCTGCTCATATCAAGGTATATTATTAGTGAAGAATATAACAATATTAGAGGTGGTATAAATGATGGAGCAATCTTGGTTGAATCTTAAGAATGAGGTTGTAGTCATTACCGGCGCTTTAGGCGGTATGGGGAAAAAAATTGCACAGGACTTTGCTGATCAAGGCGCACAACTTGCATTAGTTGATTTACATGAGGAAAACCTTGCCAACTATGCAGTACAGCTAGCAGATCAATTTGGTGTGAAAGTAAACAGCTATGTTTGCAATTCGACGATCGAAGCGCAGGTAGATGCATTGGCAGAAAAGGTCAAAGAAGATTTTGGCCGCATTGATGTTTTGGTAAACACAGCGGCTATTTTGAAATTTTCATTGCTTGAAGATCTACCATTTGAAGAATGGAAACAAGTGATCGACGTCAACTTAAACGGCTACTTCTTGGTTTCTCAAAGAATCGGGCGAGTGATGATCGCACAAAAATCAGGGCGGATGGTGCATGTCTCAACGATCGCCTCAATCAGCCCTGAAACATATTCTGGTGCGTATAGCCCAAGTAAGGCTGGAGTTAATATGATGTCGAAACAAATGGCTGCAGAGTGGGGGCAGTACGGCCTTCGCAGCAATTGTGTCTTGCCATGCTTTGTGAAGACACCTTTATCCGCAAGCTTTTATGCAGACCCAGAAGTTGAAGAGGGGCGGAAACGTTTAACTGCCAATAAGCGAATCGGCGATGTGCAAGACATTGCTAATGCAGTCCTTTACTTAGCCAGCGAACGTTCCGATTATACGAACGGGCACGAATTACGTGTTGAAGGCGGTTTTGGGATCATGATGGGGGATCAAGTACCAAAACCTGGTGGGCGTAAACAGTATGCCATCAATTCTCGGCCGGAAAACCAAAACTAACGGGGAAATGAAATAGAAAACAATTGAATAAGAAGTGCACTCATCCTTTTCTGATTTTTAGAAAAAGATGGGTGTATTTCGTGATGCCTTAATACATGCGGTCTGACGAAGCAAGCTATTTGAAAGGAACTGATTTTTATGAAAAAAGAATTATTTGAACCAATCAAACTATCTTCTGGCGTTGAACTTAAAAATCGACTCGTTATGGCACCTATGACAACTCAATCTGCTTTTTACGATGGTGAAATAACGGAAGAGATCATTGAATACTATCGCTGTCGTGCCGGTGCAGCTGCGGCAGTGATCGTAGAAAGCTGCTTTATCGAAGAACATGGGCGTGGGTTTCCGGGAGCACTCGGGGTAGATACAGACAAGAAAATTGCTGGGCTCACTAGATTAGCAAAAGCCATCAAAGAAAAAGGCTCGAAAGCGATCCTGCAAATTTATCATGCTGGACGAATGGCATGGCCTGAGTATAATGGCGGAGCCCAGCCGATTTGTGCAAGTCCCGTCGCAGCGTTACGACCAAACGCACCTGTTCCGAAAGAAATGAGTAATGATGAGATCCTAACGATGATTCAACGATTTGGAGATGCGACTAAGCGTGCCATCAAAGCTGGTTACGATGGTGTGGAGATACATGGTGCGAATACCTTTTTGATCCAACAATTTTTCTCGCCCCATTCAAATCACAGAAACGACCATTGGGGAGGCAGTCTGGAAAAAAGAGCGCACTTTCCATTAGCCGTATTAAAAGAAGTACAGCGGGTCCGTCAAGAAGAATCGGTTGAAGACTTTGTTATCGGTTATCGTTTTTCGCCAGAAGAAATGGAAAAGCCTGGGATTTGTTTTGAAGAAACGATGTACTTGTTGAATCAACTAGCGAAAAGCAAGCCAGAGTACCTTCATTTTTCAATGGGAACCTATCATCGCAGTTCTATTATTGATAACGAGAGCAGCGAGCCATTGATTGTGAAGTTTTTAACAATGCGTTCGCCTGAACTTTCGACTATTCCGATTATAGGAGTGGGCTCTATCTTGCAACGAGAAGACGCAGAAGCAGCACTGAAAATTGGCTACGATTTGCTTGCCATCGGGAAAGGATTTTTAGTCGAACCTAATTGGGTTCAGATGATCGCCGAGAAGAAAGTTGTTCGTCATTTTGCTCTTAGTCATGCGCAAAGTGAGTTGAAAATCCCAACACCATTGTGGCAGTTTATGGAAGATATGGTCATTGATCCAGAAGAGGAGAAACAAAAGCATGAACGCTTGAAAGAACTCCAAAAGCGGAAAGTCGCTTACCAACCAGGGACATATCTTGTACAAGCCCAAGGACACAATAGTCCGATTGAAATGCAAGTGACTTTTTCAAAGGAAACGATTGAAAAGATTACGATTGATAAAGGCAATGAATCTGAAGGTTTATCTGATTTAGTCTTTACGAGAATTCCGGCACAGATCATTGAAGGACAAACGCTGAATGTCGATGCTGTTTCTGGTGCTTCTGCTTCCAGTCAAGGGGTGATCGCAGGGGTGGAAGAAGCGGTAAAACTTGCAGGCGCCGATGTAGAGGTCCTCAAAGCACGGCCAAAGCCAGTCGTGGCTTGGTCAGAAGAAGTGGTTGAAGAAGCAGTTGATGTAGTGATCATTGGCTCAGGCGCCGCTGGGCTTGCTGCTGCATTGCGAGCGGATCAGTTAGAACGAAAGGTCATCTTACTGGAAAAATTAAGTTTTGTGGGTGGAGCGATCTCTATTAGTGGTGGAAACCAAATCGTGACTGGTTCGAAACTACAACAGATTGCTGGTGTAAAAGATGATACACCGACAGCAATGGTGGCTGATTTTCTGGAAAACGGGAATGGGCTGAACGATCGAAACCTTTTGACCCTTTTCGCTGAGAACGTAGGAGAAACCACAGATTGGGTCCATGAATACTTAGGTGTATCCTACGATATGGAGCAAGGGCTGCACGTCCTACCAGAATATCAAAAAAATCGCGAACTTGCTTATCAAGGGGGCGGCGCTGGATTTGCCCAGACCGTCCGTAAAACACTACAGAATAGTGGGGTTCAGGTCTTGCTCCAAACGAAAGCCCAACAGCTACTAGTAGATGATCAAAATAATGTCATAGGCGTCAAAGCCGTCGAAGAATCAGGGAAAACTCATATGATCTATGCCCCAACGGTCATTATGACAACCGGTGGCTATGGGAATAATGCCTCCTTACTCAAGGAAAGATTCAAGCAAATTTTGTATTATGGACCAAAATCTGCCACCGGCGATGGTCTGTTGATGGCAATCATTCCTGCTTTAAAGGCACAAACGCGAGCGATGGATCAAGGAAAAATCTATCCCAATGGATTGGAAATTTCTCAAGGGGTGGCGAAATCAACGATTGGTGGCAATCTGATCGTGTTGAAAGAAAACGGTATTCTAGTGAATCAATTTGGAAAGCGGGTAGTCAACGAACGAGCTAGCAATAAGCTAGTATTAGAAGCATTATTAAGACAACGCTCGCCAATGCTTTATTTATTGCTAGACGGCAAACACTTTGAGCATTTCAGCCAAGGCGTAGCAGAAGGCGGAATCACCAGTGAAGAGCTGGCTTGTTGGATTGCGCAAGAAGGAAAGGCCACACCTCGTATTCTTAAAGCTGCCACGTTAGAACAGTTAGCCATCAAAGCGCAGATGCCTGTAGAACAACTGATCGAAACAGTGGATAATTTTAACTACTGGGTAGCGCAAGGAAGCGACGAAGAGTTTCACCGTGCACCTGAATACTTGCAAGAACCGATTGGTGCAGGTCCCTATTATCTTATCGAACAAAAGCCTCGGTTTGCGACTACGCTAGGTGGGTTAGCGGTCAATCGTTCGTTGCAAGTTTTGAATCAGCAAAACCAGCCCATTAAAGGGCTCTATGCTGCAGGTGAAGTTGTGGGAGGCGTCATGGGATCAGACTCTCCATCAGGTGCCAATAATGCCTGGGCATTGACTTCTGGGAAATTAGCAGCAGAAGCTGTTTGGGAAATGACGAAAAGACCGAAAAAAGCGTAGAATCCGCTTTTTCGCTTTATTGCTAAATTGAGAAACCAGCGTCGATGACGGATCAGCTAGGAGAATCCTTCTATAATTCTCTTTCAGAAATTTGGCTAGAATCAGAGCGATTTAGGTCGTTTCTCTAGATAATCAAATCAGCAAAAAAACCAGAACGATCCTTTCGGGGGTTCTGGTTTTTTCGTGTGATTTTAACAAACTTGTCGGTTACGACTGATTGGTCGCCTGTAGCCACTGTCAATCTACTTTGCAAAAAAACATAAGTGGTACATCGTTCTACCTCGGACTTGGAAGAGTGATCGGCGAACGCACGGCATCCACAAAGGTTGCTGCGAAGATGGGGACGATATCACCGACATCAAAGGTGCATATGTTGCTTTCGCTAGACTTGATAAAGAGCAAAAGAACAGCGATTTGTTTGAAGGTGGACACAAATTGTGTGTGTCTAATAGCTTCTAAATCGGGTGTAATGACTAAAACAGCCTCGTTTGTTTCGGTAGGTTCGTAGCCATCTCCCCGTGTTTTTGACAACTTAAAGTGTATTTGAATAGAAGAAAACGTAAGAAATGGCAATCAAGCAAACCAACAATAAACCAGAGAGTGACAGAAAAAGCAGCATGATTCGTTTCTTCTTCAATCCAAGTACAAGTATCACTACATTCAATAGAAAGAAAACAAGTAAAATCGCTAAATATTCCATAACTGGTCCTCTTTTACGTTTTTATTTATCTTACCAGAGATTGCTTGCTTTTCCTAGCCAGTTTTTGTCTTTAAGGGGATAAATATTTACAGTATATCAGTGACGTGATTGCTCAAATAAAAAGCGACTGAGCAATTTTACAATTATCGAAAAGAAAAAGAGCACCAATCATTAGAGGATGCGTCTTCAATGATTGATGTCTATAAGGGCTTCTTGCTTGTTCTACGAACCCGTAGAAATATAATTCTTCAAACCTACTCGCCAAAAGAAGAAGGCGGGAAAGGCAAAGAGCAGACAAACCAACGGTGATAAGATCCACCAAGGATTAGTTACGCGACCAATGACATACAAAAACGGATAATACTGAAACCAAGCCATCGGCACGACGTAGGTCAACAAACGCAAGACGTGTTTTCCGTAGATACTAAATGGGTAGCGGCCAAATTCTCGGGCACCATCGGTAAAAATATTCATAAATTCAAGTCCTTGGATCGTAAAGAAGGAAATGGCGGCATACACTAAGAACAATAGGGCGAAAAAGAGGGCGCCGCAGACGATCATTAGAAAAAGAGTCAGGACATTTCCAAAATGCCAAGCAATTCCACTATTGGGAATCGCATAAGCAAACAACAGCAAGGCTTGAATAAAACGACCGAGACGCGAGAACTCCATTTTGGAAGCTAAGACTTGAAAGATCAAGGATCGAGGGCGCACGAGTGCCCGATCGAACTCGCCATTACTGATCATTTGTGGAAAAAGATCGAACCCGCGAAAGAAGCATTCCGCAATCGAAAAGGCAAACAAAACCGTCGCAAAGGAAAGCAGGACTTCCTCAAAGGTGAAGCCATCCACTTGATGAAACCGGGTAAACATAAACCAAATGCCTAAAAAAGCAGTAAAGGAACCTAGAAATTGTCCCAAAGCAGTTAACACAAAGGAAACTTTATATTGCATCTGACTTTTGAGATGAATACAAAAATAATGCCAATAAACCATATTCCTTAACCTCCTTGCACAACGACACGCTTGAGTGCCTGCTGCAGCCAAATTTTTCCGATCACGATCAAAAGTACGAGCCAAAACGCTTGTAAGAGCAATGCTGAAACAAGCGCAAAGCCAGTCAGATCCCCGTTGTAAATTCGCAGCGGGACGTTTTGCATGGAAGCAAAAGGCAATAGTTCCACGAATTGGCGAAAAGGCTGTGGAAAGAAAGGCAGAGGAATGACCCCGCCAGCTAAAAATTCACCGATGGAGCTGATGACGATCCGCACCCCGATGGAGGATAATGTATAAAAAGTCGAGATATAGACCAGCTGCGACATAGCGATCACTACACCTAAACTCAGCGCCATAGACAAAAGAAACAAGAACAGGGCAACGATGTTTGCTGGCAGAATCAAGCGATAAGGTGCTGGCAGTAAAAAGGCAATCACAAAAATCGGTCCGCAACGCAAGAGCGCTTTTGCTAAGCGATTGGCAGCCGATTGGCAAAACCAGCGATTGTATAGATCCATCGGCCGCACAAGTTCGTAGGCGATCGTCCCTGTGGTGATGGTATTGAAAATTTCTGCCTCAAAGAACCACAACATAAATAAAGACAAAAAGGCTTGCTGGAGCCAAACATAGGAGACGGTTTGTTGAAAGGTCATGGGAGAGGCACTAGGATCTGCTTGGTAAAAGGCGTGGAATGCCAGAATTTCCATCAAGCCCCAAGCTAGTTGCGTAGCCATCCCGGCAATTGCCGCCGAGCGGTATTGCAAGGTATTGATAAAGCGAATGCGGAAAAATGCCTGATACTTCCTCATATTTGATACTCCTGATACAGCTTAGCGACCATTTCTTCGGCGGTGATACTGGCAACGGCCAAATCGGTGATCTCGACTTGATTGCTGAGCAGACTGAGCAGCTGAGCGACCGACACTTCTTTGGGATTAAGTTTCAGAACAAGGCGACCAACGTCTTTTTGAAGCAGCTGGACGTTTTCTGGCAGATGAGGTTCATTCCCTTGATAGTCGATCTCCAGCGTTTTGACATCAGAAAAACGATGCTTTAGTTCATCGAGGCGACCATCCAGCAAAATTTGCCCTTTGCCGATCAACAGAATTCGCTGTGTCAGCGCCTCGATATCTTGCATATCGTGGGTCGTCAGGATGACTGTGGTGCCTTTTTCTTGGTTTCTTTTTTTAATAAACTGACGCACGGCAATCTTTGATACAGCATCTAAACCGATGGTGGGTTCATCAAGAAATAAGATTTTGGGGTCATGGAGTAAGGAGGCGGCGATCTCACAGCGCATACGCTGACCGAGACTCAAGGACCGAGCAGGGGTTTTTAAGATCTCACCTAAATCTAGTAAGGTGACTAATTCTTCTAGGTTGCGCTGATAACTAGCAGCGTCGACTTTGTAGATATCACGGATCAAATCAAAGCTGTCATTGACGGGGACATCCCACCAGAGTTGACTGCGCTGCCCGAAGACGACGCCGATGTCTTTGACATGTTGAATACGTTCTTGCCAAGGCGTACGACCATTGATGTGACAAATGCCTTGATCAGGGGTCAAAATCCCGCACATGATTTTTATGGTGGTACTTTTTCCAGCACCATTAGGCCCGATGTAGCCAACCATTTCGCCTTCATTGATGGTAAAGCTGATGTCTTGCAACGCATGGACGGTGGTGGTTTCACGAGAAAGAAATGCTTTGGCTGCTTGGCGAAAGCCGCTTTTTCGCTTGGACACTTGGAAGGTCTTGCTGAGGTGTTCTACTTGGATCATTTGGATTCACTCACTTTCTTTTGACAAACGCGACAAAAAGAGCATTCGAAATCGAATACTCGCAACGAGTTGGTCCAAACGAACATGGTTGGGGCAGCGGTTCGTCAGCCAAACAAAAGTAGGAACAGTGTAGCATAAGAGAGCGCTTTTTTCAAACACTACTTATATTTTTTTGAGGGCAGCGAAAGAAAAAACGTGGTTTGTTGGATAAAATACGCAAAATAACTGTTTTTATTTTTTATTTGTTGTAAATACTGAGGAAACTCAGTATCATTAGAAACAAGCCGATAGCGGCTAAGCAGTTTCTGGATATATGGGGAACCAAGTGATGGACTGTGTCATGATTTGTCGTAACCCAATCCTGCAAAATGCAATGAGCAAACAATGGAGGAGAGCATGAAAGCAGTAAAGAACTTATTTATTTTGATTGGCTTATTCTTACTAAGTCAAGTAGGGATGACCGTATTCAGTGTGGTAAAAATCTATTATTTGGAAGCAGGAGAGCCGAGGATTCCTGCGATGATGAGCTACGGGTTGATTGCCTTGCTTTTGGCAAACATTGGCCTACTGATGTATTTGGCTCGGAAGCTAGGACTTGCCACCTTTGACTTTGGGTGGTCAACGAAGCGCAACTGGCTATGGATCATCGGTGGTTTTGTTTTAGGTCGAGTCGTTGCTGTTGGTGGTACCATGTATCTGCAGCATATATCCGATCAAGAGGCGACCGCGAATGATGCATTGTTAGGGGAACTGTTTACAGGCGAAAATCCGCTTTTGATCTTCCTATTGATCGCTGTGGCGGCGCCAATCATGGAAGAAATCGTTTTCCGTGGTGGGTTTATCGGCCTTTTATTCAAGAAATACCCGATAGTCGGGATCATTTCAAGTGTAGCCGTTTTTAGTATCATCCATTCCGTCACCAACCTGGTCGAGTTTTTGATCTACGGTGCTATGGGTCTGATCATGGCGTTGATTTATGTAAAAACTAAGCGTCTAGAAACAGCCATCGCCATGCATTTTCTCAATAACGCCTTGGCGGCGATCGCAATGATCTTGCTAGGATAAGAAGTCAGCAAAAAACCACCGATCAAAACGATTCGGTGGTTTTTGTTTACTCTGGCAGTTGTCCTTGTTCAAAGGGTAATTGTTCCAGTTCTTCTGCAGTAAAGAGGAGATCGCCTTCGTCTTCGATAGAAAATGCGTCACCTGCTGCAGATTTTTTATAGGCGCGCGCTTTATTCATATTACGAAGATAAAGATCCTTGTTTGCATTTAATTCTGGTGCAGCTAAATTGTCTTCGCGATTGCTGCGAATGACGATTTTGCTTGTTTGCGTGCCAAAATGAAAACCGTGATAACCCGAAACCATTAATTGGCTGGCATTTTCGCTGCTGTATTCTTTATAACCCGACAGACGGCCCGTTTTTACCATTGGCCGATCGATCGTATAAGTGATCAAGTATTCCGTATCTTCAGGCAGCTGAATCACTTGTCCGGTTTCCTGATTCGTTATCTCAGTGGCAGGCAAGTGGTACTTTTTAATAGAAGTGATCGTTAGGTCTTCTTTTGTGAAAAAGACTGGATCGATCCAAAATCCTGCCAGCAAAATCGTACTTAAGCTAATACTGAGAACAGTCAAAAGGGCGATCAATACGAGGCCAATTCGTTTTCGGTGGGTGGTCAGATTGAGTTCTTGGACCATCTGTTTGTCTTCTTTTAATAAATAGTCCAAGGTCAATTCAAAATAGTTGCTCAGTTTGACTACTTGGTCTAGATCAGGATAGCTCTTGCCGTTTTCCCATTTTGAAATCAGTTGCCGAGTGACAAAAAATTCCTGCGCCAATTGTTCTTGCGTGAGATTTCGTTTGGTGCGTTCTTCTTTAATAATTTTCCCAATATCCATGTGTCTGTTTTGCCTCCATCATTCTTCTTATATATTATAGCAAACTCTTTTCTATGCGAACGAGGATCTATGAAATTAACGATGCAACAAAGGGTAACATCCTTTATTTATCAATGTTTCTACTTGTTGCACTGTCTTTCTATTCTGGAAGCTTTCAGTGCTGGTCAGAAAAAGAAAGGGCCAGTAGAGTGAAGTATGTTTGATCAAATTTGACGGAGAAAGGAGAAACGATCGAATGAAGACAAAACACCTTATGGTTCCAATTGGCTATACCCAATTCTTCGCTTCCTTACTGGTGATTCTCGTTCACTGTGGTCGACTGGCAGAAAACAACGAGCTTCATTTTTTGTTAAAGAGTCTCTTATGTCGTTTGGCGGTTCCTTTTTTTCTCCTGCTGAATGGCTATTTTTTTCAAAAGAGCACCTGTTCATGGCAGCAATGGTGCAAACGACAATTCAAGCTTTATTTGCGTTGGTCGATCGTGTATCTTCCCTTAGGTTGGTTTTATTTAGGACAGCAAAATCTTGCCGATCCATTACGGGTCATCGGTTTGGCTGCTGGCTTTTTAACAGTAGGGGTCTGGTACCATCTTTGGTATTTTCCAGCGTTGCTCTTTGGCATGTGGTTAGTAAGGAAAACCCGTTTTCTTGGCTATCGGTGGCAGTTTTTACTGGCGATCAGTTTGTATTTGATTGGCTGTCTTGAAACGTACAGCAGTTATTTAAGTGGACCTTTATTGGTATTTTATCAAAATTATCGGACTCTATTTTTTACAACGAGAAACGGTCTTTTTTATGGGTTTCTTTTTTTGCTGTGCGGGTTTTGTTTAGGTGAACACCAGAAACGTCCTTTTTTCACGAAGCATCTTGGCAGAAAATTCGCGGTCTCTCTTTGCTTATTAGGCATTGAAGGTCGACTCGTGTATCTCAATCAGGGGGACGATAAGAATTTCATGCTGTTCTTTGTGCCGACGACTCTTTTTTTCCTTGCTTGGCTGATCAAGCAGCAACCACAAAAGCGGACTTGGCAAGCAAAACAAGCAGCTGAGGCTAGTCGATTGATCTTTCTGAGTCACCCGCTGTTTCTGGAATCCGGGAAAGTCTTTTTTTCACTAGGAGGGTTTCCGTTGTTCTTTTATACGATAGTTTTAACGGGAGCCTTTCTCGGCTTGAGGAAAGTGGGCAGCCGTTTAAAATCCTATGCTGTTGGGTTTGCTAAAAAAACAGTTGATGAAAAGAAAAGCGCCTAAAGTATTGCTGTACCAAGGATAATACCAAATTGCGCCTTTTTTAAATAGCAGCAGAGTTCTAAGTTTTTCTTCATTTCAGACCCTAGACGTAGGCTTTGCAAGAAAACCTATAGTACAATAACAGCAGTAAGAGGGAAAAATCCCTGAAAAAGAGATCAACACTTGGAGGATATAGTGATGAAAAAACAGACTCGAAAACCAGCGATGATTTTAGCGACTCTCTTGGTATCTAGCCAAGTTTTATTAGCAGCACCACAAGTTTTTGCTGACGAAATCAATTCAACGACGAGCAGTTCCACTGCAACAAGCAGTTCTACCGCAACGACAGCCACTACCGACAGTCAAACAAGTACCTCTGACAGCAGTTCAGATCGTTTGCAAGTCAATGCCGTGGCGATCGGAAATGCCTTGACGAAAGCACAAGAAGACTACACACTTGAACGTCTGGGCATTCAAGGCGAAACACCGATTTATACGACAAACGGTGCTGACTTGATGAAATACATTCCCGTTGGTGGCTTTACCGCAGATTGGGCGGTCTATAGCTCGGTCAGAATGCAGACGCTAGAAAGCGGGGCAGGAATCACTGTCGATATCGCGACACCAGATAACATTACCCGCATCACCGCAGCCCAGTATCAAAATGCGGCGCTGACGGCAGGGATCACTGATGCGAAGTTAACGGTTGCTTCTGCTGTACCGATCGACGGTTCCGGTGCTTTAGCTGGGGTTTACAAAATCGTTGAAGAATCAGGCGGCGTCATCAATCAGAATCGAGTAGCTGTAGCTCAAGATGAGATGGATGTGCTTTCTACGATCACCGAAGAGAACAAAGACAAAGAAGGCTATTCCGATGAAGCTTTGAATGCTGCGCAAGAACAAGCGAAAACCGATTTGGCTGCTCAAACCGCAGATGGTACGGAATTGACTCAAGCAGATATTCAAGAAACAGTAGAAAAAGCCTTGAAGGACAACGGACTGGAAGGAATCGTTACGGAAAATCAAATTTCTGAATTGACCTCTTTGATGAGCGACATGCGAGACAACAATATCTTCGATGACTTCATCAAAGAATTGGATCTGTCAGAAGCTCGCAAGCAAATCGAAGAAACCTCTAAGGGCCTTTGGGAAAATATCAAGAGCTTCTTTAGCGGCATCTGGTCTTCGATCACCGGTGTCTTCGGCAATGACTCAAATGAATCAAATAACAGCAGCGAATCAACGGTTGATTCTGGACAATAGGAATGAAAGCTTGAACCGTTGCTAATTAGAGCTGTGACGATAACATAGCCAGGAAAAAGGCCAAGCATCTGTTTTTTTGCTTGCACACGCCTCATTTAGGTAAAAAAAATTTCAACTTGCGTTTATGGTACAGTTTTTTAGACGAGAAGAAGGGAGGAAGCAAAATGAATTTTCTGGGCAATCTCATTTGGTTTATTTTTGGTGGATTGATTGGCGCAATCTCATGGTTTCTAGCAGGCTGCCTCTGGTGCATCACGATTATTGGGATTCCAATCGGTTTGCAGTGCTTTAAATTCGCCAGCTTGTCATTAGCACCTTTTGGCAAAGAAATCGTCTACCGAGGTGGTGGTACTTCCTTGATTCTCAATATATTATGGCTGATTTTTTCTGGTGTGCCACTGGCTTTAGGTCATTTAGCTAGTGCGGTCATTCTTGCCATCACTATCATTGGCATTCCATTTGCAGCACAATCCTTAAAGCTAGCCCAACTGGCATTGATGCCATTCGGGGCAGAAGTTGTCTCCAAAAGATGGTAAGAAATGGAGATTTCGAAAACACTTTCCGCTAAGATGGAAAGTGTTTTTTTTGTTGAAAATTGTGTCTGAGAATCTTTATAGATTGCACGAAGGTTTTCTCGTTTTGGTGGCTGATTAAACAATTTTTTGTACAAAAAAATGCCTTCCGCTACATTCTGGGAAGGCAATCATAGTTTAGGCAAATAAAACCATATAAAATTTTCATCCCTTCTTACGGATTAATTGCCGTATGTTCATTAAGCAAAAATATCCACAAGAGAACAACCTTTCTATTCTGTTAGGTTTCTTTTGCTGTTGAGATGGAACGTCTAATTTTTGCAATCGAGCGTTGGGCTTTCTCACGGTTAAGAAACATCACGATCACATAGAGGGAGTCCAAGATACTTAACTGGGCAATCCGAGAAGAAAGTGCCTCTGACCGAAACTCGATTTCTTGTGAAATTGAAATTAAGACGACATCGCCAAGTTTTGCCAAAGGGGAAGCCGCATGACTGGTCACAACGATGATCTTGGCACCGTTGCTCTTAGCAACGTTGGCTAACTCAATCGTTTCTCGTGATTTTCCGGTATGGGAGATGAAAAAGGCGCAATCATCTGGTGTTAATACCGCCGCTTCCATCAATTGGATATGAAAATCTGCACTGTGGAAGACAGAGATCGAAGAGCGCAAAAATTTGTGATAAGCATCTGTGGCTACAATCTCAGAGCCACCCACCCCGAAGAAGAAAAGCCGATTGGATTCATTGATCATTGCTGCGGCCTTCTGAAGATCCTCTTCTTTTAATAACTTTCTAGTGTCCGTGAGCGTCGTCATGATCGAATCGAATACTTTTTGTGCGATCGTCAATTCATTGTCCGATTTCTCGATATTTTCATGGATTGAGAGGGCGGCAAGCTCGCTTTCTTGCATCAACATCGCCATTTTGAAGTCCTTAAACCCATTGTAACCGAGTTTTTTTGTGAATTGGAAAAACGTGGAATCAGCAATGCCCAAATCACTTGAGAGATCACTGATCGAACTGTGGCAGACCTTACTAGGGTTTTCTAACACATAGTCGGCAATTGCTTGTTCTTTAAGACTGAGATCTTTATAAAGCGTTTTTATTTGCAAGCGAATCGAGACAGTCAAAAGCTTCTACCTCCTTTTTAATAACAACATCTCTTTACCTCTAAAGTACCTCTTTTGCGAAAAAAATGCAAATAAAAATTATTTTTATTTTTTATATTTACAAAAAAATATTTTTTTGTATAATAAAGGTGTTGAATGGAGGCGCTATCATAAAGGCGAGCTTATCGGTCTTGGAAAATGGAGAATGTGTCTCAAGCTCAAAGAGCAAAGCGACTTAGGGGAAGGGGCGACCTTGCAGGATCAGTGAAAGAAACTACGGTAAAAAAGGAATCGATCTAGTTTCAGCCAGCATTGAGTGAAGCACATCGATACCTGCCAAACGTAGACTTTAGCCGATGTTACCTACAGGAAAAGCGATCAGTCGAATCACGGTCAAGGGTTAGAGCCAGCTTGATTGAAAGGGGGATTCAAATAAGAAAGATTCTAACTACTGACTGCTCATTTTTTCGCTGATGAAATGAAACCGCTTTTCTGTCGGGCAACTTAGTTATCGGGTTGTGTTGATGGCAAAACAGTTAACTTGGTTACAAAATCAGGTGTTTTTGCAAGCTGTTCGCCAATGGCATCGAAGCAAGTGAGAGGCAATGAAGAAAGGGTCAATTGGGAAACCAACGTCGAACTGGATTTGATTTCGTACCAGTTGGCTTGAAATCTCGCTTTACTCATTACTGATTGCTAGAAACATTCGCATAATTTTTGAAATCCCATTGCTAACAAGGCACACTGATAAGATTGGTAATCCTAAGACAGCAAAATAGACTGAATAAATTGCGCTAGCGATCAATTTGGTGGTAGTTGCAGACGCCGTGAGTTTACTCATGATAAATATTTCACAAGAAAACGATTTCTGGAAAAAGATGTGTGGATAAAAAATGGATCTAGCGACCATGAGATGGTCATAAGAAGCTAAGAGAGGAGCGAATCAATGGGAAATTTCAAGATCGCTGTGGTGAATTCAAGCAGTTTTGGCAAAGTGTTTCCAGAGCATATCCAACGCTTGCAAGCGATTGGACCAGTGAACTACTTTTCCTTCGACAGTGAGATCGGTGGCAAAGAGTTGGCGAAAGCATTGGCGGGTTATAACATCATCATCGCTAGTGTGACCCCTTTTTTTACAAAAGAATTTTTTGAAAATAAGGATGAACTCTTACTAATCACACGGCATGGAATCGGGTATAACAACATTGATTTGGCAGCAGCGAAAGAACATCAAACGATTGTTTCAATCATCCCTGCTTTGGTGGAACGGGATGCGGTGGCTGAAAACAATGTAACGAATTTACTGGCACTCTTGCGTTGTACTGTGGAATCAATGACGCAAGTGCGCGCCGACCAATGGGAAAAACGAGCAGATTTTGTCGGCAGAGCATTGTTCAATAAAACAGTTGGCGTTATTGGGGTAGGCAATACAGGAAGTTGTGTAGTGGAGATTTTAAGAAATGGCTTCCGTTGTGATGTTTTGGCATATGATCCGTACAAATCAGCACTGCATATTCAGAGCTTTGGTGGCAAAAAAGTGGAATTAGATGAATTATTGGCCAAATCAGACATCATTTGTCTTTGTGCGAATTTAACAGAAGAAAACTACCATATGATTTCCTTTGCTGAAGTCGCTAAGATGAAGGATAAAGTCTATCTCTCGAATAGTGCACGGGGAGCATTATTAGATGAAGCTGCCATTGTAAGCGGGTTGAAAAGTGGGAAAATCGCTGGTTTAGCAACAGATGTTTTGGAAGAAGAACCAGGAAGCAAAGACCATCCTTATCTTGCCTTCGACAATGTCGTGATGACGCCACATACCTCTGCTTACACATTAGAGTGTTTAGAAGAAATGGGCAATAAATGTGTGACGGACATCGAGAGAATTACCAAAGGATTGTTACCAGATCGCGCTGTACAAGCACAAAGTAAATTTCTAGCAGTTTAAAGGAGTGTGAAAGAGATGTTAACAGATTTAAAGGTAAAGGTAGGTCCACAAGTGTATCGCTATCATGAAGGAGCAATTGATTTTGTGCCAACGGTGCTAGCCGAGTATCAAGTAAAACGATTGTTGATTGTTCATGGGACTGTTTCGTGGGAAAAAGCACAACCAAAAATGACGTTTTTGAAGTCACTGCCCATAGAAATTTTTTACCATCGTTATACTGGCGAATGCAGCTATTATGGGACTGAATTGATTGAAAACATTGCGCAAGAAAAAGAAATTGATTTTATTCTCGGCGTTGGTGGCGGGAAATTGGCGGATTTAGTCGGTTATGCTGCCCATAAAACCAATTTGCCATTCGGATTGATTCCCACATTAGCGAGCAACTGTGCTCCTTGGACACCGTTATCGGTAATGTACAAAGAGTCAGGAGAAGCAGAAGGGAAAACGGAGCACTATTTGAGACAGGCGGCTTTTTTGATCACTGACCCAACTTTAGTCATTGATGCACCGGTGGACTACTTTATCGCTGGGTTGGCTGATACCTTGGCGAAATGGATCGAATCCGAAGCGATCCTTGCTCAGCCACATCTCCAAGACGAACCATTCTTGCAGATGGCCGGCTATACGGCCAAATTATGTGAAACAGCGATTTTATCTCAATCGAAGCAAGCCATTACAGATATGGAACAGCAAGAAGTCACTGATGCCTTTTGTCATTTGTCTGAGATCATTATAGCTGTCGCTGGTATGGTCGGGGGCTTAGGTGACAAATACGCCCGGAATGCTGCGGCTCATGCGATGCATGATGCCATCAGTAAATATTTGCCTGAGAGTCACCGCTTTCTTCACGGAGAAAAGGTTGCTTATGGGATGTTCTATCAATTAGCTCTTGAAGAAAAATGGGCAGCGATTGATCAGCTGCTGCCATTCTATCAAGAGTTACATCTACCAATGAGCCTCCACCAAATGGAAATCTATCCTAAAGACGAGCAAGTGATCGATCAGTTGGTAGCTTTTATTGATTCGAAAGAAAAAGTTCATCTGATTCCGGTCGAAGTCAACAAAGAACGTTTGAAAGAAGCTATTTATGCGTTAGAAACTTATTTGAAAGATGTATAGGAGGAGCGAAAAATGGATACATTGAGCATTACACAAAGTTTACTGATTGCTTTATGGGTGGCAGCAGTCATGTCTCGTTGGCTCGGTGGAGGCGCAACGCTGACTTTACGATTTTCGCCATTAATGACCGGCTTGATCGTCGGCATAGTGATGGGGGATGTCAAACAAGCGATGATCGTTACTGCAGCGTTGCAAATGATCTATATGGGGGTTTTTGCTCCGGGCGGGTCAATGCCAGCAGAACCATCAGTTGCCGCAGCGATTGCTGTGCCCGTGGCTTTACTTGGGAATCTTCCTGCAGAAGCCGCGATTGCCGTAGCAGTGCCGGTTGGCTTGTTAGGAAGTTACCTATATCAGTTCCGGTTCTTTATCAATACCTTCTTAGGAAAATATACGGATAAAGCAGTAGAAGATCTTAATGCCAAAGCAATGAGCCGTTCCATTATTTTATACCCGACATTGGCTTCATTTATTCTATATGTACCGCTGATTTTTATCTCGCTTTATTTTGGTGCCCCACTGATCGCTGATGTAATCAATGCATTAGAAGGAACTGTAGTTATTCATATTTTAGAAGTTGTTGGTGGTGGTTTAGCGGCAATTGGGATTGCGACAACGGTCTATGTCATTGGCCGTAAAGATTATATGGTCTTTTTCTTCCTAGCTTATTTCATGAGTGTGGTTTTAAGTTCACTGGAAATCACCATGGTAACTTATTCGATTTTTGGCATCTTGATTGCATTGATTTTTGTCCAGTCTCAAAAAGGAAAAATAGCGCCTGCTGCAGAAAAAGCGTCGTCAACTTTTGAAGAAGACGATGATTACGATGATGGTTTTTAACCGATAAGGAGGAGCAATAATGTCAGAAATGGTTCAAAATGCACAAGGTGCGCCCGAAGAAATTACCACAAAAGATGTGACTAAAGCCTATTTAAGATGGCATTTCGCAAATGAAATCCCTCACTCATTCGAACGTTATGTGGCACCTTCGCTTTTATATGCAATGATGCCGATTTTGCGCAAACTCTATAAAGAAGATGATGCGTTAAAAGCTGCTTACAAACGACAACTGCTTTTCTTCAATACACAACTGAGTTGGGGTGGCGGAGTCATCACTGGGTTGATGTCTTCGATGGAACAGCAGCGAGCCGAAGAAGAGTATGAGAAAAAAGAAATTTTGATGCAAGATGATTTGATGTACAACACCAAAGCCGGTTTGATGGGGGCTTTAGCAGGGATTGGCGATGCCATCGATTCAGGAACTGTGCAATACATTTTCATAGCGATTGCGGTGCCATGGGCACAACAAGGGAACCCATTAGGATCCCTCTTCCCATTCATTTGTTTTGCCCTGTATCAAGTTTCCATCGGCCTATTCTTTGCTCGTCAAGCCTTTTCAATGGGGCGCAATGCCACTGGACTGATGCAAAGTACAGGTGTTCAAACAGCCATTGAAACGCTATCTGTTTTAGGTTTATTCATGATGGGGGTATTGGCAGGAAATTATGTGAATGTGAGTTCTTCTCTAAAATTTGATATCTCAGGAAGAGAATTTATTATTCAAGATATTCTTGATCAGATCATACCAGGGATCTTGCCATTGGCTGTCGTAATGGGTGTCTACTGGTTCTATAACAAAAAGGGACTGAAAGTGACTCAAGCACTGCTATGGCTGACTTTGATCTTGATCATTTTAGCTGGTGTAGGGATTTTATAAAAAGGAGTGTCAAAAATGGGTGTAGTAAATTTAGCACGAGTAGACGAGCGATTGATCCATGGGCAGGTCATGATGACCTTGTCGCAAAAAAGCGGAGTCAATTCGATCTTTGTAGTGGATGAAGTAGTAGCTAAGGATAAGTTCATGCGGGAACTATACAAAAATGCCGGTAGCCGAACAGGGCAAAAAACGATCGTCGTTACACCAGAAAAAGCCAAATTTTACTGGGATGAATACAACTTCAAAGATTACAACTGTATCTTGATCGCCAAAACCGTCAGCGTGATGTACGACTTAGTCAAACATGGCGTGCCGATGAAAGAATTGAACATAGGCGGTATCGCCCAAAAAGATCCTGAAAAGGATCTTCTCGTTACAAAATCTGTTTATTTAAATCAAGCTGATGCGCAAAAACTCAAAGAAATGAATGAAGAATATGGTGTGGAATCAATCTATTTTCAGGCAACGCCTTCTGCACCGAAATCAACACTGAAGGATGTTTTGAAACAGTTCAAGTTATAAGTAGCATACTAATTCATTTATATCTAAGGAATATTGTGAGGGAAGCTGGGGGATCTCGCAAGGAAAAGAGGTCCTCCAGTGTCAGTAATTTGTGAATAGGAGAATCTGCCATGAATCAAACAGAAGCATTTCGTGATTGGCTTTTTCGTTATCGGTATGTCTATCGGTCGCGATCAACGGATAAAAGCAAACAAAGATTTTTGAAGGCACTCATCGCGGATATCATTCCATTTCGCAAAGACCTTCAGGTGATCGAGTATGATCACACGAAAAAAAACGCCTCACGCAATTTGTATGTTGGTGATCTGACCAAAGCAAAACGGATCATCTGCACATATTATGATACACCGCCAGAGCATTTCGGCGATTACCATTTTTTTGATCGGCAGGAGCAAGGCCGTAAAACAAATCAATTTATTCTGACTGCTTCAGCAGTGATGATTCTTTTAGGGTTGTTGGGGACTTGGCTTTATATCCACTTTGCCTCAGGGAGATTTCCCTTATTGTCTTGGCAAACAGCGCTTTTTGCTTCAGGGGTCGGTATTTATTTTCTGCTATTAAATCGCGTAAGCCGCGGGGCAGGATTTCAGCAAAATCTAACCCGCAATACCTCCTCTATCTTAGCGCTGCTGTCCTTGATCAGTCAAAACAGTCAAACAGCGACGGCCTTCGCATTTCTTGATGACGGAAGTTACGGAGAACGCGGGTTGGAAGTGTTACGTGATTCAGTAAGGCCGAATGCGAAGATTTATTATTTAGATTCTATTGGTGCCGATGCTCCGATTCGAGCTATCGGCAAGCAATTCAATGAAGGGCAACTGCAGCAGTTGGCGATCGAACACAGTAGTGAAGCAATGGGCAGCATCAACTATCTGTTTTGTGCAGAAAAGCAGCAGGATCAGACGTATGTGCTGCCTAGAAAACAATTAAAGCAAAAAGAGCTGAATCTGAGGAATATGCAAAAAGTTCTTGCGTTATTTGGTTAGGAAGCGAAAAAGGAGGAATAACATTTGTTAGGAATCGTATTGGCAACTCACGGACAGCTGAGTACTGGTTTTAAAGATGCTGCAGAGGTGATCATGGGCAGTGTCGAAAATATTGCGGTCGTTAATTTGAACCACGGAGAGGATATTCAACTTCTGGGAAACAAAATCCATGAAGCGATTCATGAAACAGATCAAGGGGACGGTGTCTTGGTGTTTGCTGATCTATTGAGTGCCAGTCCCTACAATCAGTCGGTTGTTACGATCAATCAATTAGATGAACCACTTCAGGAAAAGACGTATGTGATCGGCGGAGTGAATCTACCGATGGTATTAGAAGCAATCAATCACCAATTTTTGGCGACACCGATTGAACAGGCGGTGGCAGCAGTGATCCAGCAAGGAGAAAACAGTGTAGCGCTTTGGCACAATTCTTCAGCAGGTGATAGTAGCGAAGAAACTGATGAGGACGATGATTTTTAAAAACGAAAGGATGACAGCAAATGCAATGGGGGTTTCGATGGTACGGGGAAGGGGATACGATCCCGTTAACGAATATTCGACAAATTCCAGGAATGCACGGCATTGTAGGAACACTTCTAAATAAAATGCCTGGAGATGTCTGGGAGATTTCCGAAATCAACGCACTAAAAGCATCAATTGAAAAAGAGAATCTTTCACTATTAGGGATTGAGAGTGTGGCGATCCACGATGCGATCAAAGCCGGAACAGAGGAACGGGATCACTACATCGATCAATATATTCAAACAATTCGGAATTTAGCAGCTTGTGATGTACATATGATCTGCTATAGCTTCAAACCGATCTTCGGCTGGGCAAAAACAAATCTATTTTATCAAAACGAGGATGGCAGCTCCTCTTTGCTCTATGATCAAGCCGTTGTGGATGATATGGAACCTAGTGAGATGTATACGCTGATCCATAGCCAATCAAAAGGCTTTAAATTACCAGGTTGGGAAGAAGAACGACTGAAAAAGTTCCAGCGTTTGATGGCAACTTATGAAGGGGTCACTCAAGAGATCCTCTTTGATAACTTAAGCTATTTCTTAAAGCGAATCATTCCTGTGTGTGAAGAAGTAGATGTGAAAATGGCGATCCATCCGGACGATCCACCTTGGGAAATTTTTGGTTTGCCACGGATCACCAAAAATTTAGAGGACTTGAAAAAAATCATGGCCATCGTGGATTCGCCTTATAATGGGGTGACGTTGTGCACCGGTTCGTTAGGTGCCGATCCAGAAAACGACATGGTGGAGATCGTTCATGGCTTAAAAGGCCGCATCAACTTTGTTCATTTTCGCAATGTGTTGTTTATGGGGGAACGCAAATTTAAAGAATCTGCCCATCTTTCCACTGAAGGATCGTTAGATATGTATGCCATTATGAAAGCCTTGGTTGAGGTCGGTTTTGATGGTGTCATCCGTCCTGATCACGGGCGGACGATCTGGGGGGAAGTGGCGATGCCAGGCTATGGTCTGTATGATCGCGCGATTGGGATCAGTTATCTTCAAGGGCTTCATGAAGCCGTCTTGAAAGAGCAAATGCAATCGAGGGGAACGAAGGGAGGAGAGAGCGTATGACACTCTATGAACAATTGGCAAAAACAAGGGTGTTGCCTCTTTACACTGCAACAGACCTTACCTATTTGCCAGTAGTAGAATCACTGCTGATTGAGCATGAACTGTATTTTATTGAAGTGACCTTCCGCAGTGCCCTTGCTTTAGAAGCGATTGAAAAACTCTCTCAATCGGGCAAATTGATCGTAGGCGCAGGCACGGTCCGCACCTTAGAACAAGCGAAAGCAGCAGTTGAGAAAGGGGCGCGCTTTATTGTTTCCCCTGCTCTTGTACCTGATGTGGTGGAATTTTGTCTTGCCGAAAACATTCCAGTGTTTCCAGGGACAGCTACGCCAAATGACATTCAACGGGCAATGGATTATGGCTTATCAGTTGTGAAATTTTTCCCTGCGGATATCTACGGGGGCTTGCCGGCAATCAAAGCCCTCAGTGGTCCGTTTTATGATATTCGATTTGTCCCAACTGGCGGAATCACTCTCGAAAATGTTCAAGACTATTTATCTGATCCGCAAGTATTAGCGGTTGGAGGCTCCTTCATTCTGTCAGAAGCGCTAGTAAAAGAAGGGCGGGAAAAGGCTGACAGCCATTTGGCGCATGTAAAATCATTGCTAAGTTGAGCAGTCAGCTGTAAATAAACAAGATGAAGCAATGGGTGCCAAAGGATTTTGGTACCATTGCTTTTTTATTCGCAGAAAAGCAAAGGAGGCCATAGGATGGAGAAGATAAAACTGGTGATTTTTGATATGGACGGTTTGATGTTTGAAACAGGTCGGTTAGCTTACCGCGCCTATTTAAGAGCCGCGGAGGAGTATGTTTTTGAAGTTTGCCAAGATGTTTATTATTACCTGACTGGCAGAACGGAAGCAGATATTCGTAAAGGGATGCAGGAACTTTATGGCAGTACGGTACCAACGGATCGGTGGCGAGAAGCGATGAATCGTCAGAAAGAAGTGATTTTAGCTGAAGAAAAACGGGTGTTCAAAAAGCCCGGCCTTCTTGAACTATTGGAAGGATTAAAAAAACAAGATTGCTTGATAGCCGTGGCGTCCTCTTCGTCGAAAGAAAAAATCAAGGCGTATTTTGAAATGGAACAGATGCCAGATTGGTTTGATACGGTGGTTTCTGGGGATCAAGTGCGAAAGGGCAAACCTGATCCAGAAATCTTTCTGACAGCATGCCAACAATTAGGCGTAAAGCCTGAAGCAGCCTTGGTATTAGAAGATTCTCTAGCCGGCATAAGAGCCGCAAAACAAGCCAAGATCCCAGCTTTTCTGATTGCGGATGATTTGAGTATTTTGCCAGTCAAGAAAAATGGGAAGTATCCTTTGCTTAAACAGCCAAAACTTGAGCAAGAAGTAGCTGCACAGGTGAAAACTTTTTCTGATCTGACGGAAGTCAGAGACTGGCTAGTCGTGAATCATTTTTCTTAGGCTTGATCGTTATTCCAAGAAGCTTCGATAAAGCAAACGGCATTAAGCAAGAACATACGGTGCTGTAAATCAGGCATAGCGTTGCGGAATCGGTAAAACAACAAAGGTTGATTTTGGCAATTGGTTTTTTCCTGCTCATTTCTCTATGAAGAAGGGGAGAGTTAGAACGTTTTTCACTACTTTCTGGGAACGTGGCAAAAGGCTGACTAGAAAAACGAGTAAGATTGTAGCAGCTCACTTTATAGGTAAGTGAAGCTGCTTTTTTGTTTTGCTATTCCTTCAGCAACGAAAAATGAGCATTGTGTGTTAAGCGGTATTCTTTCGGAGTCAGTGAGGTCAAAGCTTTGAAATTTCGATTGAAGGTTCGCACATTTTGAAAGCCAGCCTGTTCTGCTACTTCCGTAATCGGCAAGAGACTATGGGTCAGCAAAAAAGAGGCATGGCGAATTCTTGCTTGATTCAAAAGCCGAGGAAAGGTGCTTTTCAATTTCTCAGTGATCATTCTGGAAACGTAGACGCTACTATAACCGATACTGCTGCTTAGTTTTTCGAGCGTCAGCTCTTCTTTGAAGTGTGACTCGATATAGGCAAGCAGCTGGATCAGGATATCCTCTTGGTTTTTGGCTGGTAGTAAAGTCGTTTGGTGCTCAAAAAGGTAAAGGACTTGATACAGTGCCGATTTTCGTAAATAGAGGGAATCCGTTTCAAATAAAGGATAATACAGCTGATTTGCGACAGACGGATCAATGGTGATAACGGGATCTGACAAAGCGAAATCTTTGGTTTTAGCATAAAAATCTGGAATAAACTCCGGCGAAAAAACCAGAATATGCAGTTGTGATTCCTTAGGGGTTTCGATGGCATGGGTCTGGTAAGGCATGACTAATAACACTTGGCCAGTTGTAAGGACATAGGGACTTTCTTCGATTTTGACAACCGCTTCGCCGTCACTACAAAAAAGCAATTCAAAGGAACGATGAAAATGTTCCATGTAATTAAGCGAGTAGGGATGGTAACTGGAAACGCCTAGGTATTCGCCAAAATGATATTCTTCTAAAATGGTCACGCAATCTTTCCTCCATTTTTTGTCTATCGATGTGTGGAAATCGTCCTGTGAATGATAGCGATTTCATTTTATAATTATGACAGTTCAGCTGAAGAAAGTAAATAGAACAATGATTAGTGAATATTTTAAAAATGGACTGCAGTAACAAATTTCTTTTTTTAGTTAGGTATATTAGTAAAGAAAACTTACTAACTGAAAGAAGCTCATTCCTACTGACTCTCAGTTGAATCACAAAATGCCAAAAAGGGAAAGAGGAGGAAATTTTTTTGATTACCAATCCGATACTAACAGGCTTTCATCCAGACCCGAGTATTTGTCGTGCAGGAGAAGATTATTACATTGCTACGTCGACCTTTGAATGGTTTCCAGGTGTGCGCATCTTCCATTCAAAGGATTTGAAGAACTGGCGCTTGATCAGTACACCAGTCAATCGTGTCAGTCAGTTGAATATGCTGGGAAATCCTGATTCTGGGGGCGTTTGGGCGCCAAACTTAAGTTACAGTGATGGTCGTTTTTGGTTGATTTATTCAGATGTCAAAACACAATCCAATAGCTGGAAAGATGTGAACAATTATTTGATCACCTGTGAAACCATTGATGGGGATTGGTCAGAACCAATCTATATGAACTCTTCTGGTTTCGATCCCTCGTTATTTCATGACGATGACGGCAAAAAATATTTTCTGAACATGGTATGGGATTATCGCCCGACAAACCATTCCTTTTATGGGATCGTTCTACAAGAGTTTGATTGGCAAGCCAAGAAATTGGTGGGGCAGCCCAAAATTATCTTCAACGGAACAGAGCGCAAATTGACTGAAGCACCGGTCATGTATAAAGTGAACGGCTATTATTATTTATTGACGGCAGAAGGCGGCACCCAATTTGAACATGCAAGTACCATCGCTCGTGGAACACACATTGAAGGCCCCTATGAAGTTCATCCTCAAAACCCTCTAATTAGTTCATGGGGACAGCCAGAGATCCCGCTACAAAAAGCCGGTCATGGTTCATTTGTGAAAACGCAGACCGATGAATGGTATTTTGTTCACTTAACAGGACGAGCGCTGAAGTATCCAGAAACACCCCTCTTAGAAAATCGCGGCTATTGCCCGCTCGGACGAGAAACAGCGATCCAGTCTGTTTACTGGGAAAATGATTGGCCGTATATCACAGGCGGGAACTTTCCAAAAGCGGAGGTCCCACAGCCACAGCTGCCCGAACATCCGTGGGAAACAGAATCAGGCTTTGATGATTTTGAAGATGCGTCGTTGGCACCAATGTTTCAAACCTTGCGGATTCCTTTTTCTGAGGAAATCGGTAGTTTGACCGCACGACCAGGGTATTTGCGCTTGTATGGGCGAGAGTCGTTCAATTCCTTGTTCCATCAAGCACTGGTGGCAAGAAGATGGAGCGATTTTCGTTTCGAAGCAACGACTGCCGTCGAATTTTCGCCGACCTCGTTTCTACAGTTGGCAGGCATGACGAATTACTACAATACACAAAATTGGTCGGCGATCTACATCACTCATGATGAGAGGAAAGGAAAAATCATCA
>Ga0153985_1000097_pt1 | contig 26561 bp, 25 predicted proteins | sample TSGA069MetaG_FD_104715 | JGI IMG/M metagenome (GOLD analysis project Ga0153985, IMG submission 104715) | Attine ant fungus gardens microbial communities from Georgia, USA - TSGA069 MetaG | ecosystem: Host-associated > Fungi > Mycelium > Unclassified | place: USA: Georgia, Alexander Wildlife...
AAACGTAAATTGTACTGAAGAATGATCGCCAATAAAACGGTTACACCCTATACTTTAGTCAGGAGGTGAGGAGAAAGTGAATTACAAGATGAGCTATCTCCTATCCAACAATTTTAATTGTTATGTAACATTAAAAGATGCGGCACAACAAACGGGTCTGTCTGTCAATGAGCTCGCGACTCAATTAGCAGAATTACATTTGGCCATTGAGCCAAATGTTGACATGGAAGATCAACGCGTGTTCATTCCGGCGATAGCAACGGAACGTTGGACACGAAAACTTGTGAATGAAACACAAGATTATTTTGTTTATTCAGAAGAGCAGCGGCAAGCATTGATTTATTTACTGAGCTACTCTGCATTTGAGGAATTGTCACTGTTTCATTTTCAAGATTTTTTAGAAATTTCAAAAGGCACTGCGATCGCTGACGTTAAAAAACTTCGAAACTATCTAACAACACAAAAAATTGAACTGCTCTATTCCAGAAAAAACGGTTTCGTTTTAGAAGGAGATGAATTGGAAATTCGCCGGATCGCTCAAAATTTTGTTGCGCTTCTGGTGCAAGATGCGAGTGGGAAATTCGGGTTGTTTTACTGGCTGAATAAACAAGACTTAACGTTGTATGCACGGATTCGTGATGTGATCCAAGAACAGACAAGTGCATTGGGATTGACGATCGTGCCAAGCCGAATTGATGAAGTGAGTTTTCTGATCGGGTTATCCTACAAACGAATCAAGGAAAAGCGTCTGATGGACATGATGGCGTTGGATGTTTTGCAATCGTTGACGGTTTACCAAGCTAGCAAGAATTTCTTCCAGATTCTATTTAATGGAAGCAATCCATGCGAACTGGGCTATATGACGATTGTATTGATGACGATTGTACAAGGTGAAATTCGCGATTTGCAATTGGATTTTCTATTGAACTGTTCCGCTGAAATCATTCATCGGATGGAAAATTATTCAGCGATTCAATTCTCTGACTTTCGCGAATTGCTGATGAACCTGTTTTATCACCTTGTGCCTGCCTATTTTCGCATTCGTTTTGGCTTTTATTTGCCAAATGTTTTGATTGAGAATATTCAAATGGATTATCCGGAAATCTTTGATTTTACGAAACAGGCGCTGTATCCATTGGAAAAGGTTGTGGGACAAAAAATACCGATTGAGGAAGTCGGCTTCTTTTCAATTTTGTTTGGCGGAGCGATCACGAATCAGAAAGCCGAAGCAGCAGAAAAGGAAGTGCGGGCGTTGATCGTTTGTCCCAGCGGTATTAGTTCCTCGTTGATTTTACAGACAGAATTGAAAAAAATGTTTTCGACGATTCGATTCCAAGAAGCCGGTTCGGTCGATCAATTACAGAGTGTTTCTGAAGAGAACTATGATGTGGTTTTCTCGACGATTCCGCTAAACAGTAAAAAGCGTGTCTATTTGGTCAAGCCGTTGATGTCGCCATTAGAAAAAAATCAATTGATCAATCAAGTTCAGGAGGAATTGCTTGTTCCTGGTTTTTCCATGCCAAGTGCGGAAGAAATACTCAAAGCACTGGGTCCCTATGTGGAGTTGAAGAATGGGGTAACGAAGGAAAAACTGTATAAAGTGTTAAATAAAAAAATGAACCGATTAATTGAGCAGAAGGAGGACAATCGTCCAATGCTAACAGAACTTATTACCCCCGAAATGATCCAAATCAGTGATGAAATCACCGATTGGGAAACAGCTATTCGTTTAGCGGCACAGCCGATGGTAGACAGCCAAAAAATCGAGGGTCGCTATTCGGAGGCGATGATTGAAAAAGTGAAACAATACGGACCATTTATCCATATCGGTAAAGGTATCGCTTTGCCTCACGCTCGTCCAGAAGATGGTGTGAAGAAGCTGGGGATGTCATTGTTGAAAGTGGAAAAACCAGTATTACTATTGGACGATGAAAAACATGCCATTCAATTATTTGTTTGCTTGGCCGCCGTGGATAACGAAGCTCATTTAAGAGCGCTGTCCAGTTTAACAAAATTATTATCCAATCGAGAAAATTTAGAAGCGTTATTAGCAGCAGCGACGAAAGAAGAAATCACAGCTATTTTAGCTAGAGGAGAGAATAACTAATGAAATTTGCAGCAGTATGCGGCTCAGGCTTGGGCTCGAGCTTTATGGTAGAGATGAATATCAACAGTGTTTTACAAGAACTAGGAGTAAGCGATGTAGAAGTTGCTCATTACGATATGGGCAGTGCAACGCCAGATCTTGCCGATGTCTTTTTTGTAGGGACAGACTTAGCTGACAGCGCACAGCATTTAGGCGAAGTCGTTATCTTAGACAGTATCATCGATATGGACGAATTGAAGACAAAGGTTCAAGCAGTTTGCGAAGAAAAAGGATTGCTCTAATTAAAAAGCTATCGGTTCTGCTTTTAGCAGCAGGGAGAACAAGTCATTGGACTCTTTGCTGTAAAAGTTGAACTTCCTCAGCGGAATGATATACGTGTTGAGAATAAAGTTTATTATTCATTTTTTTGAAAAATGCTTACTTTAAAACGAAACAGGAGGAATACAAATGAACGGGATTTTAGATATATTAATCGATATCGCGAGTACACCGGCACTATTAGTTGCACTGATCGCCATTTTAGGGAATCTTTTGCAAAAGAAGGACACCGCATCAATTGTTAAGGGCGGGATCAAAACATTTGTCGGCTTCTTAGTGGTGACTGCCGGAGCGGGTGTGGTTGAAGGCTCATTAGCACCTTTTGGCGAGATGTTTCAAGCAGCCTTCAATATGCAGGGAGTCGTCCCTAATAATGAAGCGATCGTTGCGCTGGCCTTAACAAAATATGGAACGTATACAGCACTTATCATGTTAGTCGGAATGGCCTTTAATATTTTGATCGCTCGTTTCACACGCTTCAAATATATCTATTTAACAGGACATGCGACATTATATATGTCTTGTATGATCGGTGTAATCTTGAGTGTAACGAAAATGGGAACAGTACCATTAGTTCTATTTGGCGGATTGGCACTTGGAATAGCCAACACGATCTTTCCGGCGATCGCACAACCGTTTACTAAGCAGATTACCAAAAATAATACTGTTGCTTTGGGCCATACGGGGAACTTTGGCTATGCCTTGAGCGGATTAATTGGAAAGTATGTCGGTAACAAAGAAAAATCAACGGAAGACATTAATTTTCCCAAAGGGCTATCATTCTTACGGGATTCAACAGTAAGTATCACTATCACAATGGCAGCTGTTTATGTGGTGGTCGCATTATTTGCAGGGAATTCTTATGTTTCGACCAATTTAAGTGACGGCACCAATTACATTATTTACTCATTGCAGCAAGCGGGTTCATTTGCGGCTGGAGTATTTGTTATCTTAGCTGGGGTTCGTTTGATTTTGGCGGAAATCGTCCCTGCTTTCAAAGGAATCTCTGAAAAATTAGTCCCGAATTCCGTTCCAGCATTAGACTGTCCAATCGTGTTCCCTTATGCTCCCAACGCTGTATTGATTGGTTTCTTAACCAGTTTTGTCGGCGGGATCGTGAGCTTGGTGATCATGGTCCTGACTGGAACGACAGTTATTATTCCTGGAGTTGTCCCTCATTTCTTCTGCGGCGCAACTGCCGGAGTCTACGGAAATGCAACAGGCGGATTGCGTGGAGCAGTTATTGGTTCCTTCGTTCATGGGGTAATCATCAGCTTTATGCCGATTCTTTTGATGCCAGTTATGGGTGATTTAGGCTTCCAAGGATCAACCTTCTCTGATACGGACTACGGGGTCGTAGGTATCTTCTTAGGAAACTTGGCGAATGCCGGTGGTCAGATCGCGGTTATTTCAGGAATCATCGCCGTTTTAGCAGTACTAATCGGCTTGACTGTAATAGGCAAAAATAAAAAATCAAAAGCAGTCTCAGAATAAGAGGAGTTAACGTGAATGGATAAAGAACGGATAATGGAGTTAGAAGAACTAGCAGCAAAAATTCGAATCAACAGTATCGAAGCAATTCGTAAAGTTGGTGCAGGACATATCGGCGGCTCACTTTCTATCGCAGATTTGCTGGCAGTGCTCTATGGAAAACAGATGATTTATGATCCGAAGAATCCACAATGGGAAAAACGGGATCGATTAGTGCTCTCAAAAGGCCATGCGGGGCCTGCATGGTATAGTGCGTTATCGGCCGTGGGCTTCTTTCCGGAAGAATGGCTTTGGACATTGAATGAAGGCGGGACAAATTTGCCGTCCCATCCAGATCGTAAAAAAACACCTGGTGTTGATGCAACTACAGGTTCCTTGGGGCAAGGAACTTCGCTGGCAGCTGGGATTGCTACTGGATTGAAAATGCAGGGAAATGAGAGCTACGTTTATCTGATTGTCGGAGATGGCGAGTTGAACGAAGGGCAATGCTGGGAAGCGTTTCAATACATTGCACATTTCAAATTGAATCACTGTATCGTAATTATTGATGAAAATAAAAAACAGTTAGATGGAACGACACAAGATATTCTAAATCCTTTTGATATCGCTGAAAAAATGCGAGCTTTTGGTTTTGCGACACAAAAAGTGAAAGGGAATGATCTTTCAGCGATCGATCAAGCAATTGAAAACGGTAAAAACATCGAAGATCAAGCGGTTTGTATTGTTTTAGATACGATTAAAGGTCAAGGCGTGAGATTTTTTGAAGAAATGACTGCTAACCATTCAGTGAAATTTGATAGTGAGGCAGTTCAAGAAGCCACAGACAAAGCCCTAGTAGAGTTAAGAAAGGGGCGTGCTTAATATGTTTACCTTGGCAGATAATCGTGAAATTGGAAAAGAATTACGGGCGACAGTCGTTGATGCATTGAAGGACGCGATGGCAGCTGATGAAAAGATCGTTGCGTTGGATGCCGATCTTGGCGGTGCCAGCAAGTGGACAGATCTCGCGAAAGACGCTCCTGATCGTTTTATTAATGTAGGAATCGCAGAAGCCAATATGGTAGGAGTGGCAGCCGGCCTCAGTTTGACTGGCTACACACCATTCATTCACACCTTTGGACCATTTGCGACTCGACGTGTACTAGATCAAATCTATCTTTCTGGAGCTTATGGAGATAATACGATCAATATTTATGGTTCAGATCCTGGTTTTGCTGCAGGGCATAATGGCGGGACTCATACGACATGGGAGGATATCGCGCTACTACGGTCGATCCCAGAAGTAGTGATCTGCGATGCCGCTGATGAGGTACAGATGGATTGGATCATTAAAGAATTTGCGAAATTAAAAGGAGTCCACTATGTTCGAGGAACTCGAAAAGGAGTAAAAAATATTTATGCTTCGGATTCAACCTTTGAACTGGGTAAAGGAAATCTATTACGTACAGGTCAAGAGTATATGATCGTCGCTACTGGTCAGCTGGTATCTGAGGCATTAGAAGTTGCAGAAAGGCTGGAAGCAAGAGGAGTTTCAGTCGATGTGATAGATATGTTTACTATAAAACCTTTAGATAAAGAATTACTGTTGGAACGTCTTATCGGAAAGAAGTCCGTTATAACGATTGAAAATCATTCCATTACTGGTGGTTTAGGAAGTGCCGTAGCTGAAGTTTTGGCGGATAATGGATTAGCAGTACCATTGACGCGTATCGGTGTTGATGAACGCTTTGGTCAAGTAGGTACCCCAGACTTCCTGCAAGAAGAATTCGGATTAACGACTAAACAAATTTTGGAACAAATAAAAAGTTTATAAAGAGAACTCCCTCAGTTTAAAACTGGGGGAACTCTTTTTGTTTTACGCGTCATTTATACTATACTGATTGTTGAGGTGACAGAAATGGAAATCACAGTCGATCAAGCAGTAAAAATGCTGCAGCAAAGTAAAAAAATTACCTTTCTGACGGGAGCTGGTGTTTCCACTCCTTCAGGGGTGCCAGATTATCGTTCATTGCAGGGTGTCTATCACGGTCTCGAAGCACCTGAATACCTATTGAGCAGCGAATGTTTGATTCGAGAACCAGAAAAATTTTATCAGTTTGTCAAACACTTATACCACGAGGAAGCGCGCCCGAACATTATTCATCAAGCAATCGCACAACTGGAAAATACAAAAGATATCTGGGTGATTTCGCAAAATATTGATGGTTTGCATGCGGCGGCGGGAAGTCGGCAGTTGGTGAGCTTTCATGGTTCCCTTTATGACTGTTATTGTCGAAAGTGTCAGCAAACTGTACCGTGGACAGAGTATTTGCAAAGCGATCACCACAAAGAATGTGGCGGACAAATTCGGCCAGGCATTGTTTTGTATGGCGAAGGTTTTGAAGAGACGGTTATCCAACAGGCGATTAAAGCAGTCGCAAATGCAGAACTTGTAGTGATTGTCGGAACGAGCTTCCAAGTTCATCCATTTTGTGATTTAATTTATGAAAAACCCAGAGATGCAAAAGTATTGGTTATCAATCAAACACCGATCCATTTAACGGGTGAATACAATTTTGTGCAAGCGAATGGGACTGAAGTCTTTGGAAAGGTGTAAGTCTGTTGGTTTTGCGAATTTCAAAGGACCAATTATTGAAATAATTGTATGAAAATCAATAGATTTATTTAATGTGAATTAGGAGGGGAATTTGTGGAGTTGACTGAAAAGGAAAAGATGATTGCCGGAAAATTGTATTTTGCTGGAGATCCGGAATTGTCAGCGGATCGAAAAGACGCGCGCGTGAAATTACGGGCAATCAATCAAGAAACAAATAAGAAAAAACGTGAAGCCTTTGTAAAGGATGCGTTTGGCGGGACTAAAAATCGGGTATATGTGGAGCCGACAATTTCCTTTGATTATGGCTACAACATTTTTGTAGGAGAGAATTTCTATTGCAATTTCCACAATGTCTTTTTGGATATTTGCCCGATCACCATCGGAGACAATTGCTTGTTTGGTCCGAATGTTCAATTATACACAGCAAGCCATCCGTTAGAACCAGGAAAACGCAATAGCGGACAAGAGTTTGGCAAGCCGATCACCATTGGTAATAATGTCTGGATCGGCGGGTCGTCGGTAGTGATACCAGGAGTAACATTAGGCGACAATGTCGTTGTTGCCGCTGGAGCGGTCGTGACGAAATCATTTCCTGATAATGTTGTGGTAGGCGGAAACCCTGCAAAGATCATTAAAACGATCGAAGAAGAAAGTGAAAAAGACAAACTTACTCAGGCTCGAGAAAAGATCGATCAAATTGATCAAGAGCTTGTCGGACTATTAGAAAGACGAATGTCAGCGGTCAGTGAAGTGACCGCGTATAAAGCGCAAACGAAGAAAGCTGTTTTGGACACCAGTCGTGAAGAAAAAGTTTTGGAAAATGCCGCGAACTTGGTGAAAGATGAAAATTACCGTGAGACGATTGTCGAGACATTCAAGGATATTATGAAACAATCACGAAATTACCAAGAGGGGCGGTTGAAGCAGCATGATTGATGGCGATGGACGCAAAGCCGAGATTTTAGAAGCCTTGCAGCAGGCGGAAAAACCCATCAGTGCAACAAGTTTTGCTAAAAAATTTGGTGTGAGCCGTCAGATCGTAGTTGGCGATGTCGCGTTATTGCGAGCAGCGGGAGAGAATATCATCGCAACTGCACGCGGATATTTGCTAGAACGAGAATCAGAAAAACTAATCAGCAAGATCGCAGTACAGCATACACCTGATCAGACAGAAGAAGAATTGCATACGATTGTTGAGCATGGCGGAGAAGTGATCGATGTTATAGTAGAACATCCGTTGTATGGAGAATTAGTCGGAGGGTTACATCTTACGACGCAACAAGATGTGGATAATTTTATTAAAGAAGCAAACGGACAACAAGTGACTCTTTTATCTGAATTGACAGAGGGAATTCATCTGCACACGATCGCATATGGAACATTGGATGATCTGGCAAAAATCAAAGAGGCACTTTCACAAAAAGGGATCTTATATGAAGAAAAACACCATTCGTAGTGAATGGTGTTTCTGTTTATTCGATGACCAATACGCCGTCTTTCAAGTGTAGCGGGTTCTTTTCATCAATATGATCGTAAAACATGATGCCGTTAATATGATCGATCTCATGCTGTACAACAATGGCGTTATAATTCTTCAATCGAATCTTATGCTTTTCGCCTTCCGCATCGAAATAAGAAACTGTGATGCGAGCAGCACGAACCACATAGCCCGGCACTTCGCGATCAACTGACAAACAGCCTTCGCCTTCACCTAAACAGGCTTCTTGAACCGAGTGGCTTAAAATTTTCGGATTATACATTACAGTGCTGATCCCATTCTCTGGTTTTTCTGGATCGACACTAGGTACGTGGACCGCAATGATCCGTTTCGAGATATCTAATTGGGGAGCTGCTAAGCCGACACCGCCCCGTAGCTTTAATTCTTCTGCCTTCACAGGGTCTTGACTGTTTTTAAGAAATTGCAACATTTCTTTTCCAAGCTCCACATCTTCAGCAGTTGGAGGAATCGGGACTTCTTTGGCAACAGCCCGCAAGGTCGGATGGCCTTCCCGAATAATATCATCCATTGTGATCATTAAAAAATCTCCTCTCAAGACTGTATTTCATCACGTTAGTTTAACACAAAAAGTAAGTAAGGTAAAAAGACTGTTTTCACCCAAGCCATTCTTTAAAAAAATTGTAATGATTCTAAAAGTCGCTCTTAAATTGCTATACAGCTTGATTTTTTAGAACAAATAAAGTAAAGTGTTAGAGTGTGCACAGCGCACCGCCTATCACTTGGTTGAGCGATTCACCAACGCTTTACTCAGTCGTAGGAAGAAAAAAGGAAGAGGTGAAAACCATGGCATTATCAAAAGAACGTAAAAACGAAATCATCAATGACTTTGCTCGCCATGAAGGAGATACTGGTTCTCCAGAAGTACAAATTGCTGTATTAACGGAAGAAATCAATCAACTAAATGAGCATGCACGTGTCCACAAAAAAGACCACCATTCATATCGCGGTCTAATGAAAAAAGTTGGTCATCGTCGTAACTTACTAGCTTACTTACGTAAGAATGAAGTACAACGTTACCGTGAATTAATCCAACGTCTAGGACTACGTCGTTAATTCGTACTACTATGAAAGTGAGGTTCCTAGGAATCTCACTTTTTTTGACAGTTAGGCTTTTCGTAGTAGTGAAAGTTTGAGTTCAAGTAATAGGTTTTATGCATTGTATTGAACAGGCAGTTTAGCCTAATGTTATGCGTACGAAAATCAACTGAATTTTTACGTTAGAAAAATTCATACAGGAGCAATGAGCTAGCTGCTCTAGTTGAGCTTACTCTAGTTCGCAAGGTTCGACTGTAATGAATTTAGCTGAGAAAATTCTGAGGCTAACTCAGTAAAAAATAAAAAACCTTTGATTGGCGTGTTGTTCACTCTACTAACCAAATGCAAGAAGCGAAGAATTTCGCTGTTTCCATTTGTTTAGTAGCGTCGCACTGGTCAAAGGGAAAAGGAGAAGTTATGTCAGAAAAACAAGTTTTTAAAACCACTTGGGGCGGGCGCCCTTTGCAAGTTGAAATCGGTCAACTTGCTAAACAAGCCAATGGCGCAGTTTTAGTTCGTTATGGGGATACAGTTGTATTAAGTGCAGCGGTTGCCTCTAAAGAAGCGAAGGATTTCGACTTTTTCCCGCTAACTATCAACTATGAAGAAAAAATGTATGCGGTAGGTAAAATACCTGGCGGATTTATCAAACGGGAAGGACGTCCAAGTACAGATGCCACCTTAACGGCTCGTTTGATCGACCGTCCGATTCGCCCGATGTTTGCTGATGGCTTCCGTAATGAAGTCCAAGTAACGAACTTCGTGATGAGTGTGGAACAAGATTGCTCACCAGCTATGGCAGCGATGTTTGGTTCTTCATTAGCATTAGCTATTTCAGATATTCCGTTTGACGGACCAATCGCAGGAGTCGATGTGGGACGTGTAAATGGTGAATATGTATTGAATCCAACGGTTGAGCAACATGCAGAATCAGATATTGATTTGACTGTTGCTGGAACTAGTCAAGCGATCAATATGGTAGAATCTGGTGCTAAAGAAGTCTCTGAAGAAGATATGCTAGGCGCGTTACTATTCGGTTTTGACGCAATCAAAGAAATGGTTGCTTTCCAAGCGGAGATCGTAGCTGCAGTCGGCAAAGAAAAAATGGAAGTTTCTCTATTGCAGGTTGATCCTGAATTGAAAAAAGAAATTTTCGACGGCTATTATCAAACAATGAAAACAGCCGTGATGACTATGGATAAATTGGCACGTGAAGACGAAATCGAAAAAGTTAAAGAAACCGTCAAAGAAGTCTATGCTGAAAAATTTGCGGATCATGAAGAAGAAGCGCAATTAACTAAAGAAGTGAAACAAATCGCGGAAGATCTTGAAAAAGATGTGGTTCGGGAATTGATTACGATCGACAAGATTCGTCCTGATGGTCGTAAATTAGATGAAATTCGTCCATTGGATGCTGAAACGGGTATTTTGCCACGTGTTCATGGTTCAGGTCTATTCACACGTGGACAAACACAAGCATTATCTGCTTGTACTTTGGCACCATTAGGTGAGCACCAAATTATTGATGGATTAGGAACGGTTGAAAGCAAACGTTTCATCCATCATTACAACTTCCCGCAATTCTCTGTTGGTTCGACTGGACGTGCGGGTTCACCTGGTCGTCGTGAAATTGGTCATGGAGCATTAGGTGAGCGTGCCTTAGCTCAAATTATTCCAAGTGAAGAGGATTTCCCTTACACAATCCGTCTAGTAGCGGAAGTATTGGAATCGAACGGTTCTTCTTCTCAAGCAAGTATCTGTGCTGGTACTTTGGCATTGATGGATGCTGGTGTTCCAATTAAAGCGCCAGTTGCCGGAATCGCAATGGGATTAGTTTCTGATGGCGAAAACTATACGATCTTAACAGATATCCAAGGTCTAGAAGACCACCTTGGCGACATGGACTTTAAGGTTGCCGGAACAAAGGATGGAATCACTGCTTTACAAATGGATATCAAGATCCAAGGAATCACTGAACAAATTCTTTCTGAAGCCTTGGTTCAAGCGAAACAAGCACGGATGGAAATTTTAGAAGTCTTAACAGACACGATTGCTGCACCACGTGAAGAATTAAGCCCATATGCACCGAAGATTGAAATGATTCAAATCGATCCAGATAAGATCAAGACAGTTATCGGTAAAGGCGGCGATACGATCAATGGAATCATTGACGAAACTGGCGTGAAGATCGACATCGATCAAGATGGGAATGTCAGCATTGCTTCTTCTGATGCAGACATGATTAAGAAAGCAATCAAGATTATTGAAGAACTAACTAAAGAAGTTAAAGTTGGCGAAGTTTACTTAGGTAAAGTTGTTCGGATCGAAAAATTCGGTGCCTTCGTGAACTTGATCAAAGGCAAAGATGCGCTGGTTCATATTTCTCAACTTGCGAACGAACGTGTAAACAAAGTTGAAGATGTTGTAAAACTAGGCGATGAAGTGCTCGTTAAAGTTACAGAGATCGATCGTCAAGGTCGTGTGAATGCTTCTCGTAAAGCCTTATTGAAAGAAGAAGAAAGTAAAAAAGAAGAAAAATAATCAGTGTTTGATGATATTCTTTGACATTTCTTTCTAAAACCTTGATAATACGAATAAGTTTTAGGGGAGTAGCGACATAGAGACGTCTCTATGCTTTTAGATCAACAACTAGTGCTTAGCGCTGGTCTAAGAGGTAATTTGCAAGACCTAAACAATAGTGGAAGCTGTTGTTTAGGTCTTTTTTGCTAGTTCAGCTTTTCGCAGTTATTTAAAGTATAAGGACTATTCAGAGATTTTAACTAAACTTTAGTATAAGAAGTATAACTGAATAGTATGCGTGATGAGAATCAAAACAACTTCTTTCATTATTGAAAAAAGTTATTACATTGAAACGAATTAGCTGCGAGTTGTAATCCAAGTTTCAATAGATTTAGTGGAACCGTATGCGTACGAAAATGAAGTCCTCTACATTTACATTGAGCTAGCTATCAATTTGCTTAGTAGTTTCTAGAACACCTTAAAACTAAGCTTATCTAAAAATGAATGCTGATACAGTGGATAACTGTATATAGGAGAGTGTGAAATGGAAAAGAAGAAAGATCATATCAAAAAGCTTTCGGCAGCAGGATTACTGATCGCGATGGGGGTTGTTTACGGTGATATTGGAACAAGTCCATTGTATGTAATGAAAGCTATTTTGGAAGAAAACGGCGGATTAAGCACGGTCACGAAAGATTTTGTTCTCGGAGCAGTCTCGCTGGTTTTTTGGACCGTGATGCTTTTAACAACGGTCAAGTATGTGCTGATTGCTTTGAAGGCGGACAACCATGGTGAGGGAGGAATTTTCTCCTTGTATACCTTAGTTAGAAAAGGTGGAAAATATCTAATTGTGCCAGCAATGATTGGCGGTGCCGCATTGTTAGCTGACGGGGTGTTGACGCCGGCAGTGACAGTTACGACAGCGATCGAAGGATTAAGAGGGATTCCGGATTTTTATCAAAAATTCGGGAACAACCAGAATGTTATCGTGATCATTACTTTAGTGATTCTGCTCTTTCTGTTTTTAATTCAGCGATTTGGAACCGACTTTGTCGGAAAAGCTTTTGGACCAATCATGTTTCTATGGTTCACTTTTTTAGGATTAATGGGTTTACTGAACATACCTTATGATTTTAGTGTGATTAAAGCATTGAATCCTTATTATGCGGTCCACTTATTATTTAATCCTGATAATAAAATGGGTATTTTCATTTTAGGAAGTATTTTCTTGGCGACAACAGGGGCGGAAGCTTTGTACTCTGACATGGGGCATGTGGGTAAGAAAAACATTCATATTAGCTGGCCTTACGTGTTGCTTTGTTTAATGTTGAATTATGCCGGACAGGCTGCATGGATTTTACATGTTAAAGGAAACACTTCGATCGAAGCGATTGAAAATTTGAATCCTTTTTTCCAAATATTACCGGATGGCTGGATGGTTTTTGGTGTCGTCTTTGCGACGATCGCTGCGGTTATTGCTTCGCAAGCATTAATTTCAGGATCGTTCACATTGGTTTCTGAAGCGATTAAATTAAAATTACTGCCAAGAATGCGTATTATTTATCCTGGTAAAAGCATTGGACAAATGTATATTCCGGCAATCAATCTAATTTTGTGGGCAGCTTGTTCGTTGATCGTTCTGACTTTCCGCACATCTAGTCATATGGAAGCGGCGTATGGTTTGTCGATCACTGTTACCATGTTGATGACAACTTTCTTGTTGTATCATTATTTACTTCAGAAGGGAACCTCCCGCTTTTTAGCGACGTTGATGTTAGTTTTCTTTGGTACGTTAGAAGGGTTTTTCTTTATTTCGAGTGTTACCAAGTTTTTCCATGGCGGTTTTGTGGCGGTGGCGATGGCGCTGATGATATTGAGTGTGATGTATATCTGGTATCGCAGTAATCGTGTCCAAGAAAATACAAGTCAAGATGTGAATTTCAAGGATTATCTCCCGCAACTACAAGAATTACACGAAGACGATAAGATTCCCTATTATCAGACGAATGTTGTTTTTCTAGTTCCGCGTTTAGAGGGGGATAAGATTCCGCAACAATTTATCTATTCGATTTTGGATAAACGATTGAAGCGGGCAAAAGTATATTGGTTCGTAAATGTAGAAGTAACAGATGAACCTTATACAGAAGAATACAGTATTGATATGATGGGAACAAACTTTATTGTGAAGGTAAAACTTTATCTAGGTTTTCGCATTTCTCAAGACGTCAATGTTTATTTGCGCCAAATTATTCATGATTTGATGAAGCAAGGGCGTTTGCCAAAACAGCCGCAACATTATTCATTGACTCCAGGACGCCAAGTCGGAGATTTTCGCTTTGTGATGATTCAAGAGGTGTTGTCGAATATGACGAAGCTGGATAAATGGGATCGTCAAGTGATGCAAGCAAGACTTGCCATCAAGCACCATACAGTTACTCCAGAACGTTGGTTTGGAATCGAGTATAGTGAAATCACCTATGAGACAGTTCCGCTAATCGTGGGTGAAACGAGAAAAACGTGGCTTAAAGAACGTAAAATATAATTTCAGTTCTTGTTTTTACAAACTTCCATTCAAAAATTTTATACAGATGAAGAACTTTTGGCTCGAATAAATGCCAAAAGTTCTTTTCTTTTTATTTGAAATAAGTTAAATTAAGATTAAAAAAGAGTGAAGGTGAGGGTTGCAAGATGGAAATGACGATTTCGGGATTGCGAGAAAAACTATGTGAGGAAGATGATGGTCAATTAAGGGCGTTGATTTGTGAGCTGTACAAACATTCGGAGGTTGCCCAACAGATTGTTGATTCGCGCTTTTTAGGCGATGATTATGGGATGCGAGTCGCGAAAAAGACCAATCAAAAATTGGAACAAGCTTTTTTTCCCCACGGAAAGATCGACCGCTCTTTGGTACAAGCGAAAGAATTATTGCGTAAATTTCGCAAAAGTTGTCAAAATCAACGGGCATTAATTGATGTAGAATTATATTTCGTTGAATGCGGATTGGATTTTGTAGGTGTTTTTGGCGAGTCTGATGAAGAAATTAGAGAACTGTTGATTACAAACTATGCTTCAGCGGTGGCGCGTATCATGGAGGATGATTCGCAAATTTATTTCCATATCTATTTCGCAAGATGCAACCAAATCATCGACGTCGCAAAAGAATTCACGACAGAATTTTCCCAGGATATGTTAGATGTATATTACCAACTAGCAAAAGAGTGAGGCTAAATTAAGCCTCACTCTTTATTTGTAGCTGTGATTGTTGTTCCTGATCCTTTTTTTCAAATACCGCATTGCTTTGAAATACGAAGTTAGCAAGACAGCGGTTGATCCGATCCAAGCCAATGGTGATGCAAAAGCGGCCCCGATAAAACCAAAAGCATGTGTCAAAATAATGGCGGCGAATGAACGCATGACTAATTCCATAATCCCGGCGATTGTCGGGATTTTTGCTTGTCCTAACCCTTGCAAGGTATAACGCAAAATGAATAAAATTGCTAAGATCCAATACAAGGAACCATTGATGTTGAAGTAGATTTGTGCCAGTTCAAAAACGCGTGTTTCACTGCGGCTTACGAAGAGAGCGACGAAATACTGGCCGCATGTGATGACTAGAATTCCTGCGAAGATACTGAAAGCTCCGCTCATCAGTAGACACTGTTTTACACCCTGCAAAATTCGGCCGTATTCCTTCGCGCCTAGGTTTTGAGCAGTAAAGGTCGCCATGGTGATACCGAAAGACATCATTGGTAAAATAGCGAGTTGATCAATACGGTTCGCAGTAGTTTGTGCTGCTACGACATCCGTTCCTAATGTATTTAGCGCGGATTGTAAAATTACGGCACCGATTGCAATAATCGATGATTGGAACCCCATTGGCAGAGCGGCATTCAAGTGGATACGAAAATCTGCTTTATCAAAAGAAAAGTGCTTACGGCTAATCTGTAGCAAGGGGATCTTTCTTCGAATGAACCAGATGCACATTAAACTAGCAGCGATTTGGGCAATCACGGTCGCAAAACCAGCTCCTGCAACGCCCATATGGAAATAAATAATAAAAACTAAATCCAGAACAACATTGATTACGACCGCAAAAGCCAAGAAGAAGAGCGGTGTGCGGCTATCACCTAAGGCCCGAACCATGTTGGATAATAAATTAAAGCTCATTGAAGCAAAAATTCCGCCCAGTATTACTGAAATGAATTCTTGTGCTTGATTCAATAGTTCCGGCGGTGTTTGCATCAAAAGTAGCAATGGTCGCAAGAATATCAGGCTTAGTGCAGTTAAGACGATCGTTACACCCAGACTGATAATGATCGAGGTCGCAAAGCTTTTTCGAACACCTTGCGCATCTTGAGCGCCAAATCGTTGTGCAGTAATAATAGATAACCCTGCAGTTAAACCTTGTGCAAACCCAATAATCAAAAAGCTTACACTACTGGTAGCGCCCACTGCAGCTAATGCGTCTTTTCCTAATGTTTGCCCCACGACTACCATATCGACCATGCTATAAAATTGCTGAAAAACATTTCCTACAAACAAAGGCAAGGCAAATAGGATAATCAACTTTGCCGGATTCCCATGAGTTAACTCTTTCATCTTTTTCCCGCTTTCTAATAAAATTTTCTGATTGATAGTAACACAATAATTTCTGAAAGCAAGAGTATCGCGTAAAAAAGTTAAAAAAAGACAACCCTTAAGAGGTTGTCTCGTAAATTAACGTTGGCGAATCTCATTTGGTAGTAGAATCGTTTGACGGTTTCCATCATCATAGGCATAGACTTCTTGTGGGAAATCATAAGAAAAACCAAACGGCAAATCAATGCCCATTTCAACTTCACTGCCTTCTTGTGAGAAATGCATCGTAACGCGCCCATCATTGTTGATCAAATCAAAACTCAGGATATTGTCTAATGGGATCAAGCCCTTTAAATCTAAGTCAATGATATACCAGATACTATCAATCAGCTCGCCAGGCAAGCTGGATACCACACCGACAGAGGCATAACGACTTTTTTTCGAATCAAATGTTTCAACCATAGATTTTTCCTCCTTTAGTTGGAATCACTTACTTAAAGTACAAATTAGCTTTGTAGTGCCTTATTGTAAATCTTTTTACTTAAAAAGACCACTTATTGTACTTGGTATATAAGAAAAACTAAAAAATGGAAAGAAAAGCTAACGTGTGCCTCTTTCAGATAAATAAAAAGGAGACATACCGAAGGAACTCCGGTATGTCTCACTAAAGAATTATTCTTCGGTTGATTCGCCGATGACTTCTGGTTCAGCACCTTCAGAAACTTCACTTTCTTCAGGAAGTTCTTGTGCTTCTTGAATAGCAGCGATTTGTTCTTCAGCATCTGTAACGATTGTGTAGTCAGCATTTTTAGGCAGATCACCAATCGAAAGTGATTGGCCGATTTCTAATTCAGAGATATCTACATCGATACCTTCTGGTAATTTTTCTGGTGTTGCAGAAACAGTTACTGTATAAAGTGTTTGAGTTAACACACCGCCAGCTTTCACACCAACAGACTCACCAACTAAGTTGATTTCTGTTTCAGCTTCGGTTTCTTCTGACAAGTTTACAGATACTAATTCTACGTGAGTTAAGCGATGAGTAAAGGTGTCCATTTGTGAATCGCGCAATAATGTATTCACTTTTTTTCCGCCGATTTCGATAGCAAAAACAGTGTTTGCACCATTTTCACGTAACAATTTCGAAAATTCACGTTCGTCGAATGAGATTGGTGTACTTTCAATCTTATACCCATTAACGATTGCTGGGATTTTTCCTTCGTGACGTAGCTGGTTGCGAATGGAACGGGGACGAGTTGCTCTTTCTTCTACTTTTAATGATACTGCCATAACCAAATTCCTCCTTAAAATGTGACTGTCTGTGGTTAAGCAGACAGATTTTATTTAAGTGACGGGTTATTCTCAGCACAATGGCTTTGCGAAAAAACGCAAAAAGACAGTTATTTACACAACTGTCCAAAAAAGTCTAAGTTCAACTTTCTCTACCAGGTCATAACGCTGTGTATGAGAAACCTTTGACACCGAAGCGTCGATTCACTTAATCATACGAATCTCTGACTCGTATAATTAAATTCTAGGGCTCATCTAATCAAAATGCAAGTATAAACTCTTTTCTGCTTTTAAAGAGGAAGACGATTAATCACCAGAAATGCTTCAGGTTAGAGGTGTTTACAGTGGTTAAGTATTTATTAAATAGTTTTTTAGCGAATAGTAATTTGATAATTAAAATAGACAGCATAAGAAGGCTAAGCCGAAGGGTTTTGTCTTTTTTTAAAATTCGGTATAATGAGTCCGATAGATTTAAAGGAGCCTCAAGATGCGGTTAGACAAAGTAATTGAACAAAATTTACGGACTACACGAAAAGAAATGAAGCGTTTGTTTCTTATGAAAAAAGTTCGGATTGACGATATAGTCGAAATGAACCAGCAGCGTAATGTTGATAGTAACCTGCACAATATTCAAGTAGATGGACAGATAGTACAAACCAATCATGTATACTACTTATTAAATAAACCTGCAGGAGTTGTAACGGCTAAAAAAGATTTGAAGTTTAAAACGGCGACGGAGCTTGTAGCTGAGGCTGAACGGCCTGCTGGATTATATCCAGTTGGTCGTTTAGATCGTGATACGACAGGGTTATTACTTTTGACTGACAATGGACAATTGGGTTATGATCTTTTGCAGCCGCGAGCTGAAGTGTTAAAGAAATACTATGCAGTAGTCAATGAAGCAGTAACAATGGATGACGTGGCAGCTTTTAAAGAAGGCATTACTTTTCACGGCGGAGTACGTTGCCAACCAGCGCAGCTGGAAATTCTAAGCTCTGAAGCAGAGAATTCGGAAGTTTTATTGACAATTAAAGAGGGAAAGTTTCATCAAGTCAAAAAAATGTTTTTGGCTTGCGGTAAAAAGGTAACAAAGTTAACCCGTCTTACAATGGGGCCGTTAGTGTTACCAGAAGATTTAGTAGCAGGAGCCTATCGCTCACTGACTGTTACTGAACTCCAACAATTAAAAAAATATTTTAGATAGAAGGTTTGAAAATGGGATACGAAACAGTTTTATTTGATATTGATGATACTTTACTGGATTTTAAAGCAGCAGAAGAACAAGCTCTGAGCTGGTTGTTTCAAGATATGGGAGTAGAACCTTCCTTGGAAGTAAAAAACCATTATAAAAAAATGAATCAAGGGTTTTGGCGCGATCATGAAGCAGGATTGCTGTCGCGCCAAGAGCTGTTAAATAATCGCTTTCGGTTGTTTTTTGAAGAATACGAGCGAGAAGTTGATGGGCCAGAAACAGAAGCACGCTATCGTCATTATTTGAATCAGGGGCATCAGTTGATCTCACATAGTTTAGAGGTAGTAGAAAATCTAAGTCAAAAAAAAGAACTTTATGTGGTTACTAACGGAGTTTCCGCAACGCAGCATCAACGTCTGACGAAATCGGGGTTGGCTCCTTATTTCAAAAAATTCTTTATTTCTGAAGAAATGGGTGTTCACAAACCGATGAAAGAATTCTTTGATATTGTCTTTGCAGAGATTCCGCGTTTGGACAAAGAAAAGACCGTGATCATCGGTGATTCTTTGACTTCGGATATCAAGGGCGGCCAAATTGCCGGCATCGATACAATCTGGATGAATCCGCAAGAAAAGGAATCAAAGGAAATCAAACCAACATTTCAGATCAAAGAATTAACCGACCTCTATCAGATTTTAGAAGAATTTTAAGTTTTTGATAGTAATTTGACGATGTTTCGCTATAATAGGACTAATGAAAAACGAAAGAGGTTTTGGTTGTATGAAAAACAAGCCGATCATTATTGGTGTAACGGGCGGTTCAGGAAGTGGAAAAACGAGTGTCAGCCGCGCGATCTACAATCGGTTTCCTGATCATTCAATTATGATGTTGGAGCACGATTCTTATTATAAAGACCAAAGCGGTATCAGCTTTGAAGAACGGTTGGAAACAAATTATGATCATCCGTTTGCGTTTGACACAGATTTACTGATCGAGCATTTAAAAGAGTTAACAAAATATCAATCGGTAGAAGTACCGATTTATGATTATGTAAAGCATACGCGCAGCGAAGAGGTCTATGTGCAAGAACCGAAAGAGGTTATCATTTTAGAAGGTATCTTGATCTTAGAGGATGAACGGTTACGCGATTTGATGGACATAAAAATTTATGTGGACACTGATGACGATATTCGGATCATTCGTCGCATCAAACGTGATATGAATGAGCGCGGCCGCACCTTAGAGTCAGTCATTGATCAATACTTGACGGTAGTCAAACCGATGTATCATCAATTTATTGAACCGACGAAGCGTTACGCAGATATTATCGTGCCAGAAGGCGGCGAAAATCATGTAGCAATTGATTTGATTGCGACTAAAGTAGCAAGTTTTTTGAATCATGAATAAAAAGAGCAAGACAGAGAATTTTCTGTCTTGCTCTTTTTAACAACTATTGATGCGGCCGAGAAGACTCGAACTTCCACGGTATTGCTACCACTAGCGCCTGAAGCTAGCGCGTCTGCCAATTCCGCCACGACCGCAAAAAAACTACTTATTCATTTTAGCACAAAATAATAATTGTGGCAGTGTTGATGCTGCAGAATAGCATAAAAAAATCCCGACTCAGTACTGAGCCGGGAAATATTTTATAAGTAGTATTTTTTAGCGACGGTTAAGTCATCGTTCAAGTCGTAAACTAGTGGTTGACCTGTTGGGATTTCTAAGTTCATGATATCTTCATCAGAAATACCTTCGATGTGTTTAGCTAATGCACGTAGAGAATTACCATGTGCAGCTACTAAAACAGTTTTTCCGTCTTTCAAAGCAGGAGCGATTTCGTCTTGCCAGAAAGGTAATGCACGTTCTAAAGTAACTTTTAAGTTTTCGCCGCCAGGGATATCGCGTGGGTCTAGCATTGCATAACGACGATCTTGAGCTGCTGAACCTTCGTCAGTTGCTTCCATTAATGGAGGCAATACGTCGTATGAACGGCGCCAGATATGAACTTGTTCATCACCATATTTTTCAGCGGTTTCTTTTTTGTTCAATCCTTGCAATTTACCATAATGACGTTCATTTAAACGCCAAGATTTAATAGTAGGTACCCAAAGTTGATCAGAGTATTCTAAGATAAAGTCACAAGTTTTGATTGCACGAGTCAAAACAGATGTGTAAGCAACATCAAATTCAATTCCTGCTTCTTTAATTTTACGGCCGCCTTCTTTTGCTTCTTCGACACCTTCTGGAGCCAAATCAACGTCTGCCCAGCCTGTAAATTGGTTCAATTTGTTCCATTCACTCAAGCCGTGACGAGAAAAAACTAATTTTGGCATATCATTCTCTCCTTTTGAAATTTCTGAAATTTTCAATTCCTGATTCATTGTACAATGTTTCTGCCGGGATTTCCATTAAATTGAGCGTGTTTTTTATCCATTCACGTGCTTTAAAGGGAATTTTATGAAATTATTTTGCAGGAACCTCTAAGGTTTTTGGTCCTTCAGAAGTACCAACGATGACACGCGAAATCATATCGATGAACAGTCCGTGTTCAACCACGCCAACACAAGCATCTAATTCTGCAGCCAATGTGTGGGGATCTTCAATCACCTCTAAATGCAGGTCAATAATGTAATGACCGCCATCTGTTGTTAAAAGTTCGTTGGCTTCGTTCATGCGCCAAGTTGGGTTATAACCTTTGGATTCAAAAAGACGAAAGACATTATGGCTGCCAAAAGGAACAACCTCAACGGGCAAAGGGAATTTGCCTAATTTGTTGACCATCTTGCTTTCATCTACGATCCAAATACAGTCTTTTGAATAAGTTGCGACAACTTTTTCAAAAAGCAGAGCTGCGCCGCCACCTTTAATTCCCTGAAAGTCATCACTAATTTCATCTGCACCATCAATCGTGAGGTCCACTGATTCTACTTCATCAATCGCTTTTAACGGAATGCCTAACTCTTTTGCTTGTTCTTCTGTTTTAGAAGAAGTGACGACACCCGTGATATCCAGACCTTCTTCATTCACCCGACGACCTAATTCCTTCACTAAATAATAGGCTGTTGATCCAGTCCCCAATCCAACGACCATTCCATCTTTGACAAATTTTGCTGCTTCGATCCCAACTAACTCTTTCAAATTCATTGAAAAATCCCACCTTCTGCTAAGTTACGTTCATTGTAATCGCAAAAAAAGAAAAAAGATAGACCTTTCAGTAAAAAAGACCAAAAAAATGAAGGCGTTTTATAAAGTGCTATTTCAGCAATCTAAAGAGGAGAATGACGGAGTAAAATGATTTTTTTTTGAGAATAAATCAAAAATTTAATCAAAAAAGAAAAGATGAAAAAAACTCTAGATAGTTTGTTGACACCTAAAATCAATCATGGTATGCTATCAAAGGTGCTTTGTGAACAGGTCTCTCGAATGGGACGTGCTGACTGTGTCGAAGTACACTTGATAGAGAATGCAGGAATGCATTATTTTTTATCGCTGAAAAAGAACCACCAGGATGTGTGGTACTAGAAAGCGAATCGAGGAAGGAGGAAACAAGGAATGCCTACAATTAATCAATTAGTACGTAAACCTCGTAAATCAAAGGTGGAAAAATCAAATTCACCAGCATTGAACAAAGGATATAACAGCTTTAAAAAAGCTCAAACAAACGTGAACTCACCACAAAAACGTGGAGTTTGTACACGTGTGGGGACTATGACACCTAAGAAACCCAACTCAGCATTGCGTAAATATGCTCGTGTTCGTTTGTCAAACTTGATCGAAGTAACAGCTTATATTCCAGGTATCGGCCATAACCTACAAGAACACAGTGTTGTTCTATTACGTGGTGGTCGTGTAAAAGACTTACCAGGGGTACGTTACCATATCGTTCGTGGCGCGCTAGATACTGCCGGCGTTAACGATCGTAAACAAAGCCGTTCTAAATACGGTACTAAAAAACCTAAAGCTTAATCAAACGAATAGATAGACATATTTTCGGAAGGAGGAGTTACGTATGACTCGTAAAGGAATTACAGCGAAACGTGAAGTTTTGCCAGATCCTATGTATAACTCTAAGCTAGTAACTCGTTTAATCAACCGTATTATGGTTGACGGCAAACGTGGTACTGCTTCAAATATTGTATACAACGCTTTTAGCACAATCAAAGAATCAACAGGGAATGACCCATTAGAAGTTTTTGAACAAGCAATGGAAAACATCATGCCTGTACTAGAAGTTAAAGCTCGCCGTGTTGGGGGTTCTAACTATCAAGTACCCGTTGAAGTACGTCCAGAACGTCGTACTACTTTAGGGTTGCGTTGGGTTGTTAACTTCGCGCGTTTACGCGGCGAACATACAATGGAAGAACGCTTAGCGAAAGAAATCATGGATGCTGCTAACAATACTGGTGCTTCTGTGAAAAAACGCGAAGATACACACAAAATGGCGGAAGCCAACCGTGCATTTGCTCATTATCGTTGGTAGGATTTTTTCTGCTGACGAAGGTCAACAGAAGTCTGGCCAAACAATGTTAATTTAATTTAAGAGAGGAGCAAACAAAGAAATGGCAAGAGAATTTTCTCTAGACAATACTCGTAATATCGGGATCATGGCTCACGTTGACGCTGGTAAAACAACAACAACAGAGCGTGTCCTATACTACACTGGTAAAATCCATAAAATTGGAGAAACCCACGAAGGCGCTTCTCAAATGGACTGGATGGAACAAGAACAAGAACGTGGTATCACGATCACTTCTGCCGCTACTACAGCGCAATGGAAAGGACACCGCGTAAACATCATCGATACACCAGGGCACGTGGACTTCACAATCGAAGTTCAGCGTTCATTACGTGTACTTGACGGTGCAGTAACTGTGTTGGACTCACAATCAGGTGTAGAACCACAAACAGAAACTGTTTGGCGTCAAGCAACAGAATACGGCGTTCCGCGTATCGTATTCTGTAACAAAATGGACAAAATCGGTGCGGACTTCCTTTACTCAGTAAGCACTTTACATGATCGTTTACAAGCGAATGCTCATCCGATCCAATTACCAATTGGTGCGGAAGATGATTTCACTGGAATCATTGACTTAGTCAAAATGAAAGCTGAAATCTATACAAACGATTTAGGTACGGAAATTCAAGAAACTGAAATTCCTGCTGACTATCAAGAATTAGCTGAAGAATGGCGTGAAAAATTAGTTGAAGCGGTCGCTGATACTGATGAAGACCTAATGATGAAATTCTTGGAAGGTGAAGAAATCACTGAAGAAGAATTGAAAGCAGGTATCCGTAACGCAACTCTAGCAGTAGACTTCTACCCAGTACTATGTGGTTCAGCCTTCAAGAATAAAGGTGTGCAATTGATGTTGGATGCAGTCATTGACTATCTTCCAGCGCCAACTGATGTGCCTGCAATCAAAGGTTTCGACCCTAAAACTGATGAAGAAACTGAACGTCCAGCTGACGATTCAGCACCATTCTCATCTCTAGCGTTTAAAGTAATGACTGACCCATTCGTAGGTCGTCTAACTTTCTTCCGTGTTTACTCAGGTGTGTTAAACTCTGGTTCATACGTGTTGAATGCTTCTAAAGGCAAACGTGAACGTATCGGTCGTATTCTGCAAATGCATGCGAATACTCGTAAAGAGATAGAAACAGTTTATTCAGGTGATATCGCAGCAGCTGTTGGATTGAAAGATACAACAACTGGGGATACCCTTTGTGATGAAAAATCACCAGTTATCTTAGAATCAATTGAATTCCCTGATCCAGTTATCGAAGTTGCTGTTGAACCTAAATCAAAAGCTGACCAAGATAAAATGGGTGTCGCGCTACAAAAACTTGCTGAAGAAGATCCGTCATTCCGCGTTGAAACAAACGTTGAAACTGGCGAAACTGTTATCGCTGGTATGGGTGAACTTCACTTAGACGTTTTAGTTGACCGTATGCGTCGCGAATTTAAAGTTGATGCAAACGTTGGTGCGCCTCAAGTATCTTATCGTGAAACATTCCGTGCTTCAACAAATGCAGAAGGTAAGTTTGTACGTCAGTCTGGTGGTAAAGGTCAATACGGTCACGTATGGATCGAATTTACACCAAACGAAGAAGGAGCCGGCTTCGAATTCGAAAATGCGATTGTCGGTGGTGTAGTTCCTCGTGAATACATCCCAGCAGTAGAAAAAGGTTTGTCAGATGCAATGGCAAACGGTGTATTAGCTGGTTATCCATTAGTTGACATCAAAGCTAAGCTTTACGATGGTTCATACCATGATGTCGATTCAAATGAAACGGCCTTCCGTGTAGCTGCGTCTATGGCGTTGCGTGCTGCTGCGAAGAAAGCTAGTCCATCAATCCTTGAACCAATGATGAAAGTTACGATTACTGTTCCAGAAGATTACTTAGGTGATGTTATGGGTCACGTAACTGCGCGTCGTGGTCGTGTTGAAGGTATGGAAGCACATGGTAACGCACAAATCGTTAACGCAATCGTGCCGTTAGCTGAAATGTTCGGTTACGCAACAACGCTTCGTTCTTCTACTCAAGGACGTGGTACATTCATGATGGTCTTTGACCACTATGAAGATGTACCGAAATCAGTTCAAGAAGAAATCATTAAGAAGAATGGCGGCAAAGCTGACTAATTCTTAAAAGTCAATTGAATTTTGATTGAATTCTATTAAAGAACTGTATTTTTAAAGGTATTTCATGTAATATTATTAACTGATGATATGGGCTCGTGCTACAAATTGTAGTACGTACCTATCAAAAAAATTAATCTCATTTATTAGGAGGAACATTTTAAATGGCTAAAGAAAAATTTGACCGTTCAAAACCCCATGTTAACATTGGTACTATCGGACACGTTGACCATGGTAAAACAACTTTAACTGCTGCAATTACAACAGTACTTGCTAAACAAGGCGGAGCAGAAGCAATGGATTATGCTTCAATCGATGGTGCACCTGAAGAACGCGAACGCGGAATCACAATCAATACTTCACACGTTGAGTATGAAACTGAAAACCGTCACTATGCTCACGTTGACTGCCCAGGACACGCGGACTACGTTAAAAACATGATCACTGGTGCTGCACAAATGGATGGAGCTATCTTAGTAGTATCTGCTGCTGATGGCCCTATGCCTCAAACACGTGAACACATCTTGTTATCTCGTAACGTTGGTGTTCCTTACATCGTTGTATTCTTAAACAAAATGGATATGGTTGACGATGAAGAATTACTAGAATTAGTTGAAATGGAAGTTCGTGACTTATTGTCAGAATACGACTTCCCAGGCGACGACACTCCAGTTATCGCTGGTTCAGCTTTGAAAGCTTTAGAAGGCGACGCTTCATACGAAGAAAAAATCTTAGAATTAATGGCTGCTGTTGACGAATATATCCCAACACCAGTTCGTGATACTGACAAACCATTCATGATGCCAGTGGAAGATGTATTCTCAATCACTGGACGTGGTACTGTTGCAACTGGTCGTGTTGAACGTGGACAAGTTCGCGTTGGTGACGAAGTTGAAATCGTAGGTATCGCTGAAGCTACTGCTAAAACAACTGTAACAGGTGTTGAAATGTTCCGTAAATTGTTAGACTACGCTGAAGCTGGCGATAACATTGGTGCATTATTACGTGGTGTTGCACGTGAAGACATCCAACGTGGACAAGTATTGGCTAAATCAGGTTCAATCACTCCACATACAAAATTCTCTGCTGAAGTTTACGTTTTAACTAAAGAAGAAGGTGGACGTCATACTCCATTCTTCACTAACTACCGTCCTCAGTTCTACTTCCGTACAACTGACGTAACTGGTGTAGTTGATCTACCAGAAGGTACTGAAATGGTAATGCCTGGTGATAACGTAACTATGGAAGTTGAATTAATCCACCCAATCGCTATC